>Ga0055584_100006739_pt1 | contig 11251 bp, 12 predicted proteins | sample OSDHelmetaG_FD_58716 | JGI IMG/M metagenome (GOLD analysis project Ga0055584, IMG submission 58716) | Pelagic marine sediment microbial communities from the LTER site Helgoland, North Sea, for post-phytoplankton bloom and carbon turnover... | ecosystem: Environmental > Aquatic > Marine >...
CGACCTGGATCATGCGTCCCCTCGTACCCCGTGACGGCGTAGACACCTTCGCGGACGGGGCCGTGTGTCTCGATCCCGTCGCGCATCCGTTGCAGGTAGTCCTGCCACTCGATCTGGTGTAACGCAGCGAAGTGCATGAGTATCTGTCCATTCACTCCGAGGTGGAAGAGCAGCCCGATGTCGGGCTCGATGAGTGCATCCTCCTCCTCGGTCGTCAACGTGTACGAATCGAGTACCGCCCGACCATCAGCCCAATATGAAGTCTGGAGCTCCTCGCTCCGGTTCAGCTCGAAGAGGAACTTCTGAACGTAATAGAGGCTCAATACACACCTCGGCACGCCCGGTCGAGATCCACCGCAGGTCGACATGGTCGCTTGGCGAACTCCACTCCCCAAGGCCTCATCGGCCGCTCGAAGCATCGGTCTTGTTCATGTGGGCAGCGATTTCGTTGCGGTTGATACGAAAGGCGGCATCGATCTCTTGGACCTCGAACGACCAGGCGATGATCAGCGGTCCGCCTTCGCTCGCGATGTGCGCCTGTGCTGCATCGAGTGTCGTTTCGATGAGCGACATCTTCGTCGCAGCATCACGCCCCGGGCCGAGTCGAGCCGTGATCGCGATGAAGGCGTAGTTCTCATTCGAACCGTCGGCGATTCGCGTGCGCTCATGGTTCACGGCACGGATCCTGATCCCAGGGACGGGTGCGACACCTTGCGCCAGCGTCGACTCGAGAAGCACGTCGAGCAGTGCATCGATGTCGTGATGCGCCGCCACATTGCTCGAGTGCTCGACGATCAGATGCGGCATGCGATTTCCCTGCAGTGGTCAACACGTCAACGGTTAGTGTTTAACATGTGTAATATTCGCTGACAAACGCTTTGGGTCCCTTGATCCGGGGGTACGTCAGAAAGTCCGACTATGCGCCTTCTCACTTATTCGACCCAGTCCGCGGCATCGACACAGGGCGAAGCGATGACCTTCGGCGTCGTATCTTCCGATCGAGCCGGTGTCGTGGACTTGTCTCGCCGCCTACCTGGCGTTGCCGATCTCGGTGAGCTGATCGCAAGAGATCGCATCGATGAAGTGCGGTCCTTTGTCGATGAACCCGCCGACCACATGCTCGACGAGATCACTTTCGAACGGCTGCTTCCATGGCCATCGAAGATCTTCTGCATCGGCGTGAACTACGGCGGCCGGAGTGCCGAGTATGCCGACCCCACCGATGCGGCCTATCCAAGCGTCTTTGTTCGTTTCCCAGATTCGTTCACTGGCCACGACCGCGCACTGGTGCGACCCCCGGAGAGTTCCCAACTCGACTACGAGGGCGAGATTGTCGTCGTGATCGGCAAGGCGGGCCGTCGCATACCCATCGGAGAGGCACGAAGCCACATCGCCGGTCTCACCCTCGGGAACGAAGGCACGATTCGAGACTGGGTCCGTCACGCCAAGTTCAACGTCACCCAGGGAAAGAACTGGGAGTCGACCGGATCGATCGGTCCGTGGCTCGTTCCAATCGATGAGATCGGCGACCTCGAGGCGCTCCATCTGACAACACACGTGAACGGTGAACTGCGTCAACAGGACACACCCGCAACCATGAAGTACTCGATCGACTACCAAATCCATTACCTTTCGACGTTCACGACACTTCGACCAGGCGACCTCATCTTCACCGGCACACCAACCGGGGCCGGAGCGCGGTTCGATCCTCCGGTCTGGCTCGAACCCGGCGATGTGGTCGAGGTATCGGTTCCAGAGCTCGGAACGCTTCGAAACACGGTTGTAGACGAGTTCCCGGATGGGTCGGGACACACCACACCGGAGGCACAGTGATGGCGCCCGGCTCCGAACTTGTCGAGTTCGACGGCGTTGCGATGCGGCCGTTCACTGCGTCACTGCCGATGGCCCTCCTTCAGGCGCGCGAAGCCACGATGCGAATCTTTCGGCCGCTGATCAACGCGCACGGACTGACCGAGCAGCAATGGCGTGTGCTCCGTGCCCTCGCATCGGCGGGCGAGCCCCTGAGCGTGGGTGCCGTAGCAGATCAGACGTTTCTTCTTGCTCCCAGCTTGTCTCGTATCGTCGCCAACCTCGAGTCTCGGAGGCTGATCGAACGAACAACCGCACGCGACGATCAACGGCGGAACGATCTCGAGTTGACGATCGAAGGTGCCGCACTGGTGAAACACGTGGCACCCGAATCGGAGGCCGCATACAACTACATCGAGTCAGAGTTCGGTACGAACCGACTCCGGAATCTCCTCGTTGAACTCGATGCTCTCGCTGAACTTGCGTTGCCCGAGCACCAAAAGAACAGCCGAACTGGGCAATGACAGAGACAACACCGTCGCTGACCAGACAAGAGATCGCCGGTGAAGCGTCACTGCTCGACACGGCCGAGCGGACTGCAACCCAGATGCGCCAGACAACCGAGGCGTATCCAGACATGACGATGGCCGATGCCTACGCGATCCAGAATGCCTGGCTCCAGCTGCGCCTCGATCGGGGCGAGGTTCTCGCTGGTCACAAGATCGGCCTGACCTCACGGGCGATGCAGGCCGCCATGAACATCTCGACTCCAGACTCTGGCTTCATCACGAACACCATGGTGTTCGAGCCGAACTCGTCCCTGGACTCCGCACACTTCTGCGACCCGAAGATCGAGGTCGAGCTTTCGTTCGTCCTGGCGCAGGACCTCAGCGGGGCAAACCTCGATGTCGATGACGTCTTGGACGCCACCGCCCACGTGAGCCCGGCCGTTGAGCTGATCGCTGCTCGTTCGTTCCGTCGTGACCCGACGACGGGACGCACGCGCACTGTCCTCGACACGATCTCGGACAACGCCGCCGATGCCGGCATCGTCAGCGGGGGCGTGCACGTGGCACCGCGCGAGATCGATCTGCGGTGGATCTCTGCGCTGGCCTATCGCAACGGAACGATCGAAGAGACCGGCGTGGCGGCGGGTGTCCTCGACCATCCAGCGCAAGGAATCGTGTGGTTGGCCCGCCGGTATCACGAGCACGGGTTGCGCCTCGAGGCTGGCCAGTCGATTCTCTCCGGCTCGTTCACTCGCCCGATCGACATCAGGCCCGGCGATCACTTTCGATTCGACTACGGCCCGCTCGGGTCGTTCGAGCTCGACTTCACCTGACGAGGCCACGATGAGCAATGCACACAGCCACCACCAAGTGGTTGACTACATATAGCCCAGCTTCAGGAGTCCGCTATGTCGAACATCACCGTCCAACACGTCGCCGACACGGCCGTTGCCCTGGTCACGATCGACGACGGGAAGGTGAATGCGCTGTCGGCCGAGATGATCGCTGATCTTCGCGAAGCGATCACTACCGCTGAAGCGGACCCGTCCCTCGCCGCAGTTGTGATCGCGGGACGAGACGACACGTTTTCAGCTGGGTTCGACCTCAACGTCATGCGATCGGGCGACGTGGCAGCGGCGGTGAACCTGGTAGCTGACGGGGGTGACCTTGTTCGCCACACCTATGTGTCCGAGATCCCTATCGTCGCGGCCTGCACGGGCCATGCGCTCGCAGCTGGTGCGTTGTTGCTGCTCGGCTGCGACCTCCGCGTGGGAGCGACCGGAGAGTTCAAGATCGGCGTGAACGAGGTAGCGATCGGCATGGTGCTGCCTGATTGGGCCATGACGATCTGCCGCGAACGCCTCAGCAAGAGGCATCTCCAACGTGCCGTCGCCACGGCCCGCATCACCGATGCCGCAACAGCGGTCGACGTCGGTTTTCTCGACATCGCGGTCGAACCAGACCAGGTCATCGTGCGTGCCATCGAGGAAGCAGCGACGTTCTCCGCCCTCGACCGCGTTGCGTACGCAGGCACCATGCGCCAGTTCCGCGGTGACGTTGCCAACACGATGGCACGTCAAATCGCCGCCGATCGCGCCACCGTCTGAGATTCGGTAAGGGCGTGCGAGAACCTGATGTGCGATGCTGTCGGGACGCTGAGCACGAGGCAACGACATGGCGATAACCGATCTCCCAGAATTCATTCGAGCTGACGGTCCCGACAAGGTGACGGGAAGCGGCAGGTACACCGCTGACATGACCCTGACCGGGCAGCTCGTGGCGAAGTTCAAGTACGCCGAAGTGAGCCACGCGCGGATCACCAATCTCGACGTGAGTGCTGCACGAGCGATCCCCGGGGTCTTTGCTGTGCTGACTGCCGACGACGTCCCCGATCTCCGGTACACGCCCGTCATCGCCGATCGAACACTCTTCGCCCGAGACGTCGTTCGATTCGAAGGCGAGGTCGTGGCTGCCGTGGCCGCTATCAGCGCAGCGATCGCTGAACAAGCGATCGATGCCATCGTGTTCGAGTACGAGGCCTTGCCGATCGTCACCGATCTCGAGGCCGCAGTGGCCGATGGATCGACCCTTGTACATCCCGATCTCGACTCCTATGTCATCACCGGAGATACCCCCCACGAAGGAAACGTCGCAACCCACTCCTCCATCGAGATGGGCGACGCCGAAGCAGCCATGGCCTCGGCCGACGTCGTGATCTCGAGTCGATATGTCGCCGACGCCTCCCACGCAGCCCCGATCGAACCACGCGCGATCATCGCTCAGTGGGAGGGCGACAAGGTCACGATCTGGACCAGCACCCAGGTCCCATACGACGCCCGAGACGGCGTCTGTGAAACCCTCCAGCTCCCGTCGAACAAGGTCCGCATCATCGTCCCGCATCTGGGCGGCGGCTTCGGCGGCAAATGTGGCTTCCACTTCGAGGCGCACATCGCAGCGCTCGCGAAGGCTGCAAAGCGCCCGGTCAAGCTCGTCTTTTCTCGATGGGAAGAGTTCGTTGCGCCCGATCGCAGACGTGAAGGCATGATCATCGACGTGACCACCGGCGTGATGCACGACGGCACAATCGTCGCGAGGACCGGTGCTCTGCTGCTCGACAACGGCGCGTACTCCGCCGACGCAACGTTCTTCCCACAGGCGGCAGCGATGCACGTCGCGGGTCCGTACAAGATCCCAAATATCAAGATCGATTCCCGACTCGTCTACACAAACCATCAGCCGTCCGGTTCGGTCCGGGCACCAACCGCTCCACAGGGCTGCTGGGCGGTCGAATCTCACACTGACGAAGTTGCCGCAGCGATCAGCATGGACCCACTCGACTTCCGTCGCAAGAACATCGTGCACACCGGGGCCATCGGCCCTGTCGGTCAAACGTACGACGAAATCGGGCTCGATCAGTGCCTCGAGCTGGCCACGAAATCGGCTGGATGGGGCAACGAACTTCCAGATGGTGAGGCCCTCGGTATCGCCGTTGGGTGGTGGCCGAGTTTTGCTGCTTCAGCTGGCGCCTTCGCAAAGATGCATGGCGACGGGAAAGTACAGCTCATCACCGGGGCCAACGAGTGTGGGACGGGGTCGGTCATGACCCTTCGCATGATCGCTGCCGACGAGTTGGGCCTCGATCAGACCGATATCGAACTCGTCTATCAGGACACCGCCGCGGCACCCGTCGGACCTGGCGCAACCGGTTCGCAGACCTTGTTGAATCATGGCCGAGCCGTCGAAACCGCGAGCCGCCAGATTGCAGACCAGCTCAAGGAACTCGCCGCCGTACACCTCGAAGCCAATGCTGACGACATCGTGTTGTCCGGTGGCATGGCGAGTGTCGCCGGGACGCCGACCGTATCGGTGCCTATCGTCGAGTTGGCAGCTGAAGCCGCAGAGGGTGATCTGCTCTTGGGCAGCGCGTCAGCCCCTGTTCACGACTCGCCAGAACTCTTCGGTTCGACCTGTCTCGGTGACCAAGACTTTGCGTCATGGCTGGCGCCACAGTTCTCGTGCCACGTCGCCCGAGTCCGAGTCGACAAGGACACTGGTGTTGCCCGAGTTCTCCAAGTACATACCGCCCATGACTCGGGCACCATCATCAACCCAGTTGCCGCACACGGACAGATCGAGGGCGGCGTATTGATGGGTATCGGTCAGGCGCTCACGGAGGGAACCCAGTACGGAGAAGACGGGCGGCAACAAAACGCTGGTTTGCTCGAATACAAGCTTCAGACGATCGCAGATGCGCCATCGATCCACACACAGTTCGTCGAGATCTTCACGCCAAACGCGGGCCCGAAGGGCGCGAAGGGATTGGCCGAAGCTCCGAACGTCGCCACAGCCGGGGCGATCTCAAATGCCGTCGCCCGAGCGACCGGGGTCAGAGTCCGCCAGATGCCGATGACGGCCGAACGAGTATGGGACGCGCTCACGACGAGCGCACGGGAGGACGATTCGTGACATTCACTATTGCAAACACTCTCGCCGATGTCCTTGCCGCACTTGCCGCAGGCGCCCGTCCCATCGCAGGTGGAACCGACCTAGTTGTCGGAGCAAGGCAGGGCAAAGACTCCCTCCCTGAAACGCTCATCGCCATCGATCGCGTCGGGGAGCTTCGAACTATCGAGGCAGCGGATGACCACACGAGAATTGGCTCCGGGGTCACACACTCGATGTTGGTGAGCGATCCTCTCATCGTCGAACAGTTCACGGCGATTGCCGATGCCGCCGCACTCGTCGGATCACCCGCCACACGGAACGTGGGCACCATTGGCGGCAACGTGATGAACGGTTCGCCGGCAATGGATACCGGTGCGCCGTTGGTTGTACTCGGAGCAGAAGCCGAACTCTCCACGACAGCAGGATCTCGCCGGGTTTCCCTCGATGAGCTCTGGGTGAGCCCAGGACGCACATCAGCTCAGACAGATGAACTGTGCACGGCGCTGGTCCTTCCGAACCCGCCAGATGGTGCTGGCAGTGCGTACGTGCGTCTCGAGTACCGCCGAGCGATGGAGATCGCGGTCGTCGGGGCGGCGGCCGCGGTCACGCTCGATGGCGATGTGATCACTGCCGTCAGGATCGCACTCACCGCTGTGGCTCCTACGATCCTCGAGCTCGCTGATCTGTCTGGTCTGTCGGGCCGCGCGGTTGACGAATCGTTCTTTGCTGCGGTGGCCAGCGCCGCATCCGAGCAAGCGGCACCGATCAGCGACCTCCGAGCGAGCGACCGCTACCGGCGCCACACGATTGGGGTGATGGCACGTCGGGCTACCGAAGCCGCCGTGCGCCGAGCGCAGGGAGAAGTCATCGACGTACCGGTTAATCGAGCACTAGGCGTGGGAGCAGCATCATGACGAACACCATCGAACTCACGGTGAACGGCGTTCCGTACCCCGTCTCGATTGCCACCGACCGTAACCTCTCCGGAGTGCTCAGGAACGAGATCGGACTCACCGGTACCAAGGAGGGCTGTGACGATTGCGAGTGTGGGGCGTGCATGGTCCTGCTCGACGGACAGCCAATCAATGCATGTTCATATCTCGCGGTGCAGGCCCAAGGTCGAGAGATCACCACCGTTGAAGGCCTTGCGTCGGGCGAAGACATGCATCCGCTGCAACGCAACATTCTCGCCACCGGCGGTGTGCAGTGTGGTTTCTGCACGCCGGGCATGTTGATGTCTGCACACGCGTTGCTCGAGCGATCACCGGATCCCACGCTCGAAGAGATCAAGATCGGCTTGTCTGGCAATCTCTGTCGATGCACCGGATATGCCCGGATCCTCGATGCCGTCGAAGCCACCGCCGTCGAGATCAACAGCTGAGTGCACCGGGTCATCAACGTGCGCAGATGACCGACACTGGGCTCCACATTGTCGACGGTTATGCCATCGAAGGTGCCTCGGGCGACAGTGAAGCACGCGATACCACCGCGGGCCTCGATGCAGTCCGCACCGTGCTGATCCATGGCGCCATGGATCGCCACAACTCGTTTCGACGGGTTGCACGGCGGCTCTCCACGCCTGTCGTCATGTATGACCGGAGAGGGTACGGCGGGTCCCTCGACGCAGAACCACCGGTCCGCGATCTCGAGCGACACGTCGCCGACCTCATACACATCATCGATGATCGGCCGTCGGTCCTGATCGGCCATTCGGTCGGTGGCCTCATAGCACTCATCGCTGCCGCACATTTCCCAGCGAACATACGGTCGGTCGCCGCCTTCGAGCCTCCGACCGGCTGGAAGCCGTGGTGGCCCGACGATCTGTGCGTTCTGCTCGGCGAGACTCCAGAGCAGACCGTCGAACGCTTCTATCGGCAGATCGTCGGCGATTCGGCGTGGGAACGATTGGGTGACGCGGCGCGCGCCGATCTACTCCGCGAGGGTCCAGCGTTGCAGGTCGACCTCGAGGCGGGTCGACGGTCCGCACCGTTTCACTTCGCCGACATCGCTGCGCCGGTTCTCATGGGGCACGGCACGCTGAGCGAAGAACACCACATCCGCGCCACACGGGAACTGGCCGACGAACTCCCGACCGCGACCCTCACGACGATCGAACATGCGAATCACGGTGCACATCGCAGCCATCCCGATGCGTTCGCGCTGTTCGTGGAACGCGCGATCAGGATCAACACTGGGTAACCGGGATACGAAACTCAGGAAGCCTCGCGGGAAAAGCGTCGTCCGATTCGATCGGCGAGGAACCACGCCAGAGCGACGACGATGATGCCGGCGACGGCATCGAGCACGTAGTGGTTGCCGGTGAGCACGACTGACGAGATCATCGCGACCGGCCCGATGAGTGCGAGATATCGCCAATCCGAGTTCGGGCAAGCTCGAAAGATCGCAATGGCCACGAGGACGTTCCAGCCGACATGGAAACTCGGAACCGCCGCGTACTGATTGACGAGCGATGGAGGTTGGAGGATGTGATAACTACTCGACCATTGAGCCACCGTGTCGACCATGCCGGTGCCGAGGAGCCGAGGAGGCATGACCGGGAAGAGAGCGAACACCACGAGACCCAACAAGCCCGAGATGATCAGCGCGTTGCGAAAGAGAGAGAACTCGGGGCGGTGATTGGCAAACAACCACACCGCTGCGATCGCGAGGACTGGCCAATGTCCCCACACGTAGATCCAATTCATCAGCGTGACGGCGAAGGGAGAGTCGAGGATGAAGCGCTGAAGTTCGTGCTCGACGTCTAGCCCGAGCAGGTCTTCGACATGCAAGATGTTGCGGGCGTTCTCGGCAGCCTCGATTGCGCTGCCCATCGTCAAGCGACGAGTCGTGAGATAGAGGCCAAGCGCAGCTCCGAGAAGCACGAACTCGAGCGCCAAGCGGCGGTGGTTGATCCCTCGATCTGTATCGATATTCTCGCACGGTGTCGTAACCGCCACGACGCCTCCTCACGGGTCGCCCACGCTCTAGATTGACAAATAGATCATATGCTGCGCAAGTAGTTAATTGCTGTCGGGTTACAGACTTGTGTCGATATCAGGCCTCGAGACGTCTCCGAAAACACGAAATGCCGCTACCTCAGTACTGAGGTAGCGGCATTTCAGCGAACGTTGTTTGCTCAGATAGCGCGGACGTTCTGGGCTTCTTCGCCCTTGCGGCCCGGCGCAACGTCAAATTCGACGAGCTGACCCTCGTCGAGTGACTTGTAACCGTCGCCTTGAATGTTTGAGTAGTGAACGAAGACGTCATCGGCGCCCTCGCGTGAGATGAAGCCGAAGCCCTTCTCGCTGTTAAAAAACTTTACTGTTCCTTGCATGTGACTTTGCTTTCTATCGAGGTAGACCTCTTGATCAACCCACGCAAGAGTCTAGGCCAAACAGCGCCGGACTACTCGCGGACGCGAAAACCCTCGTGCTGATGTCCTGTTTCGTGGGGCACAAATCGGGCACACATTCGCTGATATCGTTGCGCGATCGCCCCCTTTCGTACGCCGAAACAGTCCGATTTTTGGTTTGAAGGCCACAGGTTCGTGGTCGATCGTGGAGTGTTCGATCCCGTCGAGCACCTGTCTGGCATGGCCTTCGCGTCCCACCTTCTCGACCTGGATTTCTCCGGACAGCGGGTCCTCGAGCTCGGCACAGGTTGTGGTCTGCTCGCCTTCGTAGCGTCACGTCGTGGCGGTCACGTCGTCGCCACCGACGTCGATCCTCGGGCCGCAGAATGTGCAATCGGAAACCTGGTGGGGACCGGTATCGATGTACGCATCGGTGATCTCTTCGATCCGGTCAACGGCGAGATGTTCGACACGTTGATCGTCAACCCGCCCTATGAGGTCGGACGCGCCCGTCGACCAACACTACGTTCACCTGACGTACTCGAGCGGCTCTCGATCGAGTGGTCGTCGGTCGCGAAGGAGCTGCTCATCGCGTTTCCCACGGACTCGATCGACATCCTCCGTGATTGCGGAATCGATGCACCGCTCGTCAATCGCATCGGGACCCAAGCTCGAGAGCTCGGCGTGTTTCGTCAGCGCTGACCGGTTCAGTGTGGAACTAGCGTGGGGTAGATCAGGCGCGCAGAGAGGACACGATGATGGCCAACACCGGCGACATCTCCGCGGGTTACGACACCAATCCGGCCGCGTCGATGTCTCTGCACTCCGATGCCTACACCGAGCTCGAGTGGTTCGACGCCGACCGAGAGCGAATACTCTTGCGTTCGTGGCAGTGGGTCTGTCACATCGAAAAGCTTCGCACGCCAGGCTCGTACGTAGCGACCGAAGTCGCGGGTCAACCGCTCATCGTGCTGCGAGATCGATCGGGAGAGCTTCGTGCGTTCTACAACGTGTGCAAGCACCGAGCACATCATCTCCTCGAGGGCGAGGGAACCATTGCAAAAATCGTGTGCCCCTACCACGCATGGAGTTACCACCTCGATGGCGCCCTCGGGGCGGCCCGGCACACGTCCCATGTCGCCGACTTCGACAAGAGCTCGATCTGCCTCGACGGTGTGCTCGTCGAAGCATTTGCTGGCTTCGTCTATGTGAATCTCGACTCCACGGCGAGACCGCTCGCGGAACAAACCGGTGCGCTCGCTGCCGAGATCGCACATTGGGCACCCGATGTCGAAGAGCTGACGTTCGCGCACCGACTGAACTACGAGATCGACTCGAACTGGAAGAACGTCGTCGACAACTTCCTCGAGTGTTATCACTGCCACGTCGCACACAAGGACTTCGTGTCACTGGTCGACATGGACACGTACACAGTGACGACTCACGGAATCTATTCGAGCCACATGGCCCAGGCGGGCAAGACCGCGAACACCGCATACGACGTCAGTGGCGCAACGGTGACCGATCACGCCGTGTGGTGGCTTTGGCCGAACACCTGCATGATGCGATATCCCGGGAGGGGTAACTTCATCGTCCTCAACATCATCCCGGTTTCGGCAACGAAGACACTCGAGAC
>Ga0055584_100006740_pt1 | contig 11251 bp, 10 predicted proteins | sample OSDHelmetaG_FD_58716 | JGI IMG/M metagenome (GOLD analysis project Ga0055584, IMG submission 58716) | Pelagic marine sediment microbial communities from the LTER site Helgoland, North Sea, for post-phytoplankton bloom and carbon turnover... | ecosystem: Environmental > Aquatic > Marine >...
GCTGTGTTCGGGCAAGGTCTATTACGATCTCTTCGAAGAACGCGCCAAGCGCGGCATCGACGATGTCTTCTTCCTGCGGATGGAACAGCTTTATCCCTTCCCGAAAAAGGCACTGGTTGAGGAACTATCCCGGTTCAAGAAGGCCGAAATCGTCTGGTGTCAGGAAGAGCCCGAAAACATGGGCGCCTGGACTTTTGTCGACCGACGCCTCGAAGCTGTACTGACCGAAATCGATGCCGACCACAAACGTCCCCGCTATGTCGGGCGTCCCGAGGCCGCCTCTCCGGCCACCGGCAATGGCGCGCGACACCGGCGGGAACAGGAACAACTCGTAGACGAAGCTCTGACGCTGTAATACGGCCAGGCGAACAACAGGAACGTTAGAAACATGGCGACCGAAATCAAAGTCCCGGACATGGGTGAATCCGTCACCGAAGGCACGATTGCACGCTGGTACAAGTCCGTGGGCGAAGCCATCTCGGCGGACGAACCGCTGGTGGAAATCGAGACCGATAAGGTCACGGTCGAGGTTCCGGCGCCCAACTCAGGCGTGCTGACCGAAATTCGGGCGGATGAAGGCGCTGACGTGGAAGTGGGCAGCGTCATTGGTGCCATCGATGAAAACGCGACCGCCTCTGCAGCCCCAAGCGCGCCGGCAAAAGCTCCCGCCGCAGCGGAAAAAGAGCCAGAACCTGCCAGTGCGCCCGCAGCCGCAGCTAGCGGCGACGTGATGGACATCGTCATCCCGGAACTCGGCGAATCCGTCACCGAGGGCACGGTCGGACGCTGGCTGAAAAAAGTCGGTGAGTCCTTTGAAGCCGACGAAGCTCTGGTCGAGATCGAGACCGATAAGGTCACCGCCGAACTTCCTACCCCTAGCGCAGGAACACTGGTGGAAATCATTTCCGACGAAGGGGTCGACGTGGAAGTCGGCGCGGTTGTTGGACGCATCTCCGCAGGCGCTGGGGCACCGTCAGAAATCAAACCGGCTCCAACGCCCGACGCCGAACCGGCTGCTGTACCTGCAGAAACTGGCGGAAGCGCCAACACCGATCTTCTCTTGGCACCTGCCGTTCGCAAGCTGGTCGACGAGAATGGTCTCAATCCAGCGGACATCGCCGCCACGGGCCGTGATGGCCGGATCACCAAGGGGGATGTTGTGCGTCACCTTGAATCCGGCGGCACCGCAAAACCGACCGCACCGCCGGCAGCGGCACCTTCCGCGCCGGCCTTTGTCGCGGCTGGTGACCTGCCTGATCGCCCGGAAGACCCGCGCGGCGAAGAACGTGTGCGCATGACCAAGCTGCGGAAGACCGTGGCGTCACGCCTCAAGGACGCGCAGAACACCGCCGCCATGCTGACGACCTTCAACGAGATCGACATGCAGGCCATCATGGACCTGCGCAGCCGCTACAAAGACGACTTCGAGAAAAAGCACGGCGTCAAACTTGGCTTCATGAGCATCTTCGTAAAAGCTGCGATCAACGCGTTGAAGGAAATTCCAGCCGTCAATGCCGAGATCTTCGGCGATGAGATCATTTACAAGAACTTCTATGACGTGGGCATCGCCGTTGGCGGCGCGCAGGGTCTCGTGGTTCCGGTAATGCGCGATGCCGATCAGAAGAGCTTTGCCGAAATTGAATCTGGAATATCCGATTTCGGCCAGCGCGCCCAAGACGGCAAGCTGACAATGAACGAACTGACCGGCGGGACCTTCACGATCACCAATGGCGGCATTTTCGGTTCCATGTTGTCCACCCCGATTCTGAACCCGCCTCAGTCGGGCATTCTGGGTATGCACAACATCGTCAAGCGCCCGGTGGTAGTCGATGATGAAATCGTCATCCGTCCCATCATGTATGTCGCGCTGAGCTACGATCATCGGATCGTTGACGGCCGCGAAGCTGTCACCTTCCTGGTGCGCATCAAACAGGCGATCGAAGATCCCGAACGCCTTCTGATTGGAGTTTAAAACCACATGGCTGACGGTCAGAGCTTCGATCTCATTGTCATTGGCGCCGGCCCGGGCGGATATGTGGCTGCGATCCGCGCAGCACAACTGGGCTTGAATGTTGCCTGTATCGACAAACGAAAAAGCCTCGGTGGAACCTGCCTGAATATTGGCTGCATCCCCTCAAAGGCATTGCTGCAATCTTCCGAACACTATGCGCACACCCAGCACGGTCTGGCCGCTCATGGCGTGAAGGTCGGGAAAGTGTCCTTCGATCTAGATGCGATGATGGACCACAAGAACAAGGTGGTCGCAGACAATACCAAGGGTATCGAGTTCCTGTTCAAGAAGAACAAGGTGACCCCCGTCCACGGCACGGCCCGAATCGCCAGCGCCACCGAAGTCGAGGTCACTTCAGAGACCGGTGACAGCGAAATCCTGAAAACCGGCGCCATCCTGATCGCGACCGGATCGGATTCCACCCCGCTATCAGGGCTGGAGATCGACGAGAAACAGATTGTCACCTCGACCGGGGCACTGACCCTGGAGAGTGTCCCCAAACATCTTGTGGTGGTCGGGGCCGGCTATATCGGGCTCGAAATGGGTTCGGTCTGGGCACGGCTGGGCGCCAAGGTCACCGTCGTCGAATTCCTCGATCGCATCACCCCTGGCATGGATGGCGAGGTCGCCAAGGCGTTCCAGAAAACCCTTGAAGCACAGGGCATGACCTTCCGGCTGGGAACAAAGGTCACCGGTGCAGAAACTCTCAAGACCAAGGTCAAACTCACGGTCGAAGCTGCCTCCAACGGCGAGAGCGAGACCATAGAGTGTGACACGGTTCTGGTCTCGATCGGGCGCCGTCCCTATACGGACCAACTGGGTCTCGAGGATGTTGGCGTCGCGACCGATGAACGCGGCTTCATTCAAATCGATGTGAATTACCAGACCAATGTGGAAGGCATCTTTGCCATCGGCGACTGTGTGCCAGGCCCGATGCTCGCCCACAAGGCGGAAGATGAAGGCGTCGCGGCGGCGGAAATCATCGCCGGAGAGACCGGACATGTGAATTACGACGTGATTCCCGGCATCGTCTACACATGGCCCGAAGTCGCATCGGTCGGTCAGACCGAAGAACAGCTCAAGGATGCGGGTGTCGACTATCGGGTCGGCAAATTCCCCTTCTCGGCGAATGGTCGTGCACGCGCAGCCAATGACACGGACGGTTTTGTGAAACTGCTTGCTGATTCCAAGACCGATCGTCTGCTGGGCGCGCATATCATTGGTCCCGATGCGGGAACCCTCATCCATGAAATTGTTGTGGGCATGGAGTTTGGCGCGTCGGCCGAAGACATTGCACGGACCTGTCACGGGCACCCGACCCTGTCGGAAGCCGTCAAGGAAGCCGCACTTGCCGTGGACGGGCGCACCATCCACATCTAGCCCGGCTTACGATGTCGGCAGATGTTCAGCAACGGCGGTCGCGAGTTCCTGCAAATCCAGCGGCTTGCGCAGAAGTTCGGTCGCACCGGCATCCAGCGCCTCCGCTTCGGCTTCCCGCAGCACCTGACCTGTCACCACAATGATGGCCAACACCGGATTGTCCGCGCGGATGGCTCGGATCAACTCGACGCCATCGCCATCGGACATGCGCAAATCCGTTACGATAAGATCGGCCGGATCCGCCCGGTGCAGGGCCAACGCGGCACGTCCACTGCCCGCCGTGCTTGTGCGCACGGTGCCGTATTCAAGAAATTTCGACACCTGCTGCGCGGCAAGCGGCTCGTCATCCACGACCAGAATATGACGCATCTCCCCGCTCATGAGAGATGATCCCCGGTTTCGGACTTCTCTGCATCCCCGGCCGGCGCGATACGCGGCAACTCGATGCAGAAGGCAGCCCCTGCCACGTGATTTTCGACGAACAGGCGCTCCCCCATACCGGTGACAATGCCGTAGGAAATAGAAAGCCCTAGTCCGGTTCCATCACCCGGTGCCTTGGGGTGAAAAAGGGCTCGAACAGCCGCTCGAGAATTTCTTCAGGAACACCACCGCCATTGTCAGAGACGACAATGCCAATCACATTCGTGTCGAGATTTTCAGAAATCACGATCCTGACGACGCCCTGTGGGGCCTTGCCGTCATTCCCCGGATCGCAAACGGCATCCCGTGCATTCAAAAGCAGGTTCACAATGACCTGTTCGAACCGGGATGGTTCTCCAAACACCCGGCCACAGGATGCCGGCGCCTGAAGAGAAATTTCGATGCCCCGTTCAGACAATTCCGGCCGCAGCCATGACAAAGCCTGATTGGCTGCACGTGACGGGTCGAAGGCGATCTTTCGGCCGTGATCATCACGGCTGAAAATTCGCATGCTCTGGATGGTATCGGCCATCCGCCGCACCTGCCCGCTGATCACCGAAAGCTGCTCATCGAGCTGCTCGAATTCCGGTTTCTGCTCTTTCCGTTCCAGAATCCCCCGGGTCGAATCCGATGCCATGCGAATGATGTTCAGGGGCTGGTTCAGTTCATGAACCACGCCCGCCGCCATTTCACCAAGCACCGCCATCTTGCTCGTCTGCGCCAGGATGTGCTCTTTCTCCGCCAGTGTATTTGCATCCTGCGCCATGGCCTGCGCGGTGTGAAGAACACGCCGGACAAAGACAATACTCAGCACGACGAGAACAAACACACCGGCGACAAACCAGGGTAGAACGGCAGAGAACAGTATCAATCCGGGATGGGGTGGCGTCCAGGTCATCCAGGCCACAGTATTGCTGTCGAACCCAATCAGCGGGGTTTGCAGCACATCCCCGTCCAACGGCGCGGTCGAGAGCCGCAGGTCCTGAAACCCGAACCTGTCCGCCAGCGCATCGATCACAGCTTCATCCAAATCCCAGGCGTGGATCAGAACCGGCCGGGGCCGATAGACAAGTTGTTCGCCTGTCGAGTTTTCCCGGGTCAGCGCGCTGCCGGCGATCAGATGAACCCCGTCGTTATTCCGCATGAAACCGACGATCGGTTTCGGTTCTACCATGGGTGTCTGCCGCGCTTCTCAATCATATCCAGAATCGGTGCCCCGAAATATTTGTGCACCTCCGCGCGTGAAGGAACACCATCGCGATAGGCATAAAGAGTCTAGTTGGTTTCCGAGACGACGAAGGTGTCACTGATATCGAATGTTTCGGCAGCATAGTCGCCGATATTGAGGCTCGCTCATTCGATGTTCGGCCGATCAATCAGGTTCACGACCGCCTCGTCCCACCAGGTGTGGTCATAGGCGATCTTGCCGAGATCGGCGCTTAGTGATTCACCAACAACCTGCATGAGATTCACGGAATCGCGCGCCGCGATATCATCCTGACCTCGTGGCGCAATGGCGATCAGGCTCATGAGAGCCGTCAGAGCGATCAACACGACAATCGCAACCGGCGCGACAAGACGCCGGATCAGACCCGACACACGTTTCTCGACGTTCTCTGGGGTTTCAGACATTAATCAGAATTATTCCCTGCTGGCCGAAAGCTATCTGTCCGAGCCACCGGCTGCAATCGCATCCGGGCCGCACGAAACAACCGATTGATGATAGTTTCCCAATCCGAACAGATGTCAGTGGCGACAGTTGATTCCAGAAGGACAGTAGACATGGTCGGCAGAATTCGAAAATGGATGCGCAAGCTCGGTTACGACATATCGCCCTTTCCCGGTGCCGCGACCCATTGGGGCCGTATCGTGGAAACCCTCGAATCCCATGATGTGGACTGCCTGCTCGATATCGGTGCCAATACGGGCCAATACGCCCGCGCCATTCGCGCCAACGGATATTCAGGGCGGATCATCTCCTTTGAACCCCTGTCCCATATTCGCCACGAACTCGAACGGCACGCACGCTCAGACGCGCAGTGGAACATCGCCCCCCGCATGGCTGTTGGCGCGATGGTGGGCGAGGTCGAGATCAATGTTTCGGGCGAATCCGATATGAGTTCGATCCTCCCGCTCGATGCAACCGCCCATGAACGGCTGGCCAGCACGCGCGCAGAAAGCCGCGAACCGGTACCCGTGACAACGGTTGCCCGAATTCTGGACGATCACGCGGCGGGTGCGCAGAACATCTTTCTCAAATCCGACACCCAGGGCTTCGAAGATCAGGTGCTCGACGGGATCGGAACGTCCTGGGATCGCATCACGGGATTGCAGCTCGAACTCTCCATGCAGCCCATCTATGACGGTCAACCCGACCATCTGCCGCTGCTTCAGCGTCTCGCCGATCAGGACTTTCGGCCACATCTCGTCATTCCCGGCTACTGGAGCCGGCATTATGGACGGATGCTCGAATATGATGCGGTCTTCTTCCGGGACTAATTCCGGTTGGCCCGAGGATGGGCCCGGCTATAGACATCGATCAGACGTGCGCTGTCCACATCGGTGTAGCGCTGGGTCGCCGACAGGGAGGCGTGACCGAGCAATTCCTGAATCGCCCGCAGATCCCCGCCCGAAGCCAGCAGATGCGTCGCGAAAGAGTGGCGCAGCGCATGGGGTGTCGCCGAATCCGGCAATCCCAGCGCGACCCGCAAACTCTGCATCCGCTTCTGGATCACCCGCGGGCTCAACCGTCCGCCGCGCACGCCCACAAACAGGGGGCCCTCGGCCGCGAGGGTCTGCGGGCAACGGGCGACATAGTCGTCGATTGCCTGGCGCACCATGGGAAGGAGGGGCAACATACGTGTCTTCCCACCCTTCCCGGTCACAGTGAGCGAATCATCATCGGGTATGTCGCTCACATTGAGACCAAGCGCTTCGGAAATACGCAGGCCACACCCATAAAGCAGCAGAAGAACCGCGAGATCGCGCGCGGCAATCCAGGCCGGTTCATCGGGCCGCGAGGGTTGTGTCACCGCGGCCATCAGGTCTTCGGTTTCCCGATCTGCGAGCGCCTTGGGAACTGCGCGTGGCAGGCGTGGTCCGCGCACCGCGCCAATGGCGGCATTGTGGCCCAGACCTTCCCGGTCCAGAAACCGAAAGAACATCCGCACCGAGGACAGGGCACGCGCTGTCGAGGTTCGGGCATATCCCTCACCCACGCGCCGGGCGAGCCAGGCCCGAAAATCACCCGTCTTCAGTTTAGTCAGAAGCGCGATCGAGACCCGCTCTCCGCAATGCCCGGACATGAAGTCGAGAAAGGCAATGACATCCCGCAGATAGGCTTCAACCGTATGCTCGGATGCACGGCGTTCGCTCGCCAATTGCGACTGCCAACGCAAGAGTGCCTCCTGCACGTCAGGATCCGCAGCGGCCGGTTGCTGGACTTTGGGGTTCAACGTGGCAGGTCGAGCCATGTTCGGATGCAGTGTTCCATGATACGCGCCAGAAAGGTCAGAAGCTCCGACCCCTGACCGGAATAAAAACGTGCCGGGTCACGACTGCCCAGGGCCAGCAATGCACAGGGTGCGTCATCGCGGACCGACAGACGCAGCATCGCCTCCGAACGCACCAATCCGGATGCCTCTCCATAGATGCGGCGGTCACCTTCAATATCTTCACGCAATGTGACCGTGCGTGAAACTTCGACGATCCTGTCGATCGTTCCGGTAGGCACCACCCGAACCCCCTGACTGGAGGACGGCGCGACAGTCCGCCCTTCGAGACACAGGGCAACAGCGTCCACATTCAACAGGCCGGCCAGATCGATTGTCAGTATTTCCAGCATGTGATCGAGTGAGCGCGACGACAAAAGCGCAATGACCGCAGCGTGAATGCGGTTCTGACTCTGCAGGTTGGCGCGACTGGCATCAATCAGTTCGCTGCTCTGCTCATCCCGCTCCGCGAGTTCGCTTCGCATCCGGTTCAGCATCGCACCCTGGAGGTCGATGACCTCTCCGCCGGAAGCGTCCGCTTCGTCAAATTCCCGCTCGGGGGACACGATCACGGACAGGAGTTCGGGATAACGTTCCAGGAAATCGGAATTCGCGTGCAGAAACTCGATCACCTGCGCGTCGGTCAGTTCTATCGGAACAGTGGCCTCAGACTTTGTCGCTTCTGTGCTCATTGCTCGGGCCTTTCAGCGTGGCTATTCCGCAGCGCTTCTTTGTGCTGCCTGCTCCAGAATCGACTGCCCGGTGGCCTCCCAGTCCTTGAGGAAGGCATTCAGGCCCTTGTCGGTCAGCGGGTGATTGTAAAGCGCACGCAGGACATTCGGCGGCAGGGTTGCCACATGAGCACCAGTGCGAGCCGCCTCCACAACATGCGACGGACCACGGATCGATGCGACCAGCACCTCGGTGTCGAACGCATCGAACTGCTCATAAATGTCGACGATTTCATCAATCAGATCCAGCCCGCGCAGACCGATATCATCGAGACGGCCCACAAAGGGCGAAATGAAGGTGGCGCCCGCCTTGGCGGCCAGGATCGCCTGCGCCGCCGAGAAACAAAGTGTGACATTCACCATGATGTCGCGATCCCGCAACGCACGGCATGTCTTCAGACCATCGGGCGTCAGTGGAACCTTGACGGCAACGTTCTTGGCAACAGAAGCCAGAACATCCGCTTCCAGAAGCATCGTCTCCACATCGGTTGCCGTGACTTCCGCACTGACCGGGCCCGGGACCACATCGCAAATTTCAGCGATCACATCGAGCATATTGCGCCCCGACTTGGCGATCAGGGACGGGTTGGTCGTCACACCGTCGAGCAGCCCCGTGGCGGCCAGATCACGGATTTCATCGAGATCAGCTGTGTCCACAAAAAACTTCATGTCCGTCTTCCTTATGGTCTCGGTGGCCGTCAGAGGTCACCATTTCGTTACGCCAGGGCAGATTTTTCAAACGCGCCTGCAGCTTACGTTGGACGGCCGCGAGTCGCTCGGTAGAGTGTACCGGATGGCCCAAAGTGACACCACCACACCCGACTCCACATACGCACATGCTGTCAGCGTGATGCTGCCCACGCCCGTGGTCGGCCCCTATGACTATCTCATCCCCGCGGATATGAAGATCACAGATGGTGACTATGTCGAAATTCCTCTGGGAAAACGGGAGATGGTGGGCGTGGTCTGGGGACCAGCCATGGGAGATGTGGATTCCGCCAAGCTCCGGCCCATAGAGCGGTGCATCGATGCACCACCCATGCCCGAGGAAATCCGGCGCTTCGTGGATTGGGTCGCCAGCTACACCCTCAGCACCCCCGGCGCCGTCCTGCGCATGGCCATGCGCTCACCCGATGCGCTTGTCCCCCCCAAACCAATGATCGTCTTTCAAAAGGGCGAACCCGTCGAGACAATGCGCATGACGCCGGCACGAGAACGGGTATTGACCTTCCTGCAGGATGGGCCGGCACTCTCCGCAGCCGATCTGTCGCGGGAGACCGGTGTGTCGTCCGGTGTCATCAAGGGGCTGGTCGAAGCCGGTGCGCTCCGGAAACTCGAGGTTCCGCCGCCACCGCCATTCGCCCCACCGGACCTGACGCGTCCAGGCCCGCAGCTCTCCGAAGCGCAGGCCAAAGCGGCACAGACATTGCGGGAGAAAATCCTGGCCGACACCTTCTCGGTCACACTTGTGGACGGTGTGACGGGTTCAGGCAAAACGGAAGTCTATTTCGAAGCCGTCGCCACGGCGCTGGCGGAAGGCCGGCAGGTTCTGGTCCTGCTTCCCGAGATTGCGCTCACACCGCAATGGCTGCGACGGTTCGAGGAAAGATTTGGTGTCCCGCCCGCCGTCTGGCATTCCGATCTCAGTCAGGTCCAGCGACGGGTGACCTGGCGCGCGGTGTCCACCGGAGACGCACGTATTGTGGTGGGGGCGCGATCGGCGCTGTTTTTGCCTTTTGACGAACTTGGCCTGATTATCATCGACGAAGAGCACGAGCCTGCCTTCAAACAGGAGGATGGCGTCTCCTACCACGGCCGGGACATGGCGATCGTCCGCGCACAGATCGCCGGGGCGCCGGTCGTGCTGGCATCGGCCACCCCGTCTCTAGAAACCCGCGTCAATGTCAGTCGTGACAGATTCCAGTCGCTGCCCCTGCCGGAACGATTCGGCGGCGCCGTGATGCCGACCATCACGACCGTGGATATGCGTGTGGCTGATCTGAGTGCGAACCGCTTCGTCTCCGATGAACTCGTCACAGCACTGACGGAGACCATCGCCGCCAGAGAACAGGCAATGTTGTTTCTCAACCGCCGCGGCTACGCCCCCCTCACCCTGTGTCGCACCTGTGGTCACCGTATCGAATGCCCCAGCTGCGCGGCATGGCTAACGGAACACCGGTTCCGGAAACGCCTGCAATGCCACCATTGTGGCTACGAAGTACCTTCACCGAGCGTTTGTCCGTCCTGCGAGAATGTCGACACGCTGGTGGCCTGCGGCCCGGGAGTCGAACGTATTCAGGAAGAAATGGTTGGCCTGCTGCCCGATGCGCGCATCGGCATCATGACCAGCGACACGATGCGGGGACCGGAATCGGCACAGAAATTCATTCGATCCGTCGAGGATGGTGATCTCGATATCCTGATCGGCACCCAAATGGTCGCCAAGGGGCACCACTTCCCGAATCTGACTCTGGTGGGAATCGTCGATGCGGATCTTGGCCTGGCCGGGGGAGATCTGCGCGCCGCCGAGCGCACATACCAGATCCTGCAGCAGGTGTCCGGGCGCGCGGGACGCGCCGAACGCCCCGGGCGCGTTCTGATTCAGACCTTCCAGCCCGAACACCCGGTCATGGCGGCTCTGGTCTCCGGTGATGAAGCGCGTTTCTTCGAACTGGAGACTCAAGCCCGGCAATCGGGCGGCTGGCCTCCCTTCGGGCGACTGGCGGCCATTATCGTTTCCAGCCGGGACGCCAGAATCGCCGATGATCTGTCCCGCGCGCTCGCACGCTGCGCGCCGAGCACACCGGATACACGTGTTCTGGGGCCCGCACCGGCACCGTTGTCCCTGCTGCGCGGCCAACACCGGCGCCGCTTGTTGCTGAAAGCCTCGCGCGAAGTTGCTGTTCAGCCGATCCTGCGGGCCTGGCTGGCCCAGATAAAGGTTCCCGGCAATGCCCGCGTCCGGGTGGATGTGGACCCCTACAGCTTTCTCTGAGCCGGTATTTTGCAAACACGCGTCGAATTGACGCGACCGGCATCGCTGATAAATCGCCAGTTTTGTCCACTTTTCGCGCCGCGGTACGCTTGCCAGCCCAAAAGCCCTGTGCTACCAAGCGCCTGCCTCGGTGGTGGACAAAAGCCGTCCGACGGGCAGCCAATGATTTTCGTTTTAAATCATATGGTTATCGTTAATCGCACAAGCACAATTATGGCCCAGG
>Ga0055584_100006741_pt1 | contig 11250 bp, 12 predicted proteins | sample OSDHelmetaG_FD_58716 | JGI IMG/M metagenome (GOLD analysis project Ga0055584, IMG submission 58716) | Pelagic marine sediment microbial communities from the LTER site Helgoland, North Sea, for post-phytoplankton bloom and carbon turnover... | ecosystem: Environmental > Aquatic > Marine >...
GCTCGTATGTCGGGTGTGTCTGCCGCCCAGCGCACTTGGGCACGGCCGATGCCGCCGCAGCCGATTAGGGCCCAGTTGAGTGGGGTGGGTGTGGGTTTTTTGTTCATTGCATTTGTTCCTGAAGGGGTGGCGGTTTTGCGCTGGCAAAGGTGGGCTTTGGCTTGGTCTTGCGCAAACTAGTGTGAGGGAATCAGCGGAGGCACAGCAAAAAAAGAGGATCGAAACTCGGCCCGTTGGGCCTCAGACAACGATTCTCTTTTTTTGCTGCACCCCCACTGATTCAGCAGATTGGGAGTAGGTGAAACACTGGGAGGGAGAATGGGAGAATCCTTGAGGATAGATGAAGAATTGGAGAGAGGAGAGAGGGTATGATGAAGATTGCTTTGCTTGGGGCTTGGCATAGCCATGCTATTATGCATGTGAGCGAGGTGGCTTCTCGGCCGGATGAGTTTGAGCTGGTGGGTATGTATGATGCCGATGACCTGGTCATTGCGAAGAACAAAGAGCGCTGGGCCGAGTATGGGCTGGATATTCCGTTTTTTTCATCTGTTGAAGAAGTATTGGATAGTGCGGCGGAGGCGGTGGTCGTGGAGGGGCATGTCTATCAGAATCTCGACTATGCCGAGCGAGCGCTAGAGGCGGGTAAGCACGTTTTATTGGAAAAGCCGGCGGGAGTCGATCTGACGCAGTTGGCGCGCGTTTACCTCACAGAGGGTAACGCGGAATATGAAGCGGGTGAGTGGCACGACGTGCAGATCGAGACGGCGGCGGAATTTCCGTCTTTGCTCAGGGAACTAGCGGCCTGCATGCGAGGAGAGAAAGAGCCGGATTTCTCGTTGGCACACGATATGGCCGTGCAGCGCACGCTGTTTAAAGGGTGCGGGATAGAAGACGGCAGGGCACTGCGCTAGGGTCGTGAATTTACAACGCTCGATTGTCGAGTGCATACACCCCGTCGTTGCCCAGCGCGGAAACGGCGCGAAAGAGGCTGCGCCGCAGCGGCGGCATGGCCATGATGGTCTCGTGGTCGAGGTTTAGCTTGTGCCACTGGGCCCATGCCGAGTTGTAGCAGTTGAACACGGCGCAGCGCGGGTTGTCGGGATTGGTCCAATCGTTGGCGGCGTGCACTAGGCTTTCGGTAAAGATCACCACCGAACCGGGCGGACAGGAATACTCGTCCATGGCTTGGCGCAGACTGTCTTCCCAGGGCGAAAGGGCGATATTGGGTGCATATGGATTGGGGCCGCCGTAGTTAAAATGAGCCTTGTGTGAACCGCTGAGGAAAGTGGTGCCACCCTGTCCAGCCTTGACCTCTTCCAGCTCCCACACCACCCGCGTCAGCCCCGAAAAGATCTTGCCGCCGGCAACCTGGTAGCGCATGGCGTTGGCCTGCTGTGGCGGGCGCACCACGTGCGGTAGCCCGTTGTCACCGCGCTCGCTCGTATTCCAGCCGGGCGGGCGCACGGCGATGAATGAGCCCTCAAAGCGAAAGCCGTAGCAGTCCTCCTTAACGAAGGGGGGTTCGGAGAGGATCTCCGAGAGGATGCCGGTGATAGCGGGATGGTCGAGCAGGTCCTGCAAAACGCCCTGATAGCTATTTTTGGCGCCGGCGTATACTTCGGCCTTGGCCGCCTGAGTCTCTGCTGCCGTCAGCACTGAAGGTAAGAGAATCCAGCCGTGCAGGTCGAAGAAGAATTTTTGCTCGTCGGTCATGGCTATGGGCGCTGCGCTTTCGTTTTGCATGGGTACCTTTCTAACTAGTGCATTTCTAATAGATCGAACAAATACCGCTTATTGGGTCCTCAACGCGACTTTAAGTATTGGCCGATGCGCTCGAGGCCTATTTCGATCTTTTCTACATCTAGCGCATAGGAAAGCCGGACCCGGTCGGGCGAACCAAACCACTCGCCCAAATAGGTAATGACGTTGTAGCGCTCGTAGAGGTCCCAGACAAAGTCGGCCGGGTCTTCTACCTTGGGCATGACGTAAAACGCCCCCTCCGGTTTCCATAGGTCCAATCCCAAATCGAGCAGGCCCTGGTAGATTAGGTCGCGGCGCTGGCGCCAGACTTCGAGCTGTTCTTCGATAAAAGAAACGGGCACGCCGGTCGCGGCTAGGGCCATTTCTTGGCCTAGTATATTCGTATTCATGGAGGTGTGGGTTTTTATGTCGATTGCTTCTTGTACGAGCTCCTGATCTAAAGACCACAGATAACCGACGCGAAAGCCGCACATGGCAAAGGTCTTGGAAAAGGAGTTGATCGTGACCACGTGTGGTCCGGCAATCAGGTAGTTATCACGCACGTAAATGAGGTCTTTATAGACTTCGTCCGAAAGCACGTAGACGCCCAATTCGCTGGTGATGGCCTCGATCTTTTTCAGTGTTTCAATGTCCTCGACGCGCCCGGTGGGATTGGAGGGCGAATTGATAATGACGGCCTTGCAGTCCTGTACTTTGGCGGCAAAATCGTCGAAGTCGATGCGGCCGTCGATCGAGTCGGTGTAGACGGGTTCGAGCCCGGCAAAGCGCACCATATGCGGGTACGAGTAGTAGTAAGGGCGGGCCATCAGCACTTTGTTCTTTTGCGAGTCGCTGCGGCGGGCGATAACGCGCAGCACTAAGTCTAGTGCTTCGGAGGCGCCGTTGGTGACGACAAAGCTGTCGGCCGTCGAGCTGGGGTATTGGCGAGTGAGAGCTTCGCGCAACTCGACCATGCCCTGGATCAGGCCGTACTTAAAGTCGCGGTAATGGGGCAGGATTTTGTAGACGGCGTCCGGCGGTGGCAGGTCGGGTTGGCCGGAGCCGAAGGAGATGATATCGTCTCCTTGTACGCCGATGAAGAGTGCGGGGGAGAGCTGTTCTTTGCCCATGGTGTCCCTTGATGGCAGTTGATGACAGTGGGTCGGAGGTACAAGCTAGTATTTTTTGTGAGGTGAATAGCCAAAGGTAAGTAGGGGGGGAAATAGACACCAGAGAGAAGATGGCAGATCTCGCCAAAAGGGATGAAAAGCCATTAGGGATAGGGCAAGAGGTCGAAACGGGCGTAGCTGACTAGGCTTTGCAGTTTGTTTTCGAGTTCGGCGGCGTGCGCCGTATTGCCAGCGGTGAATACCCTTATCGTGCGCACTAGCCGCTAAGTGCTCTGTTGTGTATTGGCGTTTGCCATTGTTAATTCGATTTTACTCCTTTGCCTAGCCAATGAAGCAATGGTCGTCTACGAGGTCTGGGGCCTCGTCGCGTGTGCCCTGATTCGACCGTCCACGCGCAACAACTACGAAAGGGATGACCCATGACGGAAAGAGACGCAATCGCCACTGCCAACCGCGCCCATTGGGAACGGGAAGTGGAGCGGAACCAAGGTTTCACCGTTCCCTGGTTAGACCTGGACCGCGAGACGATCCACCAATATATCGCCGACGAGCTAGAGCCTGTACCCGGTTCGCTATTTGTAATGTATCCGACTAGCGTGCTAAGAGACGTGGCTGGTAAAGATGTGCTGTGTTTGGCCGCCGGCGGCGGACAGCAGTCTACTGTGTTTGGGTTACTTGGTGCGCGCGTGACCTGCGTGGATATCACTGAGGGGCAGTTAGAAGGAGATCGAACGGCGGCGGCGCACCACGGTTATCAGGTCGATGCGATTCGCGCGGATATGCGCGACCTTGTCGGTGTCGGTGATAGCTCGTTCGATCTCGTTTACCAAGGTCCTTCGATGAGTTGGATTCCCGAGGTGCGCGAAGTGTATGCCGAGGTGGCAAGGGCGCTGCGACCGGGTGGACGGTATCGCGTCGACTTCGGAAACCCGGCCAACCATTTTTTGGAATGGGACGGCGAGGCCTACCGCATAACCCAACCCTACTCTGAGCGCTTGTTCCACCCCGAGAGTGGCCTCTACGATTATCGCCACTATATGGGCGATATATTCAACGGCCTGTTCGCCGAAGGGCTGTCGATTCGGCAGGTCGAGGAGCGCCCCTATGCGCAGCCCGACTCGAACGCAGCTCCGGGCTCTTGGCACCACCAGGCGTGTTATCACGTGGGTTTTGCCATCGTGGCCGAAAAAAGTGCATAAAGGAATTCGGCGATGAAAAAACGAAGGGCCTTCTTTTGGATATCGTAACAGAGATCGAGCAGGGGCTACTCAGCAGCCGCTGCTCCTAAAAAGGTTTCATCACAACTAAGAACACGATGAGCACCATAAAGAGCGCGGAAGCGCGCGAGAGATTGAGGAAGAACCCTTCGCTCTTTTCATTTTCGCCTCTTTCCAAGCGCTTGCGGCTAGCGGACATAACGCCGTGTGCGCCGGCCAACAAGAGGATCAAGAGCAGTTTGGCATGTATCCAAAAGCCGGTGCCGGGCGCACCGGCCTTTGTGGCAATGATGAGCAGAATGCCGGTGATAAAGGCCACGGCCATGGCGGGGTTCATCGCGCTGCGCAGCAGGCGTCGCTCCATGCTGGCAAAGTGCTCGGCTGCCGTCGAATCGGACGCTACGCGGCTGTGATAAACATAGATGCGCGGTAGGTAGAGCAAGCCGACCATCCACGATATGATGGCAGTAATATGCAGTGCTTTGAGCAGAAAATAGTGTGCTAATAGCGCTTCGCTCATACGTAGTTTGGCTCCTCAGATGGGCGGATTCTTAGAAGTGGAAAACTAATAAATAACATACAGCTATGTCGGGACAGATCAAGGTGCGTTGTCGATGTCGCGCCGCAGTGTGATCGAATCGCTAGACCCGAAGTGTTTGAAGTAGAAGTCGCGCCGCGTAAGGCCGGATGCGTCGCGCAGGGCGTAGACTTCTTCGCGGGGCTTCTCGGGCGCAAAGGGCCAAGGGGTGTCGAGGCTGGCAACAGTGCCCTGCACACCTGCGAGGGCATCGCGGATAAAGAGTTCGTGGTTGGCAAAAAAGTCGTTGGGTAGCTGGTCGGGCGCAAAAAAGTTCAGGTCGATGACTTCCTCGGGCTGGCCTTTTAGCTGGCCACCTGTGGCTCGGGCGGCAAAGCAGGCCACGTGCACACCCGTGCGCCACGGCGGTCGCGAGTAGAGGCCGACGAGGTGGGTCAACTCGGCGTGGATGCCGGTTTCTTCGTAAATTTCGCGAATCGCGGCGGCGGCGAGTGACTCGTTTTTTTCTACGTGGCCGCCCGGCAAACACCACACTTCGTAGTCTTCGCGCTGGGTCAATAAGATATGGCCCTGGTCGTCTAAAACGACGGCGCAAGACGCTAGAGTGGGCATGAGTTTAGCTTCCCTTCTTCTTAAATGCACTAGTCGCTTGTTGGGCGATGGCCTGTAGGATGTCTGTCGTATCTGTATCCAGGGCGAGCTCTATCGTGGGCATCTTTTTGGAGCGTCCGGCAAAGAGCATTGCATAGAACGTACAAGCGGCTAAATAAGTGCCCGCCAGCGTGGGGTGACTCTTGTCTTTGTCGTGCAGCACAATTCCAGGCCGTTCTTGTAGACACTGCTGCCAGGCTAGGCCAGCGGGCACGACGGTGGCTTTTAGCGCCTGTCCGATCTGAGTGTAGGCGCTGCTGATGGCCTGCTGCGCTGCGGGTGCATCTTGGCGGGCCCAGGTCATGTAGAGCGCGGTGTGGGCGTCTGCTTCTTTGATTAAGGCGTCGAAGTCGCGCATATTCTCGCCCATGCGCTCGGCATTTTTTATAGGCAATGTGCTCTGTTCTTGTAGCACTACATAGTCCCAGTCCGCCTGCTCGAGATGCTCAGCGGCCTCGCCCTTGTTTAAGTGCATGCGCAGTGACGCACCACCGGCGCTAACTAACTCGTACTCCAATAGACCTTTGCCGCCAGCTGCGACTAATTGCGCGAGTAGAGCGGGCAAATTATTGCGGCCGGTGAAGCTGTTGCCGACAAAGAGTACGCGCGTTTTTTTATCGGCCATACGAATAATTTCTGCCGTGGGATGAGCTTTAGCATGGATAAAAGAAGGGCCGCTTGTATAAAATGGCGGCGACCCTTTATAATAGACGTTTCAACGATGCAGGTCCACTAAATGGAGAGCGTGATGACGGATAGGCGTTTTTTGGGAATTACCGTGTTGGGCGACTACGTGCTCAACGAAGGAGTTGAAGGCGTATTGGCGAATATGGAAAGGTGTGGGGCTACAGCCGTCGCCTGCAATCCGACGGTAACGGCCCCTGCCGCAGAGGGCGAGGGGTCATTTCAGCCACCCGACGATGCCGGCAGTAGCCCGCGGCTTTTCGACAGGCCACTGTGGGGCAAGCGCGCGCTGTGGGTGCGCAGTGGTGCCAGCTATGAACCAACAGAAGAATTCTATCGCGACACGCCGTACCAACCGCGCCGCGCCAACGATCTAACGACTGAGCACGGTCACGTAATCGGCGACTTTATCCGCCAGGGGCGCGCAGCTGGTCTGGAGGTCTATCTGCAGGTGGGCGCCGCGCAGCCGCCGGGTTTATTAGATGAGGACGTGCCGCGTTTGCCCGATGGCACGCTGCCGAAAAACCGCATGGCCAATACAGCCAGTCTGGCCAGCCCTGGGGTTCATAGCTATATCCGCGCCTATGTGCGCGACTTGCTCGGTGCCTATCCAGAGATTACCGGCATTCGCCCCGATTGGCCCGAGTACCCCTGTTACAAACTCGATGAAGCGTTTCAGGACTTTGGTCCGCACGTCGAAAACTGGGCCGAAGAGCGCGGCTTTGATTTCGTGGTCATTAAGAACGAGGTCCTCAAGTTGTACCAGCTTTTGCACGGTGGTTTGCGCAACGAGCACCTCGAGGATTGGGCCGGGCCTGAGCGCGGCCGTTTCGCGCTTATTAACGCGCTGCGCTGCTGTCCTGGCGTTGCCGAATGGCTGCGGCTCAAGTCCGAACTGTCGGTGGACCTACTGCGCGAGTGGCGGGCGGCATTGACGGCCTATGGCGGCGAAGACAAGAAGCTGTCGGCCAATGCTTTTATGCCGCCGCTTACGCTTTTTACGGGCTTCGACTTTAAGCGCGCGGCGCGGTTTTGCAGTGCGGCTTCCCCCAAGCTCTATACGATGCACTGGTCGGCGATGGTCGAGTTTTGGGGCGAGGTGTTGCTCAAGCACAACAGCGGCTTAGACGAGAAGTTGGTGACGCGCGCTTTGGCACAGCTCTTTGACCTAGGGGATCATATCGAGGCCGAAAAGCTAGCGGACTACGGTTATCCCGAACCGCACGAAGCCCACCCGGTGCCCGATGCGCCGCAGAAGAGAAGGATTGCTCAGGCCAAAGCGGCCGCCGATGAAGGTATGGCGATTACGCCGCTGGTGCACGGTTATGGCCCGGTCGATGATTTTGCGCGACGCCTAAAGTTGGTGGCAGAGAGCGAGGCCGATGGGGTGTGGATCAATCGCTATGGGTATTTGGGGGACGAGAAGATTGCGGCGATTGCAGAGATTTGGCGGTAGCAGCTGTGGGCTGCCGCCCTCCACCGTCGGCACTTCTGTTTTTTATAAGAGGAATAGCTATTCGGCGGTCCCCAGCCTTTCGATATATAGTGTATCGCCAACGGTGCAGCTGATCTCGGTAGCGGCGTTGCCAAAACTAATGGCCAACTGCAGATTGCCGTCGTCTTCGATCAGCGCGATCCAGTCGCCGCGCTCTACGTCGCTGTAGTCTTCGCCCAATAGCGCGCGAAATTTCTCCCCCTTAAATGTGACGGAAAACTCCGTTTGCTGTGATATGCCGTAGGCGCTCAGCGTCTTTTCGCTCACGTCCGTATTGATATTGGCGTACTCCTCGCTGATGCGCACGACATGAGCGGGCAGGGGCTGCGCCATATCGGGCATGGGGGTCGTGGCGCAGCCTATGGCGACTAGGCAAAAGAAAAGGGGTGACAGTATGCGAATAGTTTTTTTCTGCAAAATGAACTCCTCATGTATCCTGTTATCGCTCAGCTGTTCGATGAATGGAGCGCTGTGCTGTAGCGAGTTTTCTTAGCTGTCGCAGCTCGCTTATTCGGCCCACGGCAAGAAGCGGATCTTGATGGCTTCTTTGTTGCGCAACAGTTCTACTCCCTCGGCGTAGCGCGTAAAGGGCAGAGCGTGTGTAGCCAGCGGTTCGACGTCGAGCTTGCCATCGCTGATAAGCTGCAGCGCGCGTTCGGCGGCAGCGAGATTGTGGTTCTCGTAGCCAATTAAGGCGAGGCCACCGCGGCGGTGTGATGCGTTGTATTCGATCGTTTCGCGCAGGACGCCAAAAATGGCCACGGCTGTGCGCGTGCGATCCATCAGATACTGGATAGCCGTCTTAAAGCCCGTGCAGTCGATGCTCAGGTCGAGTGCGCCGTCGGCGAAGCGGTCGGCGGCAAAGGCATCGGCGTCGGCTGGCAGGGCGCGGCTAATGCCCTGTTGCAGCGCTTCGGTGCGGCGTTCGGGCATGGGGTCGAAACCGACGACTTCCCGCGCGCCGTAGGCGGCGGCCATCTGCGCGGCGATGAGTCCGGCGGGCCCCAGGCCCGAAATGCCGACGCGCTTGCCGGAGACACCGCCAAAGACACCGAGCTGGTCGTAGGAGACCTGCACGCACATGGCCAGCTCTAACGAGGCGACCTTTTCGTCGGGCACGTGGTCGGGCACGGGCAACAGGCTATCGGCGGCAAAGGGCACGTACTGAGCGTAACAGCCTTGGCGCACGGCGAGGCCGCGGTCGCGCCAGGCCACGACGCGCTGGCCGACGCTAAAACTTTCGACGCCGGGTCCAATAGCGGCGATTTCGCCGACGGCTTCGTGCCCTGGTTGCCCCGGTGTATAGGGATAGTCGAGCTGCATATTGGGAAACATGGGTACGCCGTCCATAATATGAATATCCCAGTGCGGGCAAGTCGTAATAGCGTTGACCTTGAGCAGGACCTCTCCTTCCTGCGCTTCCAATACGGGCATATCGCGCCACTCGGTTTTCCCCTGCGCGGTAAACTGTAGGACTTTGGCGTGGGTCGGTATGGGTTTAGACATGGTTTGTATATCCATTTATAAGTGTATTGGTGTTGGCCCGTGTGGTCTGTGCGTAACCACAGCCTTCTATCTGCTGCGCGATATGGTTTATTCCCAATCTAGAATTACGCCGAGCACGGGTTCCTTTTTTGACTCGATCAATGCCCAGGCGTCGGCGGCGCGCGCGGCGGGAAAGTGGTGTGTAATCAGCGGCAGAGTTTGTAGATGGCCTGCCGCGATTAGATGCAGGGTCTCGTCCATGCGCTGGGGCTGCCAGCCAGAGACCAGGTCCACGGCCAACTCGCCATAGCGCGCTGGCTGTAGGGCGAAGCGGTCCTCGGTGCCGTAGAACCCGGCCGAGACGAGGTGGCCGTTGCGGCGCAGGACGTCCTGCGATTGCTCCATCGCTTCTATGGAACCGATTGTATCGATCACTGCCTGCGCGCCGCTGGGAAAGAGTTCTTTCGCCTTGGCGACCCAGTCTTCCTCGCGCGCGTTGACGACGTGGCAATAAGGGGCTTGGGCGAATTTTTCTAGACGGTCGTCGTGGCGGCCGACCATGAGCACTTCGGCGCCGCGCCATGCCAAGGTCTGCGCACTCCAGTGGCCGACTAGACCGTCGCCGAGCACGACGGCTCCATCGCCGATATCCAGACGCGGTCGCGTGCCGGCATTATAACCGACCTGCGTTAGCACCAACCCGGCGAAGGCGAGCGGGTCGACGCCGGCGGGCAGTTTCCAAATGCCGTCGCGGCCACCAATCGACGGCGATACCTGTCCGGCGCGCTCGCGATACATGCCTTCGACCTTGCCCATGGTGCTAAAGACCATTTCGCCAACGGCCAAATCGTCGACCTCGTCTCCGACCCACTCGACGACGCCTACTTTTTGGTAACCGGCGACAATGGGAAAGGGCCAGGGATCGGCCTCGCCGCTATAGGGCGTGTCGCCTTCAATGCGCTCACCGCGCAGGAAAGACCCTTCCGTGCCGTTGCTGATCCACGATTGGGTTATGCGCACGACGATATCCGCTGGACCGGGGTCAGGGCAGTTTACGGGAGAAAATTCGACGCTATTCGGTGCGGTAAAAACGACGGCATTAGCTTGCATGGATTCTCTTAGTCGTGTGATGAGTAGGTAGTTTTTTCTGTGCGGCTTAATATAGGAGTTGGAGCACCTGTGCGAAATGTAGAGAATTGGTTGCTTTGCACAACGTATGGTTCCGGTATACACTTAACGGTCGAAGATGCGAAATCGAGATTAAATCAACGCGCGCGCGATATAAGTGCGTGGGTTTCTGTTTAAAACACACGGGCGTTAGCGCGCAAATACTGGTAACATAGAGGAGTAGATCGTGATAAATATAGGAGAGCAATACGCGCGCGACGGTTTTTGTTTGCTGCCCACCGCTGCGATTAGCGAAGAGTTCACACAGCGCGCGCAAGAGGGGTTAGTCTCCGTGCGCGACGGACAATTTGATACCGGCGTGCCGCCCTCTTCGCATCCGGGATACGACCCGGACAAGCTGTGTAAGATCAACGATGCGCACTTGGCGAACACGGCGCTCTACGAATTGCTTACCCAGTCGCAGTTGGGCGCGAGTATCGCAGCTGTGACGGGGTCTCAGATGATACAAGTGTGGGCGAGCCAACTGCTGATCAAACCGGCCGGCTCGGCGTCGGCCGGTCGCGTCGGCTGGCATCAGGACCGCCAGTACTGGTCCTATTGGCAAAAGGATGCAGGGCTCTTTACGGCGTGGATCGCCTTAGGTGAAGTGGGCGAAAACTCGGGGCCGATGCGTTTTGTGCGCGGCTCGCAGCGCTGGGGTTTTCTCAACCAGGGCGATTTTTTTAGCTCGGACCAAGAGGCTCTGCGTGCACATATCGACGTGCCCGAAGGAGAAGTGTGGGAAGAGGTTCCAGCGCTCTTACCGGCTGGCGGCGTCAGTCTACACGACTGCCTCACTTTCCACGGCAGCGGCGCGAACACGTCGGGTGCAGCGCGCTGCAGTCTGGCCGTGCACCTGCGCGACGAGCGTGCGCAGCCCGTGCCGGGAGACGAGAGCTATTATGTCTCTCACCTCGAAGAGCCGCAGTACAGCCCGGTGATTTACGAGGCCTAATGCGCGCAGCCAGAGAATATGTGATTCGAGGCGATGGGGTCGGTGAGTGGAGCGATCACTTGCACAGGAGAAAAAAGCATGGATCTACGGCTAAAGGATAAAATTGCACTAATCACAGGTGGCAGCAAAGGGATCGGTCTGCGCACGGCGCTGTGTTTAGCAGAAGAAGGATGCCATGTGGCGGTGGT
>Ga0055584_100006742_pt1 | contig 11250 bp, 11 predicted proteins | sample OSDHelmetaG_FD_58716 | JGI IMG/M metagenome (GOLD analysis project Ga0055584, IMG submission 58716) | Pelagic marine sediment microbial communities from the LTER site Helgoland, North Sea, for post-phytoplankton bloom and carbon turnover... | ecosystem: Environmental > Aquatic > Marine >...
ACATTGATGCTTGTCGAGGTGGTGGCAGAGATGAATTTTTTGCCTAATTCGGTTTCCCAACAAAGAAATTAAGGCGTAAAATCCCGACATGGCTGATACAGAACTAAAAGACCGCTCAACGCACCGCACTCCAGCGGTTCCCATGGAACCGGTGATTGATCCGGCGGCTTGGACCGCTTCGGACCTCGCGTCAGACCAAGGCTGGGTGCACGAACTCACCGAGTCAGATATAGCCGAGCTTGATGCATTGGTTAGGTCTCTCTCGGAACGGGTTACCGATGTTCTCGAGATTAAAGAATCCGATATCGATTTGCCGACATTGGGTCCTCGTCTCGAACGGGTAGCGAAAGACGTTCTCGATGGCAGAGGCCTTGCTTTGATCAGAGGCGTTCCGGTTGAGCGCTATTCGAGATTGCAGTCCGCGATCGCGTTCTGGTGTATCGGTGGATTTATTGGCGACCCGGTATCGCAAAATGCCAAAGGCCATCTGTTAGGGCATGTGCAGGACCTTGGGGGGACGACGCTGAAGAACCCCAGTAATCGCGGTTATCAGACGCAAGAGGGGTTACCGTATCACTGCGATTCCTGCGACGTCGTTGTCTTGTTGTGTTTGCATCCCTCCAAATCCGGTGGCGAGAGCACCGTTGTCAGTTCGCTTAATATCTATAACGAGATGCTCAAACGTAACCCGGCAGCAACGGCAGCTCTAACCGCCGCTATTTATCGCGACCGTCGGAACGAAATCCCGGAAGGCAAAGATCCGTGGTTCCAGTTACCGGTCTTTAATTTTCACGATGATCTCATGACCGTTAGCTGGCAGGGCGGCTACATCCGCTCCGCAACTCGGTTTGAAGAACTCCCGCCGCATTCTCAGGATTTGAAGGACGGGCTGGATCTGTTCAATCAGCTGGCGAACGAATTGGCGTATTCGATGGATTTTAAACCGGGTGATATCCAGATATTGCACAATCATGTCACGGTGCATTCCCGGACAGCCTTTGAAGAATTTCCTGAGGCAGAGCGCAAGCGGCACTTGCTGCGGTTGTGGTTAGGAACGCCGAATGGCCGGCCATTATCACCGGCTTACGCTAATCGATATGGAGACCTGAAACCCGGCGCCAGACCGGCTGGAGGAATAATAGTACCGGGGACTTTATTTAAAGCTCCATTAGAGGCAGAATAGCCGCCAAGGAACAGGTGGATCGTTTCCGAAACGCTGGAAACGCAGGCAATTACGACGTTAGGAGAAGGCAATGGAACTACCCACAAGTGATCGTTATCACTCAATGAGCGTTGATAGCTTCGATACTGAAAAGCTGTTGACCAACGCGGCCCGCCAGCGCGATGCCCGTAATTTGAATGATTTCCCGATTTTTGATGCCGACGCGCATCACTATGAAGGGGAATCAATTTCAGAAATCATCGAATTTATTGATGATGACATCCTGAATCATTTGGCGCGCGCTAACCCGGGGATTATCTCGTCCGGTCGCGGGGGCTATCAGCCGATGGGTGGTCGTATCACCCGTTATCCGCTGCGCAAGATCGAAGAGACTCCTTCTGACGGCACACATCGTGATGTTCATCTGTCGCGCCGCTGGATGGATGCGATGGGTATCGATTATATCGGTCTGTTCCCGACGGGCATGCTGGGTATCGGTCTGATCCCGCAGGTCGAAGTCGAAGTGCAGTACGCCCGGGCCTATATGCGTTGGCTGACTGAAAAAATTCTGCCGAGTGACCCTCGGGTTAAAGGCTATGTCTTCCTGCCCTTTAATAGCCCGGAAGCGGCCTATGAAATTGCGACCGAGTTTGGCGATAAGGAAGGCATCATTGGATTCCTGATCACGAGCCCGCGTTATAAGCCTGTTCATGACAACGCTTATATGAAGACCTATAGCTATATCGAAGAAACTGGTAAGCCGTTGATCTTCCATTCTGGCCTCAACTGGAATGACCCGCTGATGTCAGTGACCAACCGCTTTATCGCGGCGCATGCTCTTGGTTTTACGCTGTATAACGTGATTCATATGTCCAATTGGATCTGCAATGCATTGAATGAGCGCTTCCCGAAGATCCCGGTTGTCTGGACAGAATCCGGCCTTGCGTGGGTTCCGTGGCTCGCTCAGCGGCTCGACAATGACTACAAGATGCGGTCGTCAGAAATTCCGGGTCTGAAGAAACTTCCCAGCGAATATATGGGGGATATGTTCTACACCAGCCAGCCGATGGAAATGCCAAACGATCTATCGTTCCTGGAAAGTACCTTCAAGATGATCAATGCGGAAACCCAGCTGCTTTATGCATCTGACTACCCGCATTGGGATGCTGATATGCCTTGTACTATTTATGATCTGCCCTTCCTTGATGAGAAGGCGAAGCGGAACATTCTTGGTGGTAACGCTATCAAGATCTTTGATCTTGATGTTTCTGATCGATATCCAAACTACAAGGCAGCTTAAAGTTCAGATTGTCTTTCTTCTTCGTTAGAAGGCCGGGCCATTCGTCCGGCCTTCCTCTCGAAAACAGGTTTTGCAGGCTTTAGGGCCGCGGTAAAAATTCAAGATAATTGTTGTTAAGAAAGGGAGCGTAATGGCTAAGGAAATTCTCGTCGGAAAGGCCTCCGACTTCAAAGAAGGGGACAAGAAGATCGTCCCTAATGGTAAGACAAGCGAGATCGGTGTCTATCTCGTGCATGGCAAGTGGTATGCCTATGCCAATCTGTGCCCGCATCAGGGTGGCCCGGCCTGTGAAGGTCTGTTGATGGCCAAGGTTGAAGAGGTCATCGCTGAAGACAAGACCTATCAAGGGATGCGCTTCAATCACGACGAAATGCATATCGTTTGCCCATGGCATGGTTGGGAATTCGATATTGCCGATGGCCAGGCCGTTGCAGATCGCAAATGGAGCCTTCGTAAGTTCGAAGTCGAAGTTCGCGGAGAAGATGTCTATGTCATCGCCTGACGCTGATCCCAGAGCTGCCGATCTGCCCGAGGGCGGAGAGGTCCTTGCGCATATTCCGGATGAAGAGGCCGCAATGCGGGCCTTTGCCAAACGGATCGCGGAGGTGCCGGAGGGTGAACCGATCCCGAATGAAATTGTTCAGGAAGGCTTCACTGCCATGGTTCGGCTGTATTCCGTAAAATTCCAGCTGGGTGAACGCTGGGAGCCGTTTGCGGAAGACAGCATGGTGCCGGCAACGTCCGCCATGATTATGTGTACGACAATGATGCGCGCCGTGAATGTCGAGGTGTTTGAACTCGGCATGTGGCAATCGTGGTCAGGCGCCTAGACGTAAGAGGAGCGTAATGGATTTACCGACAAGTGATATTCACAAACAAGCCGTAAAATCTTTAGATACGACAAGTTTGTTGACCAACGCTGCGCGGCAACGTGATGCGCGCAAGTTTGAGACATTTCCCATCGTTGATGTCGATTGTCATCATTACGAAAATGAATCTCTCTCTGAGATCGTTAAGTATATCGATGACCCCGTTCTGAAGCAGATGGGAATGCTTTACACCGGCGGCGGAACTGGCGGCCAATCGCCGCTCAACCCCGGCGGTGTTGGTTATCAGGATGTCTCTGGGCGCGTGACGCGCTATCCATTACGCAAGACCGAAACGACTCCGGGTGACGATCAGCACCGTGATGTTCATTTGTCCTTACGCTGGATGAATGCCATGGGTGTTGATTATGTTTGCCTGTTTCCGACGCCAATGCTGAGCCTCGGATTGCATCCGCAGCCTGAAGTCGAAGCAGGTTTGGCGAAAGCCTATAACCGTTGGCTTCTGGAAAACATTACCTCCAAAGAAGAACGCATCAAAACGATGATGTATGTGCCGTTCAGTGATCCTGAAGCGGCCTACGAAACCGTCAAGGAATTTGGCGACCATCCGGATGTTATCGGCTTCATGATCGTGTCTGTGCGCTACCATGCCGTACACAGCAACGCTTATATGAAGACCTATGCGTTGATGGAAGAGCTCGGCAAACCGCTTGGGTTCCATAGTAACTACAATTGGAATGACCGGCTGGTCGGTAACAGCAACCGCTTCCTGGTCACTCATGCGCTTGGCTTTACCGTTTATAACGCGGTTCATCTGTGCAACTGGGTCGTCAATGCCATGCCGGAGCGTTTTCCGAAGCTGAAAACCGTCTGGATTGAATCCGGTCTGGCCTGGATTCCGTGGGTCATGCAGCGCTTGGATAATGATTACAAGATGCGTTGGTCGGAAGCACCCTCGCTCAAGGGACTGCCCAGCGATTATATGCGCGAGATGTTTTATACCAGTCAGCCGATGGAAATACCGGACAATCCGGATGTCCTGAAAATGACGTTCGATATGATCAATGCTGATGATCAACTGCTTTGGGCATCGGATTACCCGCATTGGGATATGGATGTCCCGAGTGTCATTTATGATCTTCCATTCCTGGATGAACGGCAGAAGCGTAAGATGCTCGGCGGCAATGCTATTGATCTGTTTAACCTCGATGTCAGCAAGCGTTTTCCGAATTATAAACCTGTTTAACGGCTAAAGATCGTGACGCTTACTGAAGGCCTTATCGAGTTAATTCGCGAAAAGCCTGTCTCGGATGCAGACCTCCATCAGACGGCGTTGTTCACCCTGGATGCGGTCGCGAACATGATTGCTGGACGCAACTCTGTGCCGGGGCGAAAGCTCCTCGAATGGGGCGCTAGTCGGCAAGGCGATGCTGCGCGGCGGGCTCTTGTTATGGGGGGGCTGACCCATATCCTGGAAGTTGATGACATCCATCGGGCGTCTGTGGTTCACACCGGCTGCGTAACAGTGCCGGTTGCCTTGTCGTTGGCTGTCGATCAGGAAATACCTGGGAAAAAATTTCTAAAAAGCGTGCTCTATGGTTTTGAGGCAAGTTGCCGGGTCGGCATGGCCGTTGGACCGGCGCATTACAAGGTCTGGCATAATACGGCGACCTGCGGGCCATACGGTAGCGCCATGACGGCGGCGACGATACTTGATCTGAGCGACGAGCAGACGCTGCATGCGCTTGGCAATGCGGGCACGCAATCAGCTGGTTTATGGGAATTTCTCGCTACTGGCGCGATGAGTAAACATCTTCATGCCGGACGCGCCGCAGAGGCAGGGCTGGTTGCTGCTGAGTTGGCTGCCCTGGATTTCACAGGTCCGCCGGCGATCCTGGAAGGTCCGGCCGGGTTTTTCGCGGCTGCCTGTCCTGATCCAGACCCCGATGCCGTTTTAAGAGATCCCGGTGCTGAATGGCAGGTGCATCTTACGTCGATTAAACCGTGGCCTGCGTGCCGTCATACGCATCCAGCGATAGATGCGTCACTTGCGGTGTTTGACGAACTCGATGGGGCGACGATAGAGCGTGTTGAGGTTGAGACCTATCAGGCGGCGATAGATGTATGTGATCGGCCTGTGGCCAATAGTGAATATGAAGGCAAGTTTTCACTGCAGCATTGTGTCGCTGCAGCCTTGCAACGCGGGAAGGTCGATTTTTCTGCTTTTGGGCCTGAGGCGCGGCGTGATGCGGCGGAACTTGCAACGAAAGTAAGTGTGTCGGCCGGTGATCCTTATGCAAAATCCTATCCCGCTTCATGGGGGGCTGCAGTTTCGGTCATTCTCGCGGATGGGACCAAACTCGACTCAGCAAAGCCTGAATGCAAAGGCGATCCAGAATCCGCGTTGAATGACGACGAGATGATTGCCAAAGCACGGGACCTGATCCGCTTCGGGGGCATCAATAACCCGGCTCCGGTCATTGATGGTATTATGAGTATGTCCCAAGGTGGTAAATCACTGAACGTTTCTAACGTCTTGGCGTCTGCAGCTTAATTTCGATATTTGTGTTGCGGTAGACTGAGATAGGGGCCTATCGTTTCTTTCGTAATAATAGTCCCATTTGATATTTAACTTGGAGGGTAAGATGAGGAAGAGCTTCTTGATTTCCGCGATGGCCGCTGCGGCGGTATCGTTTGTTTCTGTGCCATCAGCAAGTGCAGCTGACTTTGGCTGTAAAACAGCAAAATTGATTGTGCCATGGGGCCCAGGTGGCGGCACCTCTGTGCTTTTCGGCCTGTTCGAAAAATACATGAATTCGAATGGTGCCACGCCCAAGATCAAGGTAGTCACAATTCCAGGTCAGGGCGGCAACAAGGGCGCCAAAGTTGCGGTGAAGGAAAAGCCCGATGGATGTTCACTCTTCGCGATCCATCAAAGTGCGATCATTTCCAATCTCGCCAAGCGCGTTAACTTCGATTACACGGCTTTTGAGACCGTTGCCCATCTGACAGTTACGCCGAGCATTCTGTCGGGGAGCCCAAAAACGCCGTTCGACACTTATGAAGGGATGCTCAAGCATGCCAAAGCCAACCCTGGCAAGATCAAGGTTGGCGCGTCTCTTGGGGCGACCAGTCACTTTATCTGGCTGATCTTTGGTGAGAAGACCGGTACGTCCTATAGCTTTGTTCCGGTCCAGGGCGGCACCGGTAAGCGCAAGCAGCTTTTGATGAACGATACGTTCAGTCTTGCAGAAATGAATGAAGCAGCGGCAGCCAAACAGTTGAAATCTGGTCTGATGAAACCGTTTGCTATTGCGGCAGCAAAACGATCACCAGCATTCCCTAACTTGCCGACTCTTCGGGAAAAGGGTGTTGATCTAGTCTATGCGCTGAATCGTGGGATCGTTGCGCCGAAAGGCACACCAAAGGCTAAAGTTGCGCATTGGGCAGCGGCTTTCAAAAAGCCATTGCAGGATCCGGCTTTCGTTAAATCGATTGCGGCTAAGGGGACTGGTCTCGAATATATGGGCCCGAAAGCATACCAGAAATGGTTTGAGGCTCAGACAGCTCTATTCACCAAGGTGCATAACAGCATCAAAAAGTAATAGCTGATCTTTCAATTGGGGCGGTCTGCTAATTTTGGCAGACCGCGCCTTTGATCCTCACAGTTAAATATGAACCGGATTAATAGAGACACGATTGTTGCGATAATCCTATTACTGCTCGTGGGCTTCTTCGCCTATTCAAGTTTTGCCATCAAGACTCCGGTCTTTGAGAGACTGGCACCTGGGCAGATGGGGCCAGGCTTCTGGCCGCGCATCATTTTGACTGGCCTCGCCATCATGGGGCTGATCTATCTTTTTCAATCGATTGTTAATCCACCACCGCCCGGTGAAAAGCGCGGCGGTTTGATAGGGTGGTACCGCCACTACAAGAATCCGATCTGGTGCTTTGCCGTGTTTGCGGCTTTTCTAACAATTATTCCTGTGCTGGGCATGCTCATCGCAGGAATTATTTTCGTCTTTTCATTGATGACTATGCTGGGTCCAAAAGACGGGCTGGCGGTTAAACGTCATGTTCTGACAACTTTTGGAACGGTTGGCGGGATGTGGTTCATATTCGCCTGTCTTTTGGAAGTTCAACTGCCCAAGGGGCAACTCACCAGTGTTTTTGACGAATGGTTGCTGGTCAATATTTGCGGCATCGTTTCATCCATCGGCGAGTTGTTTGCCGATGCCGGGCCCTCCTGCTCAGCGTTGATGCCTAGTGTGTGAAGGGCTGAACATTGATTTTTGACAATATCATGCTGGCGAATTCGGAACTGATGACCGTCAGTACGATGCTCCTCATGGTTGTCGGCGTTGTTGCGGGCCTGATTGCCGGGGCAATCCCTGGGTTCACCATTGCGATGGCGGTTGTGCTGGTGCTGCCGTTCACATTTGGTATGACGGCTGTGCAGGGGCTTGCCACCATGATTGGTGTTTATGTCGGCGGTCTTTCCGGCGGGCTGATGTCGGGAATTTTGACCGGGATACCGGGGACACCATCCTCTGTGGCGACGACTTTTGACGGATTTCCGATGGCCCGTAAGGGTCGGCCTGGCCTGGCGCTCGGGATCGGTGTGTGGTCCTCATTCTTCGGTGGCGTGATTAGCGCCGTCGTCCTTGTTTTAGTTGCGCCGCAGCTCGCCCGTATCGGGCAGGAGTTTCAGCCTTGGGACTATTTCGCGCTGATGGCATTTGCTCTGACGGTGACCGCCTCCCTCGCTGGCGACAATATGGTCAAGGGGCTGATCGCGGGGTTTATTGGGCTTCTGGTTGCCACGGTAGGCGAGGATGCCGTTGTCGGCGTGCCGCGTTTCAACTTTGGCAGTGACGCCGTCCAACAAGGCTTTGCGTTCCTGCCGGTACTTATCGGGCTTTTCGCTTTTACGCGATTACTGAGTGACGTTCAGGACACAAAGAAGGCGCAGGAGAACCTTGGCGCCCATTCCGCAGAGTCGGTTCGCATAGAGCATATGAAGGCCGCGAAGGAAGTGCTGTCGCGTTGGGGAAACCTAATTCGTTCCTCATTGATCGGCGTCTTCACCGGCGTCTTGCCCGCGGCGGGTAGTTCGATCTCCAATATTCTGGCCTATGATCAGGCCAAGAAATATTCCAAGGAGCCAGAGAAATTTGGCACCGGCACTATCGATGGCATTGTCGCGCCGGAATCTGCCAATAATGCGACGGCTGGTGGTGCCTTGATCATGATGATGGCGCTGGGTATTCCTGGCGATATCGTGACCGCGGTGATGCTCGGGGCCTTGCTGATCCACGATGTCGTACCGAGCCCGACTTTCATTGCCGAACAGCCGACGATCGCCTATGCGATCTTTATCGCTTTCTTCCTCGCGAACTTCATCATGCTGGCGATGCAGTCTTTGACCTTGCGAGGCTTCGTCGCCGTAACCCGGGTTCGGATGTATATGCTCGCCTCGGTGATCCTGTTTTACTGCGCCCTTGGCGTGTTCGCTTTGAATAATGTTCAGTTCGATATGTGGACTTTGTTTTGGTTCGGTGTTGGCGGCTTTGTCTTGCGTTCGCTCGGTTTTCCGATCGTGCCGATCATCCTGGGTGTCGTTCTTGGCAATATTGCGGAGAATGCATTGGCTCAGGTCATTGCGATCTCGACGGACCCAATGATGTTCCTGACCCGCCCGTGGTCCCTGTTTTTCATAATTTTGGGGCTGTTTTCGTCGTTCTTCCATGTCTATCAAAAGAACCGGTCGATCAAGCGCTGGACTCTCGGATTTATCCCGGCGATGTGTCTGTTTCTGAGTATTCCCGTCTTTATGATGGAGGGCGTCTTTAGGCCCGTCTTGGGCGTTGGCCTTGGTCTGTTCGGGCTTTACCTGATCGTTCAGCGGGCGCGGTCCGGCTGGAAGTTACCCGATGCCGAGCCGGTCATGGAAGTAGGAGATCTATAGGATGACGCAGCAGGAAAAAGCCGAGAAATTTAAGGCGATGCATCGTGAAGGCATTTTTGTTTTGCCCAATGCCTGGGATGTTGCGAGCGCCTGTGTTTTGGCTGATGTTGGCTATCAAGCGATTGCCACAACGAGTGGTGGCTGTGCATTTTCCATGGGCTTCTGCGATGGCGAACATATCGGTCGTGATGGCATGGCTGAAGTGGTCCGTAGGATGGCTGGTGGCGTTTCAATTCCGGTCAGCGCAGATATGGAAGCCGGGTATGGGCCGACGACTGACGATGTTGCGATGGCCGTTAAGGCAGCCCTTGATGCAGGGGCGGTGGGCGTCAATATCGAAGACGGAGACAAGAGCGGCCCGAGACGCCTTCATGACCTCGATCTCGCCATATCACGTGTTAAAGCCGCCCGAAAAGCCGCCGATGATTTCGGAATTCCGGCGGTGATCAACGCCCGTACCGACGGTTATATGCTTGGCAGTGAAGATGATATGTTCGACGAAACCGTCAGGCGAGCCAATGCCTATCTGGAAGCGGGGGCGGATTGTGCTTTTGTTATTGGCGCACGCGATGGCGAACTTATTGGGCGTTTGGCAGCTTCTATCGATGGACCGATGAATGTCCTGGCAGGACCAGGTACGCCGCCTGTAGCTGAGTTAGGTGAAATGGGCGTGCGGCGTGTCACTGTTGGTGGTAATATCGCGAAAGCAGCCTACACTCTGGTCAAAACAGCAGCGCAGGAAATGCTGGATAGCGGGACATATGAATATGCTGCGGGCGTTTATTCGCAACCCGAGATGCACCGCATCATTAAGGGCGAATGACCATGGGCCCGTACTAATTCGAATAGCTGTACGGGGTTTTTCCCAGCGTTTCGAGTTTCCGGTTTAGCCGGTTTAGCAGTGCCGTCAATTCTGCTTCATCCGTTTTATCAAGAGCAGGGCCCGGTTTACGTGTGGCCGCAGAGCTGATCACCCCTCGGCGCCGCAAAACCTCTTTGCGCAATGACAGCCCGATGCCGATCTGCTGTTCGTGCCTGACTAATGGTAAATAGGCATCGAATAAATCTTCGGCTTCTTCTGTTTTGCCAACTGCGTGCAAACTGCAGACCTGAACCATCATTTCAGCGAAGGCAAAGCCGGTCATGGCACCGTCAACGCCACGGTTAAGCTCTTGCGGCAGGTATAATGCACCATTGCCAACGAGGACGCTGACGCGGCGGCGATTGCCACTTTTCTCATCTCCGCGGAACTGGGTGATTTTACGCAGTCCGGGAGATTCCTCATGTTTAAGGATTTTCAGGCTCGGCAAATCAGCAAATAGCTTGTTGAGCAATTCAACGGAGAAATAGACGCCGGTGCTCGGCGGATAGTCCTGTAGCACGACGGGGGTATCACCAATGGTACGGCAGACGTCGTGGAAATAGTTCTCTATCTGTCGATCTGTTCTAAGACCGGGCATCGGGGCAACCATGACACCAGCGGCGCCCGTATCCATAACCTTACTGCTGAGGGACTCGATTGATCCAAGAGAGGGTGCTGAGACACCTACAACAATCGGTACGTGATCATTGACCCTTTTGAGAACGCGCTGACAAAAGGCCATAGACTCATCTGGCGTCAGTTTTGGGGCTTCGCCCATGACGCCTAATATCGTCATGCCTGATACGCCGGCTTCCAGGTAGTAATCGACCATCCGGTCAGTACTTTCGAGGTCCAGGGCACCATTCGCTTCGAAAGGGGTCGCGGAAATGATAAAAACACCCTTTGCGTTTTCATCGAGTTTTGGCGTCGTCATTGGATATCTCCGGTGGTCTCAAATGTTGGCTGTGTTAGCCTCTAGTCTGGTCAAACCAACCGTGTAAGGAAAGTCTTTCGTGCCTGAATTTGATCTGGTTATTCGTCATGCGGATATCGCAACCGAGAGCGCCCGGTTTTCGAGCGATATTGGGATTGCTGATGGTAAAATCACTGCGCTGGAATCCGGACTGTCCG
>Ga0055584_100006743_pt1 | contig 11250 bp, 11 predicted proteins | sample OSDHelmetaG_FD_58716 | JGI IMG/M metagenome (GOLD analysis project Ga0055584, IMG submission 58716) | Pelagic marine sediment microbial communities from the LTER site Helgoland, North Sea, for post-phytoplankton bloom and carbon turnover... | ecosystem: Environmental > Aquatic > Marine >...
AGACTTTTAGGCATCATCATACTTTGACCCAAACACTGGAGGCTATTATGTCAAATTATCTGAATTCATGTAAACAAACAGGCTCTATCAACCCGGCGGTTGATCTCATGAGACGAATTGCGATTGCGCCACCAGTTAAAAGCTCAAATACCATAGCTGCCACGATGGCTACCTGGATTGCCCGCCATGGTCAGCGTCGGGCATTAGCGGCACTCCCTCCCCATATGCTCAATGATATTGGTATAACCCGGAGACAACAGATACAGGAGTCGGGCAAACCGTTCTGGGTCGAGTAGGCGTCAGGGAAAAGGGCAGGTATACTTTCGCCAACTCCTCACTGAAAATATGCCTGCTGTTGTAATTATGGCCACAGAAACTGCATCAACACCCGCCGAAGTCACTGCGCTGATTCGGGATATTCTAACAAGACGCGGCAGCGAGTCTTATCTCGGCGAAGATGTCACCATGTCAGAACATATGCTGCAAAGCGCATGGATTGCTGAACAGGCAGGGGAAACCAACTCCATTGTTGTGGCGGCTCTGCTCCATGATATTGGCCATTACACATCAGAGTTTGGCGAGGACTTCCTGGAACTTGGCGTTGATAATCTTCACGAGCAAGCAGGGGCTGCGGTGCTGGAAAGCTGGTTTCCCCCGGAAGTTGTTGAAGCCGCCAGGGGCCATGTTGCCGCAAAGCGTTACCTTTGTGCGGTGGAACCCGATTATTTTGCCGGGTTATCAGACGCTTCGGTACAGTCTCTTGAACTTCAGGGTGGGCCGATGAACGACGATGAAGTGATGGACTTCAAAAAAAATCCATGGCTGGACACTATTGTTCGCGTGCGTCGTTACGATGACGGTGGCAAGGTGGCTGGTCGACAGACGCCGCAGCTCGAACATTATCTATCCATGGTCGAACAGGTGCTGGATGATTACCAGAGAGCGATATAGCATTGGTTAAATAATGCCGCTATAACCCAGCCCGCAAGTGCAGGCTATTGATCTCCCTTAACAGCGAATAAAACGACAGCACCTGACGCAGGTGTCGCGCCAGCAGCACACCTTCCGGGCCCTTGTCACCAGACGGTTTTTTGCCGCCTAGATAATAATGTTAACGGTCAGGCTCTTGGCAGGGTCACGCCTGTCTGCCCCTGATATTTGCCGCCACGATCCTTGTATGAAGTTTCGCAAACTTCATCAGATTCAAAAAACAATACCTGGGCAACACCCTCATTGGCGTAGATTTTCGCAGGTAACGTTGTGGTATTAGAAAATTCCAGGGTGACATAACCTTCCCATTCCGGCTCAAACGGAGTGACATTCACAATAATGCCACAGCGTGCATAGGTGCTCTTGCCAAGACAGATCGTCAACACATTACGCGGAATACGAAAGTACTCCACTGTACGTGCCAGGGCAAAAGAATTGGGCGGAATAATACAGACGTCGCCGCTGAAGTCGACAAAACTGTTGGCATCAAAAGCTTTGGGATCCACCACTGCCGAGTTGATATTGGTGAATATCTTGAATTCGTTAGAACACCGAATATCGTAGCCATAGCTCGAAGTGCCATAGGAAATCACCCGGCCGTTTTCACCCTCGCGTACCTGCCCGGGTTCAAACGGCTCGATCATGCCAGTGGTCTCCGCCATTTCACGGATCCATCGGTCAGACTTGATTGCCATTAGTTCTGTTGGATAACGATATTAGGAAACTTGGCGCTATAGTCTTTCTTTCGCAGCGCAAGTCTGGCTGCTGCCTTACGGGCAATAGCCTTGTACTTGCCCGCGATAGCGCTGTCAGGTGCAGACACCACTGTAGGCTTACCACCGTCAGCACCTTCCCGAATACTGATGTCCAGCGGCACGTCTCCAAGAAAGTCAGTACCGTAATCTGCGGCCATGGCGCGGCCTCCACCTGAACCGAATATATGTTCTTCATGGCCACAGTTGCTGCAGATATGTGTACTCATATTCTCCACCACCCCGAGCACAGGGATTTCCACCTTGTCGAACATTTTGTAAGCCTTGCGGGCATCCAGCAGGGCGATATCCTGAGGGGTTGTGACAATGATAGAACCCGACACCGGCACTTTCTGCGCCAGGGTCAGTTGCACATCACCCGTTCCCGGCGGCATATCCACCACCAGATAATCCAGATCATCCCATTGCGTATCTTTCAGTAACTGCTCCAGGGCCTGGGTCACCATGGGTCCGCGCCAGATCATGGGTGACTCTTCGTCTACCAGAAAGCCGATCGACATCGCCTGGATGTGATAGCTGTTCATGGGTTCCAGTGTCTTGCCGTCTTTGGATTCCGGCTTTCCGGAAATACCGAGCATACGAGGCTGACTGGGGCCATAAATATCTGCGTCAAGAATACCCACCTTGGCACCTTCAGCAGACAGTGCCAGGGCCAGATTTACTGACAGGGTGGATTTACCGACCCCGCCTTTGCCCGATGCCACAGCAATAATGTTCTTCACGCCTTTAAGCGGCTTCACACCCTCCTGCACTTCATGGGCAACAGTGTTGGAGGCAACCTTTACGCTGGCCTCGGGAATTTCCTTCTGCACCAGCTCCACCATCTCCTGCTCGAAACTCCTGGCCGGATAGCCCAGCATTACACTGATGTTGATGGTATTGCCATCCATTGAAATATCGTCGATATTATTGGAGGTCACCAGATCCACCCCGGTATGGGGGTCGATCACTTTTTTCAGCTTTGCCTCAATATCATCACGGGTCAAAGTACTCATTATCGTCAATTACCTGCTTATTAATTTGTTAATACTCCCGGGGAGAGACCGGGATAAAATCTGAGTGAATCAGAGGCTGGTCACTTCCGGAACTACGCCGGCACCGTAACGACCCTGTTGTAAACAGTTATTTTAACCGTTCGTATCGAAGTATAATACCCGGCCTTTGTTTACTCTGTATCCATTCAGGATAGCTCAAGCACCATACTACTATGTCATCGCCTCAGCGAAAGATGCTGGTCACCAGCGCCCTGCCCTATGCCAACGGGCCGATCCACCTTGGACATCTGGTGGAGTATATTCAAACAGACATATGGGTTCGGTTTCAAAAAATGCGAGGCCACATCTGCTATTACGTCTGCGCGGACGATGCCCACGGCACGCCCATCATGCTCAAGGCCGAATCTGAAGGCATCTCACCGCAACAGCTGATCGACCGGGTACATGGTGAGCACAGCCGCGATTTTGCCAATTTTCTGGTGCAGTTTGACAACTTCTACACCACCCATTCGGAAGAGAATCGTGAGCTGTCTGAGCTGATTTTCAAGCGTCTGGATGATGGTGGTCATATTTCTCGCCGCACAATCAAGCAGCTGTACGATCCCGAAAAAGGCATGTTCCTGCCAGACCGGTTTGTCAAAGGCACCTGCCCTAACTGCAAAGCACCGGATCAATACGGTGACAACTGCGAGGCATGCGGGGAAACCTATGCGCCCACGGATCTGATCGAGCCGAAATCCGTAGTGTCAGGCGCCACACCGGTTGAAAAGGATTCTGAACAACTGTTCTTTAAACTCGGCAACTTCCGGGACTTCCTGAGCAAATGGTTCCGCGATGGTCATACCCAGAAAGAAATCGCCAATAAACAGAAGGAGCTGTTTGAGGAAGAGCTATTTGAATGGGATATCTCAAGAAACGCGCCATACTGGGGCTTTCCAATCCCCGGGGAAAAAGACAAGTTTTTCTATGTATGGCTTGACGCACCCATTGGCTATCTCGCCAGCTTTCGTAATCTTTGCGATCGAGAGGGCATCGATTTCGACAGTTTTTTCCAACCGGATAGTGATACCGAGCTTTACCATTTTATCGGTAAGGACATCGCCAGATTCCACACCTTGTTCTGGCCGGCAGAACTCCACGGCGCGGGATTTCGCACACCCACAGCAGTTTGGTGCCATGGCTTTCTCACCGTAGACGGCCACAAGATGTCGAAGTCACGGGGCACCTTCATTATGGCCGACACCTATTATAAGCACCTGAATCCGGAGTATTTACGTTATTACTACGCAGCAAAGCTGGATAACGGAATTGATGATATCGATCTTAATCTGGAAGATTTTCAGGCCAGGGTGAATTCAGACCTGGTAGGCAAACTGGTAAATATTGCCAGCCGCTGTGCCGGCTTTATCAGCAAACAATTCTCCGGACGTCTGGGCAGCTCACTACCGGAGCCGGCGTTATTCAGCGATTTTGCCTCAGCCCTGGATGGTATTGCCGAAGATTATCAGCAGCGTCAGTACAGCAAGGCAGTTCGAGAAATCATGGCGCTGGCGGATAAAGCTAATCAGTATATCGACGGAGCAAAGCCCTGGGTGTTAATCAAGGAGGAGGACAGCAGACACCAGGTCCAGGATATCTGCACCCAGGGACTGAACCTGTTTCGTATATTGATCTCTGCGCTAAAGCCTGTATTACCCGTTACCGCAGAAAAAGCCGAGTCGTTCCTGAATATCTCGCCCCTTGACTGGGAAAGCGCCAAAGTGCCGCTTTTAGACCACCAGATCAATAAATTCAAACCACTCCTTACACGTATAGAGCAGGATCAGATAACCGCCATGATTGATGAAACCAAAGCTGCACAGGCTGCAGATACCGCCGCCGCCAACGCATTGCCCAGCGGTCCGCTGAGCGAAGACCCCATCGCGCCGGAAGTGGCTTTTGACGATTTTGCCAAACTGGACTTCCGGGTGGTGCGCATCGTCAGGGCCGAACATGTAGAGGGCGCAGATAAACTGTTGCGACTCACACTGGATCTTGGCGGCCAGACCCGCAACGTGTTTGCGGGAATTAAATCGGCTTATGACCCGGAACAGCTTGAGGGCAGGCTTACGGTAATGGTAGCCAATCTTGCGCCACGAAAAATGCGGTTTGGTGTATCGGAAGGCATGGTGCTTGCAGCGGGCCCCGGGGGCAAGGATATTTTTGTACTGAATCCCGATGACGGCGCCGAACCAGGAATGCGGGTTAAATAGGCCTGCCGAAGCAGTTCAATATATTCCCGCCGGCCAGTGGCAGGAGGCAATAACAAAAAAAGGCAGCCTGTGGCTGCCTTTTTTGCTGTTTCCTCGAGACTCTGTGCGAAGTCTGCGGAAATATACTAGCGTTTTGAGTATTGCGGACGCTTACGGCTTTTGTGCAGACCAACTTTCTTCCGCTCAACCTCGCGCGCATCACGCGTAACGAAACCAGCCTGACGCAATGGCGCCCGAAGTTCTTCATCATAATTCATCAGGGCACGGGTAATACCATGGCGAATAGCGCCTGCCTGTCCACTGTTTCCGCCGCCATCAACGTTAACCTTGATGTCGACTTTTTCCAGCATCTCAACCAGCTCAAGTGGCTGCCTGACAATCATTCGCGCAGTTTCACGACCGAAATATTCATCAAGGGACTTTTTATTAATGGTGATCTGACCACTGCCGCGCTGCATGTATACGCGGGCTGTTGACGACTTGCGTCGGCCAGTTCCCAGATAGGTTTCTGCTTGTGCCATATCTTTATCGATTCAGTTAGAGTTCCAGCGCTTTCGGCTGCTGGGCTGTATGGACATGCTCTTCACCCGCATAAACTTTAAGCTTGGCGAACATTGCACGTCCCAGTTTATTCTTGGGTAACATTCCCTTGACCGCTTTTTCGATCACCCGGGTTGGGTGGTTTTCGATCATCTCACGGAATGTCGTCGCCTTGATACCCCCTGGATGTTGCGTGTGGTGGTAATAAATCTTGGCATTTGCCTTATTACCCGTCACCGCTACCTTTTCTGCATTGACCACAACAATGTAGTCGCCTGTGTCCACATGGGGGGTGTACTCAGGCTTGTGCTTACCACGCAGTCGATGGGCGATCTCTGCGGCCAGACGGCCCAGCACCTTGTCACTGGCGTCAACGACGTACCAGTCACGCTTTACTTCGTGGGATTTGGCTGAAATAGTCTTCATACGTTCAGCTGAACATGGGGTAAAAATTGGACGGCGAATAATACTTGAGGGACGGTCCGGTTACAAGGTGGAAACCGAGGTTTTTTGGGGCTTCGGCAGTATTTCCACGACATATTGTATAAGTATACGTTTATCTACGGATTTCGTCCTGTTTAACCGACGCTCATCGGCCCTCCCAGCATGACGCCGTCAGCGAGGGATGGGCGTAAACCCTGCTCCTCATAAGGCTATCAACGGCAAGGTACCGCAGCAACGATTGTTGAGGAAAAATTCCTGCCAATATCGAGTAGACAAAAAAAAGGCGCAAGGCCGTCGAGCTTTGCGCCCCAATAAACCACCATAAGGAGGAAAGGAGGAGTCGTACTTCAGTATTACTGAAGCACGGGACGCAATATACCAATTCGGCCTGAACCCGCCCTGAAAGGAGTCTGAATTTCTGTTCAGTTTGGCAGGTTAAATTCGCAGGCGCTCTACGACTTTTCCATTGATAAGGTGCTGCTCGATGATTTCATCGATATCCTCCTTGTCAACATAGGTGTACCAGATCTCTTCCGGGTAAACCACGATCACCGGACCTTCCTCACATCGATCGAGGCAACCTGACGGGTTAACACGAACCATCCCCTTACCGTGCCTGCCGGCTTCCTTAAGTCTGGTCTTGGCATAGTCCCGCATCTCTGACGAATTGAAATCGGCACAGCAACGACGGCCGCCGTCCCGCTGGTTCTGGCAGAAAAAAACGTGATGTTTATAGTAGGGCTCGGACATGGATTTAATCATATTTCATTGCACGGGAATTGTAGCGCATTCCGCCGCCAGGGTTATAATTTAGCAATGGCAGACAATCGAAACTACAGCCCTGCGGACCAGCTCATTATTGGCATTAGTCATACTCTGCAGACCCTGTTCGTCCGGCCTTCAGCCAGGCGTAATTACCCCGGTAAAAGTGAAGACGGGGAACTCAGTGAACAAGACCGGCAAAAATCGGCGGGCTATATGCGGGTCAATCACGTCGGCGAAATCTGCGCCCAGGCGCTCTATCAGAGCCAGGCATTGACTGCTTCGGATCCTGCATTGCGGGATAAAATGCGATCCGCAGCGGCCGACGAAAACGATCACCTTGCCTGGTGTGAGCAACGTTTACAGGAGCTCGGGTCACGCAAAAGCTATCTCAATCCACTTTGGTATGCCGGTTCTTTTGTCATCGGCGCAGCTGCGGGAATTGCCGGCGACAAGTGGAATCTCGGGTTTGTCGCGGAAACAGAGCGACAGGTGGTAAGTCATCTTGACTCACATCTGGCCAGGCTTCCCGATGGAGATCAACGCAGCAGGGAAGTGGTTGCGCAGATGCGGCAGGATGAAGCGGAGCATGCTGAGATGGCAGTGGCTGCAGGCGCCGCAATATTACCCCAAGTTGCTAAAAAAACCATGGGCCTGACTTCCTCGATGATGACACGCATTGCATTCTGGGTCTGATCACTGCCACTTGCCCCGGCATCACATCCGTCCTAACGCCACTTGGGATCAAATGCCTCGGGTCTTGGGTAACGCGACGTGATATCAAAGCTGGTCAGATCCATATGGCTGCGGGTGTACTCATTGGTCGCGTCGCGATGTGGCTGGAAATCCCAGCCCTGGTAGCGACCGATTCGAAGCGCTGCGTGAACCGCGACCCTTCGCTTCTGATCGGCAATCACCCTGCTTTTGACTTCATCAGCATCCCAATGTGCCGCGGCCTTGCGACGAAAACTTTCGAGATCAGCTGCATGATTTGAATCCGCCGCCAGATTCAGTTGCTCGTCCGGATCGCGGTGCAGATCAAACAATTGTTCGGGATCCGTATTGCACTGGATATATTTAAGATCACCTTGGCGAATCATCAGCATTGGGGCGGCGGTACCTTCTGCCAGATATTCGCTGAACGCAGTATTCGAATCGCCATCAAACTGGCCATCGCACAGTGGTATCAGGCTGCGACCACAAAGCGGATCAATCACCCCGGGTTTATCCACCCCCGTGGCCTCGTGAGCTATATCCAGCAGCGTCGGCAACACGTCAACCTGGGCCACGGGCCGACTCACTCTGGAAGCGGCAAAGCGTCCGGGACGATGAATAATCATCGGGATGCGATTGGACCACTCACGGAACGACATTTTGTACCAGAGTCCATACTCACCCAGCATATCGCCATGATCTGAAGTAAAGATAATGGTCGTGTCCTCAGCCATGTCGCATTCTTCGAGGGCTGAGCGCAGTTTTCCCAGCCACTCATCGATATACGAAACGTTACCGTAATAAGCTCGACGGGCATTGATGATCTCCTGCTCAGAAATCTCCACCGCATCCAGAGCAATTACCTTTTCTAGGCGCTGACTATGGGCATCCTGCTGGCCGGCATCAGGCCGGGCTACCGTGGGCAGGGCGATTTCAACGTCATCATACCTATCCCAGTATTTCTGTCTGGTAGCGTAGGGGTCATGGGGGTGGATAAAACTGGCCACCAGACACAAGGGCCGATCATCCTGTGACCGGCCATGGTCATAGATCGCAGCCATCGCTGCATTGCCCACCTCGTCGTCGTAGCTAAGCTGATTGGTGATCGCGGCGACCCCAGCCTGCTTGACGCTGGACATATTGTGATACCACAGATCTATTCGATCGTCCGGCTGAGTCCAGTCCGGCACCCAGCCGAAATCTGAGGGATAGACATCGGTGGTTAACCGGTCTTCGAAACCATGCAGCTGGTCCGGCCCGACAAAGTGCATTTTGCCAGCGAGGCAGGTGCGGTATCCCATCAACCGCAGATAGTGAGCAAACGTAGGCATGGTCGAAGGCATATAGGCAGCGTTGTCATATCCACCACAGCGGGAAATATTCTGCCCGGTCATAAAGGCATAACGCGCCGGGGTACATAGCGGGCTGCTGCTGTAAGCGGCATCGAAAATCACCCCCTGGTCTGCGAGCTGATCGATATGCGGACTTTTTACTTGCCGGTTGTGGTAACAACCGAGCGCCTTGGCAGTCAACTGATCTGCCATAACAATCAGGATATTTTTTGTATTCATTGCTTCAGTGCGGCTGTTTGCCACAACCAGTACCGGTGAGGATACAGATCATAACGCCAACACCTGGCCCGGCAAAGATGGTCAGTGCAATGTGTCGTTTTCCACTAGTAAGCTGCCTGGGACGGTCGTTTATTCCGGTAATTAAGCGTTGCTGGATCGGCAAACACTGCCCCGGGGGCAGCAACTACAAGAATTTCTGAAGCCAGCGCGGTAAAGTCATTGCGAAAATGAACTGAGCTCTTTAATCCAACCACAGCCATGTCAGCAGGCTCAACGCCGAGGTGGCGAAAAATAGACTGATCTGCTGTTTGCACCGGCTTTGATGACAACGCCACTTTTACCCCGTCAATTTCCACTAATGCACAGTTGCCAAGGGACATCCTCGCACCTTTATACATTGGCCCGGTAGCGATAAAGTGGCCATCAGCCAGACCCAGCACCTTACAACGACAGCTAAAGGGCACCTGTCCTGGCAGCCCCGATTTTCCACCCAGCATCGCCTCGAAGGTGTGACCGATACCCACCTGATGCGCCTGCTCAACGACTTCAGGGTCAGATATCATTGCAAATACTGCGGACTTTACATTGGCCGCAATCAGCGCCTGTAACAGGCCGGTTGAGTCTCCGGCACCGCCGCCTCCGGGGTTATCCTGGGTATCGGCAAGCACAATGGTGCGCGCGCCATCATTGAGCAGCTTCACTGCCTGGTTGACGCCTTCCATAGCCGGCCATATCTTCTGATAGAACATCGACCGCCTGCTGATCACCGAGCGCATAATGGTTTGAGCCGCGCGTTCAACCGCAACTTCGTTCACCCCATAGGCCAGCACTGCGGGGCCGACTTCGTGGATATCTGACAGATGGAAGCCGCAGGTAAAAGACGCGGATATCACATCCTTGTTAATAACCTCCGGCAGTTCCCGGTAAATCGTCTCACAGGGCTCGATCAATGAGCAACCCCGGTTCAGTGCGATCAAAAAATCCAGTTGATAAAATGCGGTAAACACGGTTTCACCCGAGGCGATCAACCGCTGCAACAGATGCGCCGCGCGGCCACCGGTTTGCGCCATATCGATATGCGGATAAGTGCGGTAACTATCGAGCACCGTGGCATGGCGCACCATGGCAGCGGTGACATTGGCATGCAGGTCGAGACTGACAACGATGGGCATTGCATCGCCCACAACAGCTCTTATCCTGCCGAGCAGCGCACCCTCCCCGTCCTCCAGATGTTCGCACACCATGGCCCCGTGCAGGTCCAGATAAATACCATCAAGCGGCAGGGAACGTTCAATCAGTTTGATAAACTGATCACTGATTTTTTCAAACGCATCCCGGGTAACCTGGGCACAAGGCGTTGCAGAACACCAGAGCAGCGGCACAAGTTCGTGATCATTGTCTGACAAGACTTCAATGGCACCGGTGATCGGCAGGTGCACACCACCGGTTTGATTAAACAGGTCAGCGCCCTGGCACATTGGCGGCCATTCGTCAGCACGTTCAAATGCCTCATAGTCCGCTTTGATGGTAGCAAAGGTATTTGTTTCGTGCTGCCACCCGCCTATCGCAATACGCGCCATATGCTGTCAGCTTCCAATCTTTTCTTTTTCACCCACGGTCGCCCACATCGCAGCAAACAGAATACTAAGTGCTGCACCAATACCCACAGTCACCCCAATTGCTTTGAGCGGCGGCGTCTGGGAAATCACCAGAATACCGAACACCAGGATTGTAGTAACCCCGCAGACCCACAGCGACTTGAATGTGGTATTCCATTCATCCGAATTGCCGGGGAGTCGGTTGAAGAACAGTGCGTAGTCGAGGCCCAGTCCAATCACCAGCATCAATGAAATCAGATGGAAAATACTAAGAGGACAGTCAAACAATACCAGCAATGCAGCGGTGACCAGGGCTGCGGAAAATGTCGGCACCATGATCTTAAACGGACGCATTACCGACCTGAACGAAAACATCATCAACAGGTATATCAGGATTACGCAAATAAGCATTATGACGCCAACTCTATTGACACTGCGGGCCACTAGTTCGGTGGCCGAAGTTTTGAGATGCATAAAGTAAACACCCTGATGCCGGTCTGCAAAATCACGCATTGTTTTTTCATCGGTGACGCCGTGTAACAGCACCACCCCTGCAGCCTCACCCTCAAAATCGAATACCAGCGGCTCCAGCCTTCGGCCAATGTCTTTAG
>Ga0055584_100006744_pt1 | contig 11249 bp, 5 predicted proteins | sample OSDHelmetaG_FD_58716 | JGI IMG/M metagenome (GOLD analysis project Ga0055584, IMG submission 58716) | Pelagic marine sediment microbial communities from the LTER site Helgoland, North Sea, for post-phytoplankton bloom and carbon turnover... | ecosystem: Environmental > Aquatic > Marine >...
ATCGTAAAACTGCCGAAATAAAACTACAAGAAAGGGAGTATCAATTAAGACAATCTCAAATTGTAGGTAATATAGGTTCTTATTCTGTAGATATAAATAAAAAGACCTGGGAAGGTTCTGCCGTTCTAGATGCTATTTTTGGTTTGGATGAAACATTTGTGAAAACCATTACAAGTTGGGGAGATTGTATTCATGCCGATGAAAGAGAAGGGTTGCTAAGTTATTTTGAGAATTGTATCATAAATAATAAAAAATTCAATAAAGAATATAGAGTTGTAAAACAAGATACTGCAGAAGAAGTTTGGGTGCATGGTATTGGCGAGTTAGTTTTTGATAAGGAAGCTAACCCTATAAAAATGATTGGTACCATACAAGATATTACCCATCGTAAACAGTCCGAATTAAAACTTCAAGAGAGTGAATATCAATTGAGGAAATCTCAGGTGGTTGCTAATTTAGGCTCGTATTCTTTAGATCTAAAAGCAAAGACTTGGGAAGGTTCTCCCATGTTAGATAAAATTTTAGGAATCGGTAAAGAGTTTGTAAAAACAATTGAAAATTGGGGTAATCTTATTCATTCAGATGAAAGAGAAGAAATACTTCTTTATTTGGAAAATAGTATCCAAAATAAAACAAAATTTAATAAAGAATATAGGCTTTTAAAACAAGATACTAAAAAAGAAATTTGGGCACATGGTATTGGAGAGTTGGTTTTTGATAGCGCTGGAAATGCTGTAAAAATCATTGGTACTATGCAAGATATTACTGAGCGGAAGCATGCTGAATTAAAACTTCAAGAAAGTGAAAAATCACTATTAGTTGCTCAGGAAGTTGCAAAAATAGGTAGTTTTAATTTGAGGATAGAAAATTTAGTTGGCGATACTTCAGCGACTTTTAATGCTATTATTGGAGTCGGAAATGATGCGCGGATAGATTTTGACCTTTGGAAATCTATAGTACATCCAGAAGATAGATCGATTATTAAAGAAAATGTTTACGAAAGTCAAAAACATAAAAAGAAATTTGATTTAGAATATAGAATTATAACAAAAGATACAAAGGAATTAAAATGGATTCATGGTTTAGGTGAAGTCATTTATGTACATGGAGAAGCCAAAAATTTTGTTGGTACTATTCAGGATATTACCCAGCGTAAAAACATTGAGTTAGACTTAAAAAAAGCGAATGAATTCTCTTCTAGTCTGCTGGTAAGTATGCATGAGGGCTTGGTCGCTATAAATTTAGAGTCTGAAATAATTAGTGTGAATCCTGCATTTTGTAAGATGACAGGTTTTACAGAAAAAGAATTAATAGGAGTTAAACGACCATTTCCGTACTCGCCACCTGAATTAAGAGAAGAGAATGATGCACGTTATAAATTATTAACACAAAATAAAAATAAAAAAGATTACGAAAACACGTACATGCGTAAGAATGGAGAGCGTTTTCCTGTGCATGTATTGGTTTCCAGTATTTATGATGAAAATGGCCTGAAAACAGCAAATTTCTCTACGATACAAGATATTACGCAGCGTAAAAAAGCAGAAATAGATTTAAAATTAGCCAAAGATTTTTCTGAAAACCTAATTCTAAATTTAAATGAAGGTTTGTCTGTTGTTAATTTAGAAGGTGTGCAAATAGAAGCAAATCCAGCACTTTGTAAAATGTTGCGTTTTAAGAAAGAAGAATTAGTTGGGCAAAAGACTCCATTTAATTATTGGCCACCAGAAAAGTGGGACGAAATTCAAGAAACATATGCAAATATTCTAAAAGGAGAATATAGTAAAGTGGAGTTGACTTTAATGCGAAAAAACGGAGAGCGATTCCCTGTTTTAATGTCTGCGTCATTTGTTAAAAACAATGAAGGGGAAATTATTGCTAATATTGCAACCATACAAGATATATCGCAGCGTAAACAAGCGGAAATAAAATTACAGAAAAACGAAAGATCGCTATTAGAGGCCCAAAAAATTGCGAAAATTGGAAGTTATAGTTTAAACTTGAAAACATACGAGATAGAGGCTTCTACTACTTTTAAAAAAATCTTAGGCTTAGATGTCGATAGTACTTTCTCTTTTAAATCTTGGGCAGATATAATTCATCCAGAGGATGCGCTTTTAGATAAAAGAATGTTTAAGAAGAGTCTGAAAACTGGAGAAGCATTTGATTTAGAATTTAGAATACTAACTAAAAATACAAAGCAATTAAAGTGGATTCATATTTTAGGAGAGGTTATTCGTCATAATGACGAGCCTGTTGAATTTTTTGGTACTATTCAGGATATATCGCAACGCAAACAGTCGGAAGTGCAACTTTTGGAGAGTGAATATAATTTAAGACAATCTCAAATAGTGGCAAATATAGGGACCTATTCGTTTGATATTGTTAATGATGTTTGGAAAAGTTCTGGTGTACTGGATAAAGTTTTTGGTATAAAAAAATCTTTTGTCAAAAGTATGGAAAGCTGGATGACTATTATTCATCCGGAAGATCAAGAAAGAATGTTAAATTATTTAGAAATTAACATTTTAAAAAACCATGAAAAATTTAACGCAGAATACCGAGTTTTAAAGGTAGATAGTAAAGAAGAAGTTTGGGTACATGGAATGGGTGAATTGGTTTTAGATAACGATGGTAATCCTATAAAAATGTTTGGTACTATTCAAGATATTACCGAACGAAAGCAATCAGAAATAAAAATTAAAGAAAGTCAAAAGTCGCTTTTAGAAGCGCAAAGAATAGCTAAAACGGGAAGTTTTAATTTAAGTTTAATCGATTTAATAGCTGAAACTTCAACGACTTTTAATGAAATTATAGGTGTAGAGAATGATACCTTAATAAATTTTGATACATGGAAATCAGCGGTTTACCCTGAAGACAGATCGATTGTTAAAAAAGTTGTTTTAGAATCCCAAGAGCATAATAAAAAGTTTGATTTAGAATATAGAATCCTAACTAAAAACACAAAGAAATTAAAATGGATTCACGGTTTAGGAGAAATTATTTACACACATGGAAAAGCCACTAATCTTGTGGGTACCATTCAGGATATTACTGCTCGTAAAAAAGCAGCAATAGATCTTAAAATTGCAAATGAATTTACAGAAAACTTGGTGATGACCATGCAAGAAGGTTTACTTATGGTAGATTTAGACGGGACCATTATTAAGGTGAACGATTCCTTGTGTGAAATTCTAGGCTATTCAGAAAATGAACTTATTGGTCAGGAGTTACCATATCCATTTGCACAGGAGAAAGACTATGCAAATATGTTGAAAATTAAGGATGAGGTAGCAAAAGGTGAAGCGCTATCCTTTCAATTAGAGTTTATTAAAAAAGAAGGAAGTACGTTTATCGCTTCGTTTTTGGCTGGGGTTATAAAAAATGATGAAGGAGAAACAGTCGCGATATTTGCAACTATTAAAGATGTTTCTGAAGAAGAAAAAATCAAAAAAACACTAGAAGATATTGCTATAAAATCCACGGAAAAAAAAGATGTTATTTTAGAACTAGCAAGTCTTATTGGGGAAGACTTTGATTCTTCTTTAAAAAAGATTGCAGTAACATCTGCGAAGGCGCTTCATGCCGATTTTGTGACCATTTGGGAGTATGAAAAGGATAAAACGGAGCTAGTGAGTAGGTTGTTTTATAGGGCTGAAGATGCGTCTGTTAAGGTGAATGAATTAACCATCTGTAAGGAAGATTTTCCAAATTATTTTAATGCATTTAATGCTAAAAACTGTATTAATATAGCTAATGTGAAATCTAATCCTATAACCAAAGCCTTTGCGAAAGACTTTTTTATTCCTAACCATATTTCTTCAAGAATAGATGTGTTAATTTATGGTAGAGGCAGCCATTATGGTATTATTAGCTTTGAGAGTAAGTCAGATAATAGGGTGTTTAGTGCAGATGAAGAAGGTTTTGTGACCTCCATTGCTAGTATCGTGTCTTTAATGATAGAAAGTTTTGAACGTAAAACAGCAGAAAATAAAATAGCAATTACAAACCAGAAGCTTACAGAGGTTAATAAAGAGTTAAATACATTGAGAGAGCAATTAGAACAGGAGAATGTGTACCTGCGTAATGAGTTAGACTTAGTATTTAACTATGAGGAAATGGTATATGGAAGTGAAGTGTTTAGTAATGTTTTAACCGAGGTTGAAAAAGTGGCACCAACTACAGCTACCGTGTTATTATTGGGAGAATCTGGTACGGGAAAAGAGCTTTTAGCGAGAGCAGTGCATAATACTAGTTTGCGTAATAAGAAACCATTAATTAAAGTAAACTGTTCTGCAATTCCTAGAGAATTGATAGAAAGTGAGTTGTTTGGACATAAAAAAGGTTCGTTTACAGGAGCTATTAATGATAAAGTTGGAAAATTTGAATTGGCAGATGGTGGTACTTTATTTTTAGATGAAATTGGCGAGCTACCATTAGATATGCAGCCTAAAATATTACGATTTTTACAAGAAGGTGAGATTGAGGTTGTTGGTGGTAGTAGTGGATTGAAGAAATTAGACGTTAGAGTAATTGCTGCAACAAACCGAAATCTTATAGAAGAGGTTAAGAAAAAGCAATTTAGAGAAGATCTATACTTTAGGCTTAATGTATTTCCAATAGCAGTTCCTCCATTAAGAGATAGAAAAGATGATATTCCTTTATTGGTAGAGCATTTTGTAGATAAATTTAATAAGGCTTATGGTAAGAGCATCAAGTATATTACAGATGATGCTATGAGTCAATTAAAAGCATATGATTGGCCAGGAAATATTAGAGAATTAGAAAATTTAATAGAACGAGCTTCTATCTTGTCTAGCAAAGAGACATTAGTGATTCCAGGTTTTGAGTCCTCTACACAAAAGGTAAAACCAATTAATAATCAAGATCTAACTTTAGACGCCGTGCAACGAGATCATATCGTTCAAGTGTTAGAGCAATGTAATTGGAAAATTAGTGGGCCAAATGGGGCTGCATTTATACTAGGATTAAAACCAAGTACTTTACGAGATAGAATGACTAAGCTGGGAGTTTCAAAAATCAAGAAAAACTAACGGAATACCGTTAGTTGTTGCGTTTTATCTTAAAAATGTGCGGTATAGCGATGTTTTTTAGAATATGCAAAATATGAATTAAAATCATAAAACCTTAATTATTAGCGTTTTATGATTTTTTTTTGCTCTAAAGTGATTTGTGGCACTTGTATTGAAATACGTTTTTCAAAATAACACCAATGGAAAACAAGAAGTTAGCAAATAGTTTTAAGTTTAGCGTAGATCAAAACATAATCTTCTGTAACGTATCGAACGATTTTAATGATAAATGGTTGGATAACGATTTAGAAGAAATTTTTTCCAATACTATTTCTACATTATCGAAAGGTACGCACATGCCTATTTTAATAAACTTAAGAACACTCGATTTTTATGCCGGAATTAAGGTGTTTAAGTTTTTGTCTAATAATTCAAAAATTAAATCGATAGTACTTTCCGAAACTTTCTTGGTTAACTCTTACCGTTTAAAACTGTTTTTAATTGTTCAAAACATTATCGATCTAACTATTATTCCGGATGCGATATTTAAAAATTTTCAACCTGCAATGCAATATTGTAATAAAAACAACAAGATGTATAACGCATTAAGTTAATCATATATAAAACGAATAGTCCCTTTAACTTGAAATAATCATTAAGTAAAACCCAAATCTTAACCTAAACCTATGAGAAAGAAATATTTTATTTGTAATTGCCTTATTCTTTTTAGCTTTTTATGCAGTTATGCGCAAATAGTGAATGAAGGTATATTGGTAATATCGTCAACAGACAACGTGTATTTTGAAAATGAATACACGAATAAAAGCACCGGTGTACATGATAGTAACGGAAATCTATATTTAAATAATAGTTTTATAAATAACGGTGCTACTTCCTCTGCTTCTGGAACCACGTATTTTAAAAGTGCAGCAAACCCGTTAGTTAGTATTTCTGGTTCTTCAAATGCTGTTAATTTTAATAATCTAGAAATAGATATTACGGCTGCAAGTCAGAAAGGTCTATCTGTAGCAGATGGTTTTGCTTTGAATGTTAGCAATGCCTTAAATTTAGTAAGTGGAGATGTTAGGTTAGTAAACGAAGCACAGCTTATTCAAACGCATACAGGTACAGATGCTAACTCCGTAAGCTCTGGTAAAATACTGATAGATCAGCAAGGGTACGCGTCCGGTTTTAAATTTAATTATTGGTCGGCACCTGTAAATAGTGGTGGAACATTTTCTTTATTAGGAAATAAGTATGATGGTACAGACGCTAGTCTCAATCCATTTACCCCGCAACAAATGTTATTTAGTGGTAGTTCTCCATATAATGGAGTACCATCTGTATTAGATGGTGGTAGCAATGTAACTACTTCTATGACTATCAATACCAGATGGATATATAAGTACTTACAAGGAACAGGTGCTTATGGAGATTGGGTTGGTTTAAATGGTAATAGTGCTTTAAATCCGGGAGAAGGTTATACTATGAAAGGTAGTAATACGCTTTCCGCTAATCAAAACTATGCATATTATGGAGCGCCTAATAACGGAGAATATCTTATGCCTATAAATGCTGGAGAGGAATCATTACTAGGTAATCCGTATCCTTCCGCATTAGATGCTACTAAATTTATAACAGATAATTTATCTATACTTGATGCTCTTTATTTTTGGGTAGATGGAGGTTCCACTTCCCATGCAACTACAGATTATTTAGGAGGTTATGCCATACGTAATTTATCAGGAGGTATTCCGCCATCGGTTTCTTCTCCTTTAATTGGAGGAATTGGGAATTCGGGTAGTGTTTCCACTCCTGAGCGATATGTGCCAGTTGGTCAAGGGTTTTTTGTTAGTGCTTACGGAAGTGGGTCTGTTGTTTTTGATAATTCACAAAGAAAGTTTAAAACAGAATCTTCAGGCGATGCCATTTTTTATAAATCATCTACAGATGCGAATGCAGATGCAGATTCAGAATTGACGGTCAATAATCAATATATACGAATAGGTTATGAGGATCCTGAAGGATTTCATAGACAATTACTTTTGGCTTTTTTACCAGACTCGCCGGCAGATGTTAATTATAATTTAGGTTATGATGCAGTGCTAAATGAGTATAGAAATGATGATTTGTTTTTTGTAATCGAGGAGGATGTAACTAAAAAGTATGCCATACAAGGTGTGGGTGGTTTTAATGAAACACTTGAGCTGCCACTTGGATTAGTGATTAGTGAAGCTGGTTCTCATCAAATTATGATCGATGCAATAGATAATTTTTTAGGACCAATTTATTTAAAAGATAATCTTTTAAATACTACACATAGTTTAACTGGTTCTAGCTTTAACGTTAATTTACCTTTAGGAGAGTATTTAGATAGATATTCTATTGTTTTTGCACCCGCAGAAACGTTGTCTGTAGACACCGCAGAAACTAAAAATATCAAGATTTTTTATGATGGAAATAATAACATAGTAGTAAATAATCAGGATAGACTTGCATTAAAAAAGATAGCCATATTTAATGTTTTAGGACAAGAAGTTTTAAAACTAGATACCAACCTTAATAATAAAGACAGAATAGAGATCCCATTTAACCAAAGTAACGGGATTTATTTTGTAAAAGTAGAAACAACAAATCGCGAACTAACTCAAAAAATCTTAACCTATTAATTATGAAAAATTTTAAACTACGATTAACCGTATTAACCATAGCAATTTTTACTAGTTGCAATTATATTGCATTTGCTCAAGTAGGAGTAGGTACGTTAACACCAGATCCTTCAGCGATGTTAGATCTAACAGCTACCGATAAAGGTATGTTGGCTCCAAGAATGACATCTGCACAGCGAATAGCGATTTCTAGCCCAGCAAATGGTTTGCTAGTATTTGATATTACTGAAAACGCATTTTATTTTTATAATTCGAGTGCTTGGACTAAAATGGATTCAAAATCTAGAAGCAAGCATAAAATCATAAGCTCAGCAGCAGATTTAAGTGATGAGCTTGCTGCTGGAGGAGGAAGTAAGTATTTATTGTCTTCAGATACTTTATATGAAATAAATGGAATGGTCACTTTGGCACAATCCATAGATTTAAATAACGCTTATATCGCCGGAATTGATACTAATGAAGATACCTTAACAAAATCTGGAGGAACTATGTTTGTGGGAACTGCAGGAGGAAGTATAAAAAACGTGACGCTTACCGCGACAGGAGGAACTGTTTTTAATCTGTCAGGAACTGCGGCCGATAGTTTTGTTCTTAGAGATGCTATTGTTAAAAATTCAACATCTGTAGGTACTATTGATGGTTATGGATTAGCATTTTTAAGTATTGTACAGTATTCAGGAAATACAACGGGAATAACGTATAGTAATATTACCCATTTATTATTAAGTAATATGGGTTGGTTTTCTAATAATTTGGGGACGTATGAAACATTTACAGGGACTTTCAATATTTTAGAAAAACAAGGTGGTTTTTCTCAAGTAAACGGTGCTGCTATTGGTATCGATGTTAGTGCTAATCCTGTAGTTGAAAGTGGTATATTAACAGGGGCCAGTTTTAATGGTACTAGTACACAATACATAAAAAAGTATACTACAGGTTCTTATCCGGGATACAATTTTACTAGTGCATGGACCGTGAATTGTCCAGGAATACCTGTAGAATCGGATGAGGTTGCAACAGGTAATATTTATTACAATGGAACAATCACTAGCGGTTTCTTACAAGATATTTCTAGTGGAACCGCGATAAATTTGTTAGGAAATGGTAATTCAAATACTACAACTGCAGTGAACTTGATGCGAGTGTCTTCTCCGCAAAATAATAGAATAATGTATTTAGGTAAAAAAACCAGAACATTTCAAATTAGCGCATCCTTATCTGTTAGAGGAACTACTACCGTTGGTAACTATTACGCCTTTTTTATTAGAAAAAATGGATCCACAACGTTGGTAGAAACAAATACCTTAATGCGAGTTAATAATACGTTAGATATTTCTAGTAATTCTATTTCTGGAACGGTAGAGCTTGCTCCAGGTGATTTTATAGAGATTTGGGGACAAAGATTGGTCGGTAGTGGTTCAACGTCGTTAGCTATTTTTTCATTAAACCTTAATATAAAGTAATTGACGGTATTCCGTTAGTTGTTGTTATCTGTCTTTATATTTCGTGGTATTACGATGGTTTTTTATTCCTTTAAAATTACAGTTAAAACCGTAACTACTTAGCTGTTAATTGTTTAAATGTTTATTTTTTGTTTAATCAATTTTTGGCACTCCTATTGGAGTTGGTTTTTTCTAAAGGATAATAATGAAAGACGAAATACGGATAAACAACATTAAGTTTTGGGTAAACAGAAATGTTATCTATTGTAAGTTAGATGATAGTTCTAATGTAGACTATTCAGATACGGGAATTGAAGATCTGTTTTACGAAGCTATTTCCATGTTGTCAGATGGTACTTATTTGCCTGTTATATTTGATTTTAGAGAAATCCATATCGGACTTTCGGTGAAGCTATTTAGGCTTTTGTCAAATAATGTAAAAATTAAAAGTATCGTCTTATCCAAAGCATTTTTAATAAAAAACTATAAACACAAAATGCTTCTTTCGTTTTATGTGATGTTTAGCGATTCTAATGTGCCAAATTTAATTTTTAAAGATCCCAATTTGGCGATACAATATAGTAATCAAAATTACGCAATTTTTAATTCTGTAACCTATGACAATTAGTATGAATGACATGATTGAGATCGGAAATTCTAAGTTTTGGATAGATAATGATATTCTTTATTGTCAATTTAGAAATAAGGAAGCGAATTATAAATTAGAAACAAGTAAAATAAAACGATATATAGACGCAATTGCTAAATTATGTAACGGCAAAGCGATGCCTTTTTTAATTGATTCCAGAGATACTCGAGTGACGTATACTCGTGAAACCGCTAATTTATTAGCTAACTCTCCAATATTAAGAAAACTAAGAATTTCAGAAGCCTTTGTTTTTAATTCTATGGAAATAAAACTAGTGATAGCTTCTTATAAAAGAATTTATGAGCCTATTACACCTTTTGGCGTATTTAATAATATAGAATCTGCAAGAGAGTATTGTGTAGAAACTAAAAACAATTTCTATGGAAGCAATTAAATATAACCTTTCTCATGTTCTTAATGATAGCATACTAGGCGATGTTATTGAAAATTCTATTATATCTGTAACAGATGCATTAGGCAGAATAGAATATGCAAATGATAAGTTTTGTGAAATTTTAGAATGTGACGCTAATAGGCTAGTTGGTGAAACACATCAATTGCTAAAATCTCCTCTTTATACAGGGGAAATATATAGAAACTTATGGAGAACCATTAAAATGGGGAATAAGTGGAATGGCGTTTTAACAGATGTATCCAGCACAGGAAAAATATTTTGTTTGGATACTACCATTATTCCTATAAAAAATGAAGGCGAAAAAGGACTTAAATACTTGTCGATTTATAAGGATGTTACTAAATATTATAACGAGAATCAAAAACTTTCAGAACGTAAGTCGATTAATGAGAATTTTTTAGAAGCCATGCCTTTAAACGTGTTTACTATTACAAGGCACGGTAAGATTTTAAATGCAAATAAGAATTTTTGTAACACAGAAATTAAGGAGTTAATTGGTACATATATCTATGATTATTTTATTACTTCCAGTTTTGAAGCCTTTAAAAACAATATAGATAAAGTTTATATAGATAAAGCAACACACCAATTCGAATTGTATGATTTTGACGCTAATGGAAAAAAAATATTCTTTTCTGTAATTGTTTCTCCTAATTATGACAAGTTCGGGGTGATTATTTCTTCAACAATTGCTTTACGTGAAATTACAGATTTTAAAGGTATTAGTGATGAGCTTGTAGATAGTGAAGCAAAATTTAGAAGCATATATCAATCTATTAATGTGGGTATTATTGTAGTTGCAGATGATAAAGGTAATGTTACCGAATGGAATAAAGGAGCAGAGGCTGCTTTTGGTTATGTAGAAGAGGAAATGATCGGTAGGTCATTAACTGTTTTAATGTCTAAAAAGTATAGAAATGGTAATATTAAAGAGCTGCTAAGAGCGGTAAATAAGATAAGAAATAAACAGAATGTTGATATCATTGAAATGTGTTGTTTGCGTAAAAATGGAGAGCATTTTCCAGTCGAGTTTGCCTTAAG
>Ga0055584_100006747_pt1 | contig 11247 bp, 9 predicted proteins | sample OSDHelmetaG_FD_58716 | JGI IMG/M metagenome (GOLD analysis project Ga0055584, IMG submission 58716) | Pelagic marine sediment microbial communities from the LTER site Helgoland, North Sea, for post-phytoplankton bloom and carbon turnover... | ecosystem: Environmental > Aquatic > Marine >...
GGCAAGCCGTCCAACCCTGGTCGCCTGAACGACCTGCGCCACATCATCTATAAGGGTGCCGACAGCCCGTGGCGGCGTGCGCGGCGGAATTTGGGCCTTATGCTCAAAGAAGGCCTACTGAAAGAAAACATCGATGGTGAAGCGCTTTTGTGGGCCCATGATCGCCTGCTAGGGCGGCAAGAGTCCCGCCGCATCCTAATGGTGATTTCTGATGGCGCCCCTGTTGATGACTGCACGCTGTCGGCCAACCCGGCGAATTACCTAGAGCAGCACCTGCGCCGGGTCGTTAACTGGATTGAAAACAAATCTGATGTTGAATTGGTGGCCATTGGTATTGGCCATGACGTCACCCGCTATTACAAGCAGGCCGTCACCATCACCGATGCGGAACAACTAGGTGGTGCCATTACCGACCAACTGGCCGATCTGTTCGACGAAGACGCCAATAAGGACACGAGTACAGGCCGTAAGCGGGTTAAACGCCGGGCCTAACAACTGCACTATCCGTTATCAAACCGCAAAATCAGCATCGTATGTGGGTTTGGCTCGCCGAATTCGTGCCGGGTATTGGTGAAGTTCCCATCACTATAATCGGCAACAACCCGGTCCCAAAACCCAATGGCCGGGGTGTTACGTGGCATCCGCGCTACTTCCCACTGCCCTTCGAAGCGTTCAAAAATGTTCCTGGCGACAGCCTCACCAACGCCCTGGCGACGCTTCTTTCGGTGAATGAAGAATTCTGCAATATTGTAGTCTGTTTCGGCAAAAGCGCCGACGGTGTTTACCAATACAAACCCCGCAAGTTCGCCATCGACCTTTACGATGAATGGCCAGCGTGCGTCGTCGCGCCAATATTCGGGGAAGTAATCATCTAGCTCGTATTGGCCACCATCCGGGAACCGCCAATTGTCGATACCATCCATATATTCCGACATATCGTAGACATAGATACGCCCCATATTGAAGATGGCCTGTGCCCATTCTTCCCCGGCCTCAAGAACCTCAATGGTCACGCGTCACCAAGGTGTTCAGCGAGGAAGTCTACTGTTCGTTGCCACGACAGGGCGGCATCTTCATCGTCGTAGCGGGCAGAGGTTGGGTTGGCAAAGGCGTGGTCGGCGTCATACATGTGCACCGTTAGGGGCTTGCCTGCGGCTTCCATACTGGCCTTAAACCCATCAACCATAGGAATGTTGATGAATTGATCCTTGGTTGCGAAATGCCCCAAGACGGGACCAGTGATTTTGGATAAGCGCTCCACCGGCGCCGTCACACGGCCATAATAGATGATGCTGGCATCCACCGGTGCTTCAATGGCCGTTTCCAACGACCAACCGCCGCCAAAACACCAGCCCATAGCCGCGACCTTGCCATTGCAAGCCGGGTTCTGCCGCAACCAATTGATCCAGGATTTTACCGTATCAACGCCAGCGTCTTCAGTTACCGCCCCCATAAGCTTTGTGGCCGTCTGCGGATCAGTGGCCACCTCGCCGCCATAAAGGTCAATCGACAGGGCAACATAACCCAGCTTGGCTAATTCCGCCCCCACAGCCTTGATTTGGTCGTTAAGCCCCCACCACTCATGAATCAAGATAACCGCTGGTGCCGGTGTTACGTCGGGCAGGGACAGACTGGCCCGGACAGGTAAATCCTGCGCCTGCGTTTGGATAGATATATCTGTGGCGGCAGATGCCGCTACGTGCGCCAATGCCGGGTTGGCCAACACACTGGCCAGGGGAAGGCTCGCCGCCCCTTTCAGGAGCCCGCGTCGGCTCAGGCCTTTTAAGTCTGTTTGATGTCCCATCACAATTTCTCCCCTATATATTTCCCCTAAAACTCAGCATAGTCTCAACCGTAATGGCTTGAAAGGGAACTTCGTGAGGCGCTTCTTGATCATCTTTGGCTGCATCGTCCTTAGTGGCATTGTCGCTGTGTCTGCCTATAAAATGACGTTTCGCGGCGGTAGCCAGGCTTATGAAGAACCGATGGGCGCTATAGATATCAAGACAGAGCGCATTCCGCTCAACCCTGATGATTTGTCCCAGACTTCGGTGGGCCAGCTACATTTCCTGGGTGGGCTCGTGATCACGTCTCCCCACATTCGTTTTGGCGGCTTTTCAGGCCTTCACGTCACCTCAGATGGTTCAGGCATGCTTTCCGTCTCCGACCAAGGCGTATGGCTGCGCGCCACGCCCACCTATGAGAATGGGCAGTTGTCAGCGCTTCAAGGGGCAGCCTTGGGCTCCATGCGAGGCAAAGATGGCGAATCCCTCAAGTGGGAATGGAGCGACGCGGAGGCCATCACGGTAGACGATCGTCATCGAGTCTATGTGGGGCTAGAATATTTCCATCGCATCCTAGGTTACCAACTGCCAGACCAAGGCAGCCTGAATGCCGTATTTGCTGAGGATGCTCTGCCGGTTTCCAACCATAAGCCTCCGCACGATGTCATCATTCCCTCGAATGGCGGCATCGAGGCCTTGGTTAGCTTGGCACCAAACAAGCTATTGGCCATTACAGAAGAAGCCATCAACCCTGATGGCACACTCATCGGCTGGATTATTGAAGACGATAGCTTCGAGACGCTGGCATACCAACCTCACGATTCCTATTCGCCCGTTGCACTTGCAAAGTTACCAAATGGCGACGTTATGGCGCTAGAGCGGCACTACACGCCCATAGACGGTGTCTCTGTGCGGCTCTGCATCATTGCCCGGCAACAAATTGCGCCGGGTAATGTTTTATCTTGTGAAAATATTGCTGAAATGGCTGCGCCCATCAATGTTGATAATTTTGAAGCGCTGGCCATTCGCCAGAACGCACAAAATGACACGCTGGTCTACCTGTTGTCAGACGACAACTTCAACCAGGTCCAGGATACACTGATGATGATGTTTAAGTGGGTCCCCACTGGGGATTCAGCAAATAGTGCGGACCCGGCAGAAGGACTTAAGCCTGAGCTGATTCAGCTTCCAGCTTCTTCTTGACCCGACGCTTGACGCGCACTGCCTTAAGCGACAGGTCAGCATCAGCTTGCTTCAGCAAGAATGCGTCCAGGCCGCCACGGTGTTCGACCGTGCGCAGAGCGTGGGATGTGACGCGGAAACGGAATGTTTCGTTCAGCGAATCACTGGCTAGCGTTACCTGGTTCAGGTTCGGCAAAAAACGACGCCGAGTTCTGTTCTTGGCGTGGCTAACATTGTTACCTGTTTGTACGCCTACACTTGTAAGTTCACACCGTCTTGCCATGATACGTCACTCTTCTTCTGTTCTATAACGACACGCTTCAAACGCTTGCCGTCTGGGCAATCCTGCCCGTAAATCTATGATTGGCGGCGATGTATAAGGAACCATCACTGCTACGTCAAGCCACGGTTTGATTCAATTACTCTTGAATATCCCCAACAATGCCGTTGCGGCCGCACTTGGGGTCATTTTCCCGCTGGCAACGTCGGCTTCCAGCTCATGCATCCGGTCTGCAACCGCTTGGTCCGCCTTGAACAAGTCCATCAAGCCTTCACCAATTTCAGTCCACATCCATGAAGCTGCCTGATGCGACCGATTGGCCTGCAATTCACCCGATTCGACCATGCGTTCTTCAAACGTACAGATCGTGTCCCAAATTTCGGAAATACCGATGTTTTTGAGAGCCGATGCCAACAGCACTTCTGCGGTCCAATTTGGGCTTTTTGGGCGCATGAGGCCCAACGCCCCCATATATTGCGCCTGCGCTATCTTGGCGGGCTTCTCAAGCACGCCATCGGCCTTGTTCACCACAATCAGGTCAGCAATTTCCATGATACCGCGCTTGATGCCCTGCAATTCATCACCACCGCCGGGTGACTGCAGCAACAGGAACATATCAACCATTTCAGCAACGGCGGTTTCTGACTGGCCAACACCAACGGTCTCAATAATCACGACGTCATAGCCTGCCGCTTCCACCAACAACATGGCTTCACGCGTGCGCCGGGCAACACCGCCCAAAGTGCCGCCAGATGGCGTTGGCCGAATAAAGGCGTTGGGGTCACGTGACAGCAGTTCCATCCGGGTTTTATCACCCAGTATAGAGCCACCAGATCGGGCAGAGCTGGGGTCTACCGCCAGCACAGCCACTTTATGACCCATGCCGGTCAAGTGCAGGCCCAGGGCCTCGGTAAAGGTGGATTTACCCACCCCAGGCGCACCGGACAGCCCCAGACGCATGGCTGCGCCTGTCTTGGGCATTACTTTGGCCAGCAGGTCTTGCGCGCGCTCTTTATGGTCAGCGCGAGACGACTCAACCAAGGTAATCGCGCGCGCCAAAGCACGGCGATTGCCCTCGACTAGTTGTTTTGCCAGGTCTTCATCAGTCATGATCAAAAACTATCTGACCTCTTAGCGTATGGGTCTATTCTGCGGCTTGGCGCTGCTCTGACAACAGGCCAATCACTTCGCCTGCAGCATCCGGAATGTTCGTACCGGGGCCGTAAATGGCAGAAACACCAGCGGCGTACAATTCGTCATAATCCTGCGCTGGGATCACACCACCGCATACGACCAACACATCATCAGCACCTTCAGCGCGCAAAGCCCTTACCAGTTCTGGCACCAGCGTTTTATGGCCAGCGGCCTGTGAAGACACACCAACCACATGCACATCAGCCTCAATGGCCTGGCGTGCAGCTTCTGCAGGTGTTTGGAACAATGGCCCAACATCGACGTCGAAGCCGATGTCGGCAAAGGCTGTTGCAATAACCTTGGCGCCCCGATCATGGCCATCCTGGCCCATTTTAACCACCAGCATACGCGGGCGACGGCCTTCAGCTTCGGCGAAATTGTCTACATCAGTTTGAATACCCATGAACTGTTCATCCCCTTCATAGGCTGCGCCGTAAACGCCGGACACAGACTGGATTTCAGCTTTATGGCGATCGAACACAGCTTCCATCGCATCAGAAATTTCACCAACCGTTGCCCGGGCACGAGCGGCATCTACAGCCAGTTCCAGCAAGTTGGCATCGCCTTTACAACCTTCGGTCAAGGCATCAAGTGCAGCCTTGTGTGCAGCAGCATCGCGTTCACCCCGAACGCGCTGCAGGCGGGCAATCTGGGCATCACGAACAGCAACGTTATCGATATCGAGTACGTCGATTTCGTCTTCTTCAGCTAGCTGGTACTTATTCACGCCAACCACAACTTCTTCGCCACGGTCGATGCGGGCTTGCTTGCGAGCAGCGGCTTCTTCAATGCGCAGCTTGGGCAGGCCACTTTCAACAGCCTTGGTCATGCCACCCATTTCTTCAACTTCCTGGATCAGCTTCCAGGCTTCTTCGGCCATGGAATTTGTCAGGCTTTCAACATAATAAGAACCACCGAGGGGGTCGATTACATTGGTGATGCCTGCTTCTTCCTGCAACACCAACTGAGTGTTCCGGGCGATGCGGGCTGAGAAATCTGTAGGCAGGGCAATGGCTTCGTCCAGAGCATTGGTGTGCAAGCTTTGCGTGCCACCAAAGGCCGCGGCCATGGCTTCAATGGTTGTGCGGATCACATTGTTGTACGGATCTTTTTCCGTCAACGACACACCAGAGGTTTGGCAATGGGTGCGTAGCATTTTAGAGCCAGCTTTCTGTGCCCCAAAGTCTGTCATGATGCGCGACCACAACAGGCGTGCCGCGCGCAGCTTGGAGACTTCCATGAAGAAGTTCATGCCAATGGCGAAGAAGAACGACAGACGGCCAGCGAAGGCATCCACATCAAGGCCTTTATCCATGGCCGCGCGGACATATTCCATGCCGTCAGCCAAGGTATAGGCCAGTTCTTGAACCTGCGTCGCGCCTGCTTCCTGCATGTGATAGCCGGAAATTGAGATCGAGTTATATTTCGGCATATTCTTCGAGGTGTACTCGATGATGTCTGCAATGATGCGCATGCTGGGTGCTGGTGGGTAAATATAGGTGTTCCGCACCATGAACTCTTTGAGAATATCGTTCTGGATTGTGCCGGCGAGTTTGTCTGGAGAAACACCCTGTTCTTCGGCGGCCACAATGTAATAGGCCAGGTTCGGGATCACGGCGCCATTCATAGTCATGGAAACCGACATTTCATCAAGGGGGATGCCATCGAACAGAATTTTCATGTCTTCGATAGAATCGATGGCCACACCGGCCTTACCCACATCACCCGTTACGCGGGGGTGGTCTGAGTCGTAGCCACGATGGGTTGCCAGATCAAAAGCAACTGACAGGCCCTTCTGGCCAGCCGCCAGATTGCGGCGGTAAAAAGCATTGGATTCTTCAGCGGTGGAGAAGCCAGCATATTGGCGCACCGTCCAGGGACGGTTGGCATACATAGAAGCACGAACACCGCGCGTAAACGGCGCAAAACCGGGCAATGTATCTTCAAAACCCATGTCTTCAAGGTCTGCTGCTGTATAAAGCGGCTTAACGGGAATGCCTTCTGGGGTGTCCCAGGTCAGGTCTGCGAGGGGCTTGCCCCGAAGTTCCTTTTCAGCCAGCTCTGACCATTCTTCAACTGTGTGCTTTTTGTCTGCCATGTTTATTTGCCTCTTTGGCGCCATTGTTCAAGACACCTATATTAACCCAAATTTGGGGCGCAGTATGTTGAAACCATCGCATATGTCAATTGCGCCGGGGGAACAACCATCAAACCATGTCAAAAGCGCGTCCAAGCATTTCTCTCCCCTGCCTCAGCCTCAAAGCCATGAGAAAAGCGGCAATAAACTGAACAATCGACAGGATGATAAGCGTTATAACGCTAAATATATGGGCCTTAGTCGCATTATGTATGAGCTTCCCCGATGCCTGAACATCTTGCAAAGAACCAGTACTATTGACGTCTATCAGCGTAAACATCGAGTATTGAACCGCTCCTTCAAACATGGCCTGCACCAGAAGGCTGCTCATAATGACCACCAGCAGAACGAAGGCAACAGCCCCAATTTTTTCCAACTGTTTTCCATGCTCATATCTGGAATCGCGTGCTGCCAGTCCAGTTTCTGAACGAATCCCATTCATAGCTTTCCCGGTAAATCGCAGACCCAAATATAGAAACACAATAGTGAAAAGAAAAGTGGAATCGCGAGATAACTGCCGAGGGGAAGAAAAATACTTATCACCATCAGGCCAAGTGAGCCGACCACCCCCCACCAGGCAAGGCGAAAGTGCTGGTAGGCGCGCTCAACTAGGCTCCAATCTAATACCTTTTCGGAAGCATTTTCCGTCAAATTACCTCTCCAATACTGCTAGCCTCTTCTCATTCGTTGCCGCTTCGCTGGCAACATAGGCCCCAGCCGCATCCCTGCACGACATGTCCATATCAGCTTCCAAGCCTTGGCCAAGGCGGATGATGGACAGGCAGAACCAGCCCTGACGGCCTGCATTGGCAAGCGCCAGCCTTTGATGGGGTTTGAGGTCTGGCACGTCGGCTTCAGTAACATCGATGATATTTTCGTAGTCAGGCAGTGCGTCAATTTCACCACGCAGCAGCTTGCCAGGGGATTCCGGGTCGCCGCACAAGGGCCTAGCGATGCCCACCACATCAACGGATCCATCGCCAACGGCGTGTTCCATGGCCTCGCGGGTGCGAAAGCCGCCTGTCACCATGAATGGCATGGTGGCTGCCGGGCGGATGGCCTTGGCGTATTCAACAAAATAAGCCTCACGCTTGGCCGTGCTTTCCTTCAAGGGGTCTTCGTAGGTAGCAGCATTGCCAACGCCACCCATCATAGCGGGTTGCTCATAGGTGCCGCCCGATATTTCCAGCAAATCTAGGCTGGCGTCTGACAGCCACGCCACAACCTGTTGGGCGTCTTCCAGGGTAAAGCCGCCATGTTGGAAGTCGGTTGAATTCATTTTGACCGATATGGGAAAATTCTTGCCGGTTTCTTCGCGGACCGAGCGGACGATATCAATGAGCAAGCGCGCGCGGTTTTCCAGCGAACCGCCCCATTGGTCGGTGCGCTGGTTTGTTACCGGTGATAAAAAGTTGGATAGTAAATAGCCATGCGCCGCGTGAATTTGCACGCCGGTAAAGCCCGTTTCTTGGGCCACCTTGGCCACATGAACAAAACGATCGCGAATATCCACGACCTGTTCGCCTGTCATGGGAATGGGCTCGCCATAATTGGCATCATTATTCCCCAATTGCACCGCAGAGGGCGCAAAAGGATGCGGGTTTACAGACGCCGGACACTGCCTGCCGGGGTGGTTCACCTGCATCCACAGCTCTGTGCTATTAGCCCGGCCTGCCTCGGCATAGGCTCGCAATTCAGCATGCCCGCCATTACCATCAATGACCACATTGCCTGGCCGCTCCAAATGCGTGATGTCGACCTGCACATTACCTGTAATATTGAGGCCGATGCCGCCCTGCCCCCACCGCTTATACAAATGGTTCAGCTCTGGTGTTGCCCGGTGGTGCGGATCGGCCAGGCCTTCCGTCATGGCCGATTTAGCCAGGCGGTTTGGGATGGCGATGCCGCAAGGCAGGTCTATGGGTTGTTCGAGGATGCTCATGCCAGTGTTTCTCCACAGCTTATTGTTCTTACTTTTGCCCGGTTCGGACCAGCCGTTCAGGTGGCCTGTTTTCTACCAACAAAATAAGCCGATGTGTGAAGAATGTAGGCAAATTCAAATCGCGATAGAATGACATCAAGGTATTTCACCCAGAACAGCAACCAACTGAAGATGTATGTCATGGCGACATAAAGAGGGCTGAACCCAAAGGATAACAACATGCCAAAGAAGTGTACCAGCAATACCTGCATGGTCGAGGCAGGCCCCCTTGCAAAGCCCCCGTCCACCTTTTCAAAATCCCGACAAAGCACCTCCAGACCGTTGTGACTGAACCGGTAAAAATCGTCGGGTGCGGCATGGAAAGGAAAAATAAAGGGCGTATCAATATAAACAATCCCCCCCGGTTTGATCACCCTATAAAATTCGGCCATGCAAACGTGAGGACGTTCCACATGCTCAAGAACATTGGCTGCTATCACGCAATCAACACTGTTGTCCTCTATCATATGCAGATCGTGCGCATCTGCGACCATGTCGGCGCCATCCAATTCTCGAATATCCACCGTAACAAGACGCGTATCAGCTCGAGGGCCGCCAATGGGATACTCACCCTTATCCTCGCGCACGCCAAATTCCAGTACATAAGCGTTGGCTGGCAACAGGTCATAGAGACTTACGGCATATTTGCGCGAAACAAATTTGGTTGAAGGCGCTGCGGGCAGCGCTTGCTGAACTTTGCGAAACCAGTTTTTGATGCTCATCGATACTCCTCGCATCCCTAAAATGTAATCAATCCACTCTACAATTGGCCGCCCGCCTTACAAAGAGTGTTTTATCCCCCGCCCCAATTAGGCATAGTCAGCGCCCGATTCGACTCCATAAGTGAGTCGTCCTTTAAACAAGTGGACAGCAAGCAAGCTGGCCATGAACAAGCTGCGGGCCTTTCCAGAAAGGCGCGCCCTTAGAGAAGTGATCTGATGAATAATAACGACCAATCACGATTCCGCGCCATCCTTGGCCCCACCAACACCGGTAAAACCCATTTCGCCATTGAACGCATGTTAGGGCACAGCTCTGGCATGATTGGCCTACCGCTGCGCTTGTTGGCGCGCGAAGTTTACGACCGGGTGGTCGATATGCGCGGCCACGGTGTCGCGGCCCTGATTACGGGCGAAGAAAAAATCATCCCAAAGAATCCACAATATTGGATCTGCACTGTCGAGAGCATGCCCATGGAGCGCGATGTCGCGTTCATGGCCATCGATGAAGTGCAATTGGCCGCCGACGAAGAGCGCGGACACATCTTTACCCAGCGCCTGCTGAAAGCACGTGGTCGTGAAGAAACCTTGGTGATGGGGTCTGACAGCATCAAGCCGCTCATCCAAAAACTTGTGCCTGACGCTGAATTTGAATCGCGCAACCGGTTTTCCAAGCTTTCCTATGCCGGCAGCAAAAAACTCAGCCGCCTGCCCCGCCGCAGCGCCATTGTCGCGTTCAGCGCGAATGAGGTGTATGCGCTGGCCGAAATGGTGCGCCGCCGTAAAGGTGGTGCCGCTGTTGTGATGGGGGGGCTATCGCCCCGCACGCGCAATGCGCAGGTCGCCATGTATCAAAATGGTGAGGTCGACTACATCGTTGCCACCGATGCCATTGGCATGGGCCTGAACATGTCGATTAACCATGTGGCTTTTGCCAGCCTCACAAAATTTGATGGTGTGCGCCAACGACGGCTGATGGCCTCTGAAATGGCACAAATTGCTGGCCGCGCAGGCCGCCACATGAACGACGGCACCTTTGGCGTGATCTCCGACGGCTATGGCGAGTTCGCCGGCCGCAACACCGAGATGGACCCCGAGACCATCGAACAGATTGAGAGCCACCAGTTCCCGCCCTTAGAACGCCTGCAATGGCGCAATGACATGCTGGACTTCAGCTCTGTCCACAGCCTTATTGGCAGCCTGGAGAAGTCCTCAGATAACGACATCTTGACCCGCGCTCGCGAATCTGATGATTTGCGCACGCTGAAGCTGTTGGCCCGTGACAAAGACATGATCGAGGGCATCAAGGGCCCAGCTGCTGTTGAGGAATTGTGGCAGGTTTGTCAGATCCCTGATTTCCGCAAAACCATGGATGACGACCACGCTCAGCTGCTGGGTCGGGTGCACGCCCATCTGCGAGACAATGATGGCATCTTGCCGTCAGACTGGTTCGCCGGGCACATTACAAAGCTTGATCGGACCGATGGCGACATTGATACCCTCGCCACCCGTATCGCCCATACCCGTACATGGACATATATTTCCAACCGCGCCGACTGGCTGGAAGACCCACAACATTGGCGCAGCGAAGCCCGCGCTATTGAAGATAAGTTGTCTGATGCTTTACATGAGCGCCTGACAGAACGCTTTGTCGATAAACGCTCATCCATTCTGCTGAAACATCTGCAATCCGATCGCGCATTGATCGCCAGTGTCGACGCCCAAAGCGATGTGTTGGTTGAAGGTCAATATGTTGGCCGCCTCGAAGGCCTGACCTTCCAGATCGATGAAGATGCCGACAGTGCTGAAGAAGCCACCTTGTTGAATGCAGCGGGCAAAGCCCTGCGGCGCGAATTGGACCGCCGGGTTGAAGAGATTAAAGCCGCTGCCGACGATGCCTTCACGCTTATCCCGGAAATCGGTGAGATTGTTTTCAACGGTGCTTCTATTGCAAAGCTTATCGCCGGTGG
>Ga0055584_100006749_pt1 | contig 11247 bp, 16 predicted proteins | sample OSDHelmetaG_FD_58716 | JGI IMG/M metagenome (GOLD analysis project Ga0055584, IMG submission 58716) | Pelagic marine sediment microbial communities from the LTER site Helgoland, North Sea, for post-phytoplankton bloom and carbon turnover... | ecosystem: Environmental > Aquatic > Marine >...
TTTTACCTGTTATTGCATTTAATCCATCTTCAAACAGACATCCTGCTTGACCTAATGCTATATTATTTGCTTCATTTACTTGATACTTATGTATATCTGCCATCTTGTTTCTCCTATCTTATGCCTTACCGAGCTTGACAATTCTCATGGGCATATTGGTTATCTAAAGTCTATCGGGGATATAGATCTTGTTCCCCCAATTTTATCTCTTTTCTTTGAGCCAAATCTTCTTATGGCTTCATCAAAATTTTTCTGATGCATGTTGGAAAGCTGTATTGAGGCAGCTGACACATTAGGGTCTTGAGCCTGACTTGCTCTATCCATATATAAACATTTTTTAACATAATCAACAACTGCACTATGCATTGTGTTATCTATATCTAACGAATCTGTTATAGCGCTAACGCTATTAGGTTCTCCATAATAATGAACTAATAAACCATCTGTAATTGATTCAGATATAGCTTGAAATTTTTTCCTACTAGAAGTTCTACCTTCCCCATCACTGTTAACACTAGTTATTAAACATATTTTATCACCCTCTATAAACCACCTAGCAACATTTTCTGGATATTTTATACTACTTGACATATTAGTCTGGCCTTTCTATTGCTGATTCATAGGTATATCTAACTTCATTAACAGTCCATGTTGCTTTTTCACTATTGCCAGGAGAAATAAAAGTTACGTAATCACCAACTTTATATCCTAAAGAAGCTGTTGTAATAGCAGTTAATTTTGGATGACCACTTGAATTAGTTGTAATTGTTACTCTAAGTGTATCTGTTCCGCTACCAGTTGTAAAATGAGGTGCAACACCTGTATGAGTTTGATTAATAGTCCAAGTTCCAGTATATGAATTTGGAATTCCACCCGCTCCTCCTAGTGTAGTAATAGCAGTACTAGTATTTGGAGTAAATGATAATACTTCTCCAGTTTCTTGAAATGAGTCCATTACTAAAATATTTTCATCTACTATTCTAGGTATCCTAATGTAATCACTTTCATTGTCCAAAAGGTCTACTCTATAAATTTTATTAGCCTCTAATTTATTCCCCGAAGAGTCGCTAGCTCCATCTCCTATATCATACCACATCTGACCAGAAACTGTACTTATTCTAGCCTGCAATGATTTAGTACTATACATCCCTACTTGAACTAAGGCATCATTAATCAAAGTCATTATATATTGCTCTGGAGCTCCGGGAAAATTTTCCCTAATCCTACTTATAATTTGCTTTACTGTTAAACTATGCACTGCCATTTTATAAGCTCTCTATTTCTTTTTTATAATCATCTTTTAACTGAGCTAATATAGGCATTATTAACTCAATATCTTGGTCATTGGCTAACATATATTCAGATGCTTTTATACAAGCACCTAAAACTACTGCTCTTTCAGCCTCATCAGGAAAGACAGCTATAGCGGTATCATCATGTTCGACTGTAGGGAATTGTACTTCTGAGTATTTTACTGCTCCAGAACTAGGCAAAACTTCAATAGAATTATTTTCTATAAAAAATACTGGGTCAGTATTTGTAGCTAAATTAATATCGCTACTATCTGAATATCTACCTTTTTGATTTGCTTCAATTCTTCTACATGGTTGCTCTATAGTGCCATCACTCCTAGTTACATGTAATATATGACCAGTGTTTAAAGCATTAGGAGTCCCTGATGTAAAAGTCTGGCTAGACGCGCAAAGATGTAACAACCTCTTAGGAAGCATATTTATAACTTCTTTAGCAGAGTCTGTTAACCACTGATTAGAATGAACTACAAAAGTTTCACCACTAGTTGTAGTTGAAGTACTATCAGCCTCAAACCCAGTTAAAGCATGTATTTCTTGTCCATAATTCCAAGCCATTAATTACTACTTCTTTTTCTTTTTAGATTTTTTAGACATTACTTTCTTTTTTTTCTTAGGTCTTCCGACCTTATTCCCATATGTCCCCTTACCGTACGGCATTGACTTTCTCCTTCCAAAATTCTTTTTGTTGACTTTCTCTTTGAGCTACTTCACTCGCTACATGCTCGTCTAAACTTATAGTATTAAATTCTATATCACTCCTCTTACCCTTTTCGCTCATCATAAACATATTGGTTGTAAATAGAGGAGAGGATGCTCTTTTCCCGCAATTTTTACAATAGAACCAATTTTCGCTATTTGGTTTTTTACAGTGGATACAATTCATATTTTTAATAGTGGGGACATCAATAGACATCCCCACATATCCTTTACTCGTTAATCAGTAGACTTTGAACCAACACCGCCAAAATATAAGACCGTCAGGTCGTCATTGGCTCCAGCTGCTCCAGAAAGAGTAACTGTAACAACACTTCCGGAAACATCACAATCTTGAACAGACCTACTGCTCGCATTTGTGGCTCCCATACATGCTATTGCGTACCCATTTTGAGGCGCACTTGATGGTATGTCAACTGTTTGAGACGCAGAGGCTGCACAATTGTGGTCAATTGTGTAGATTCCTCCACCTATGTTCTGTTCTAGTACATTAGCTCTCATAATTAAACTCCTTGTAAATGAATTAACATGTGACTTTCAGGAAGAGATACTTCCAGCCCAGCTTCAGTTAAAATCATATCTTTACGTAAGTCTTCATCAGCTCCTTGAACATTAGTCATAATTTGAGTGTCTCTATTAACACCATTACCAACTAATGGCCTGTAAGCGACATTATCCATATCTACTAATGATAAAAAGCCAGAAGCAAATCCTCTAAATAGAGGTTCCTTAACTAAATTCATTGTACCGTGAATTGTTTCAACTTGTAATACCTGATGTCCAAAAGAACCTTGAGCTTTTTCAATATTGTATCTTAATTCATCCGCCATAGAGCCATCAAGAAAAGAGCCTGCGCCCATTTTATTGAAGAAGCTAATAACCGGTAGACTAGCCAAAGCTAACTTAGAACCGGAACTACCTCTTGCGGGGTCATAAAGAACTTCAAAGTCACCTAATATTCTGTCATAGGTAAGTTGAGCAGCTGTTGCACTTCTATAATATGGTGAACCAGCTGAATAAGATATAGCATTAGTTCCCGTTACAGCAGTACCGTTAGCTAAAATGTGACCAACAATACCTTCGGTATATTGGATTCCACCTTGACTAGCACGCTGACCAAAAAGCATAGCTCTTTCAATATCTACTTTATGCTCACGTAGTTTAAGATTCCAAATTCTTTGGAACTCATCTGCGTAACCACGATATCTTGTAGCTCTTGAGGTATTAGACATTTCACAAGCTGTTTTAAAGATTTGGGTATACCCATAATCGTTATCAAGCTCTTCTGAAAAAACTTCCGGTGAGCCAGAACCTTCTGCAAAAGATGTGCCAATTACCGTACACTTAGCATTGTTAATATCTACTGTTCCGTCTGAACCAGATATTGTTTTACCAATAAACGATGTATCATTTCCATTATCTACTGGTGTTGATTCTACCCTTAATATTACAGGGTTAGGTACGCTACTAGCTTCCTGACCAACTGCAATAACCATTCCTTTAATCAACCAGTCAACTGATGTTTCGCCACTTGTATTATCAACAGTGTAAGTCTGAGTACTTCCAGCAGCTGCTATTGTAACATCTCCATCAATAAGAAATGAACGATCTGTCATTGACATTTTAGTTCTGTCTTCTAAAAATCGAAACTGTGGGTCATCGGTTGGAACTTTAGCTACCTTCGAAAGATAAACGAAAAATGGGGATTCGTCGGGAGCTAAGTCTGCAACACGGTCTGAAAAGTTGAATAACCGCCTAGTATGGTAGCCAGAAGCTGCCGAACCGGGGTCACCAACGTTCACAATTCCTTGATTGTAATTCGCCATTTAAGACTCCTTTATATATTATTATTTCTACTATTTGAGCCAATAACTCCAGTCCAGATATCATCTAATTCATTACGTTTAGTAGCTTCTCCACCTTGCAAAACTCCTGCTGTTTGAGGAATATTCTTAGTCCTTTTTACAGCTTCCATGCTTTCACTAGTCGATGTTTGAGGAGTATTATATTTCCTATAAACGTCAACTAACATATCAAGCGGGACATCCTGCCTTGGTTTTGTAGCAAACTCTATAAAATTATTAACCTCTTGTTGGTCAGTAATATTATATTTACTAGATAGTTCTTTCTTTAAGTTATCGACTGCTATTGACTCTTGTATGCCTTTCATCTGTTCAGATACTGCACCTTTTACAAGAGCTTTTTGCTCGGATACTCTCATCTCATAAGATGGAGAACCGGGCTTATAATAGGCTTCCCATGGGTCGAATGAATTTTCATCAAGAGCTTGAGGCTCCTGAGGACTTTTAACATTCTCAATTTTTTCACCGTTCAATGTTTTTTTCATAACTTCCACTACATCTGGCCTTTCTTTTAATACATTTCCTAATTTTTCTAATTCCTTCAATTCATCATAGTCTGACTTCATCCTATCATAGTCTGCTGTCTTTTTATCATACATTGATTGAAATTTCTTAGCCTCTTCCTGAGAATCAATCTCTGGCTGAGCCTCTACTTCTTCGAAATGATTATCTGCCATTTCCTCCTGAACGATTTCTTCCTGTTTAAGGTTATCTTCCATATTTAAACTCCTTGATTTCTTTTAATTACTAGCTTCACCCTTTCGGATGTCTTTAAAAGCAGAACCACGTGTTCCTCAAACGTCCTAACGGACACCCTTTCCTACTTTTGCGTTTCTTCTTTACTTAGTCTTTCCTGCGACTCAACTACACTCCTCAACTTATCTAACTTAACTTTACTATCAAATTTAACATTTGTAATAACATCATTAAGTTGGGACTTAAATTTTTGTGCTTCGACTTGCTTTCTCGAATGAACATTTTCACGTTGAGAAGTTTGCAAATCTCCACTTAAGTCCTTTATCTGTTTTTCTAGTTGTTGAATATAGCCTTGCATTTGTGCCATCTGACCTTTTCTTTTTAAAACACCTTCTTTGTCAAAAATCTCTGATTTCTTTAAGACTTCGACATCATCTACCAGACCCATTTTAAAAGCATCCAAGTACATCTGATATTCAGCTACTCTGTTGGACGGCAATGTTGAGCCTGATACTATTCTTACGTCATGCTGACCGATAGTAACATCGTTTTCTATCTGTTGCAATTCACGAGTTTTATCATCGTACATCTTCGTATTGACTGTATATTCTGTTAAGTCATTATTCGGCTGTACAATTCTAAAAGTTTTTTGGTAAGTATAATGACCTTTAGCTAGGTTGTATATACACTTACCCAATCTGTTTAAGCTTCCTTCAATATCTCTTAACTTTGACTTACCTCGAGTCTCACCGTGTTGAGATAGCATGGCTGTACCCCTAACTGTGTCAGGAGCTTTTTCTCTAAAACCTTGCATTAATTCAGGAATACCAAAACTTAAATCTATATAATGCTCTACCCTATCAATTAACGCATAAAACTCTCCCGCTAGGGACTGAGGGGCAGGGAAATGAGGTTGTCCAAATTCCGGATTATAAGGTATAACTGCGTTTGGATTCGCCCAATCTTTTTCCAACTGCCCCAAGTCATCTACGCTACCCTCCGGAACGAGTAACTTTAGGCCTGCAGAGGCCTGTGCATGAGAGAGAGTGAGAGAGAAAAGCTTATTTAATAATCTTTGAGAATCTTTTACTTTAGATACATCTGACTTTGGATATGGAGTATTCGTCCATATATTAGGCACAGGAACTATTGGATACACATCCGTATTCAATACATTTTCATAAAGTAAGATATCTCCTACTGTGCATGTTATTTTAATTCTTGTTTGCGAAACTTCAACTAGGTCAACCAAACCTTGCTCTATTATTTCAGCGTTTTGTTCAATAAATTGAAAATATTTTTCTTGGTCTAGAATTTTTTCTTGACCAGTTTGTCTATTAAATAACCTATAAAAAGGCACTTTAACTTTTTGAAATCTTTCTAAAACTCTATATCTAGTTTCAGTATTCACATCTCGACCTACTACCTCATCTGGGGTGAAAGACCTGCTAGAGTTTTTCATTTGAGAACTAGGGTAATCCTCTTCATGCGTAATAGTTTCTATATCATCTATTATTTCAGTTAATGTTGGATAAACATTTAAAATCTGGTCTCTAGTTAAAATTGTAGATAAAATCATACCAGAAGCATCGTCAAAATATCTATGCCTAGATGCTGGGTCTACATAAACTCTAAAAGGGTCTAAGTATGTGAATTTAATCTCGCCCCGTCCGTAATCAGCCTCTGGGTCAATGTAGGCATAAAAATATCCAAGCCCTGTCGTAGCATAATCGTGGACAGCTTGCTTGAACTGAGTATCTCCGTCAGAGATATCCCATACGTACTCTAGTATAACACGCCATACTAGGGCGAGTCTATTATCAGAATCTTCTCGACCTATGGCGCTATACTTAGGAGAACGAGAAGTTAATAGAGATTTTAATTTTTCTATAGCCGCATATACTCTGTCTATGACAAAATCGGCCTGACCCACTGATTGTAAAATTTCAGATTCATCACTAGTATAATGATTACCTAGGAAAAAATCTACGGAGTCTCTAGCTTCTGTATCCCAATCGGCTCGACTATCTTTCCAAGTTCTCCATAACTGTTTACTTACTTCAGCTGGATTGTCTTCCTGCTGTTCTATTTCCTGTATACTAGAGATAATTACACCTTTATAAGTTTAAAGTAATTCTAAATGATAATTTAATAAATTTTTCTTCAAAAGTCAACCTTTATTTTAAAATATTAAAACTTTTGTCCAGTCATCCACGATATTGCTCTTTTTACACCTTTTTTCTTTTCTTGCTTTTTTATAACATCGTCCATGTCTTTTGCTTCAAACTTTCGACTAACAGGAGCTCTTGAGTGCGCTAAAGCATACCAGATGCCATCAAGAAGGTCATCGTTCTTCCCCTTAGGGAATTGGAACATCTCATCTACAAGATCTTGATGTTTTCTTTTTATATACATTTTACCCCTATTTACTATAGGAGCCACTAAAGATTCAAGCCTATCTTCTTTTTTAATCCCAGATGGAGGTCTAACTCCCTTCGCTAATCCCGGCATTAGCTTTCTTTCGGTACCAGACAATTGATTAACAGCGTCTTTTATAATCCCCTGAGCTCCAACTAGCTCAACATTTGCTCTTTTAACAGGGCTATACTCTTTTGCATAGTTAAGTATTTCATTTGGCATTTCATATAAAGGTACTCTTTCTCTAAAATAATCAACAATGTATACATTTTTATCACTATCAATGCCAACAACCATTATAACTTGAAAGTCGCTATTTTCATTTGCCTCATACGCTAAATCAACACCAATATAGATATTAACAGGTATTGCATCTTTACTATCTACTATATAAGCAAAATTACCGTTAGATACAAATTCTCCGTTATAGTTAGTTAACCTATCTACTTTAAACTTTGCATTTGTTAAATCTCTTGCTTCATTTAAATATTCTTGAGCGAATTTATGCGTTAACCCTACATCTTGAAACCTTCTCCTAATGTCATCTAATTTTTCTGCGGAAAAGTAAGATGGCCATAAAGGGATTCCATTGTCAATAGCTTTATGATAAATAACTTGCCAAGCGTATTTTCTACCTTGCTTTTTAGCGTCATTATATCCATCGTATATACCTTGTAAAAAAGAATCAAAATGGACAATCGTACCTATTAACCAAACAGAACCTTCATTTTCAGCAGAGTTTTCTAACGCAGGCTCAACCGTAGACATAACCCACTCTTTTATCTCTCTTCTCCTATCTGGAGTCTTTGTATTTAATTCTGACTCAAAATCATCTAATATTATATTTGTATACCTTAATCCTAATTGAGAGCGACCACGCAATCTCTGACTAGTGCCTTTTGCTATTATTCTATCTCCCTTACTAGTTGTAAACTCTTTTTCAGTCCATTTACTTCCCTGCAAGTCTCCAAAATAATAATTAAGAGCTGGATTTATTTCTATATGATTTTGAATGTATTTAATATGGTCTGTGGCTTGAGATTGTTCTTCCGCTACCCAAGCTATAAATTCTTTCTTACCTGTGGGATTAAAATACAGCTTATGCATAAGTGCAGCCTTAGCTAATGTACTTTTACCATGACCTCTGGGTAGTATAATGCATATTCTCTTATCTTTATCTGATAATAACACATTACTAAGTTCATACTGATAAGGAGCTGGAGTTGACTTCATAAAGTCTTCCGGCATAAATAATTGTCCAAATGTTACAATATCTTTCCTAGCCATCTCGAGAACTTTTTCTTTCTCGTTAAGGTTAGGGGATATTATATTGAATTTAGAAGCTTTTGTGTTTTTTGACTTAGCCAATCTTGCTCCGGAACCTCTTCAAATACAGATTTATAACTCATTAATAAGGGCCCAGCTATATATATCCACGCTTTAGTAGTTAAAGCGCCTTCGACGTTAATTTTTTCTCTGGTATATAAACCGCTACTGACACCTTCATAATTATCATAAGAAATTAAGTCAGCATCATCAACGCCTAAAAGCTCTACAACTGCACCCTTACCTTCTTTATTTTTAATTATTGCAGGGAAATTTTTATGACCTGGGAAAACCAAGGAAACATCCTTAACGCGATAAGTCTGTTTACCTCCCTTTCTTAAAGTTCCGTACACCGCTAATTTATCCATCTCTTTTTGCTCTCCTTCTATACCAAAGATAATTTAATATTTCATTTTTAGCTTCACTTCCTCTTACCCCAGCAACGCTTATTACCTGTTCTACCTCTCCTTCTATTTCGTTTATATGCGTTATTGTGTCCCAACTAACATCATTCCACAAGTCAAAATCAAGAGAGTCTTCATTAGCAAGTAATACTGTAGGGATAAAGAATAACAACAATCTACTCTTTAAGTTCACGTTTAGCTTCCGCAAGTTTTTTTGTTTCTCCCCCACCTATAGCAGCTAACTGGTCATTAGAGAATCCTTGGAATACCGTAACTGATTCAGAACGTTTTTCAGTATCTTTCATTCCAGATATAGAAACAAGTTCTTTTAGCAAACTAACTTTATCACTATCTTTAGCGTCAACGCTCTCTACAATGTCTTTTATCTTATTTAAGATATATAAAGGAGTTATCTCAGCTTCATTTAATATTTTATCTATTTCTTCTCTTATCAAAGACCTCACCCTTTCTGTATTCATTAATATTTTAGCTTGAGAATCCGCATATCCTTCATTATTGGTTGGATAAGCTTTTAAAAAAGCATCCTTAATGTCATCTCCTTTTGCAACATATTTAGCAAAAAGAAATTCTCTTTTAGTAGCTTTTTTTCTATCTCTTTTTATTTGGTAGGGTATTTTATCTTGAGCTCCAAAAGTATATATATTTTTTCTTGGCTCTCCTTCAAACTTAACACTGTCCCTACAAACAAATGAACCTATAGGAGTCCTAATGTAATAATTATACACGCCCTCGACTGTTCCGTTTCGTAGTTCGCCTCGGTGAAGAACAGGACAAACCTGCCCATCATCAGTCTTTACCCAGCAATCTTTGTTGCCATCCCTCCAGTTGTGAACTAATTTTTCATTAGGGTAATTATTTTCAAATTCTTCTATAGATTCAAATATTTCGTACTCTTTACCTGCAACTTTACGTTTAATCATAATCAATAACGCAAAACCAAGACATTACTGCTATATTATCGAACGTCCATCCGTAATAGTCTAATATTATAGTACATAATATAGCAATAAACATCTTCTTATGCAACTGTTGTTTGTAAAAAAAACTACGCTGGAACCACGTTTGCATTAGTATACTGCTCTATTTTTTTATGAAGATCTTCTAAAATCTCTACATCAGCAACATTATGGTCTAATACATACTTTAACGCATCTTTATTTCCGTACCTAGCATCTCTCCAAACTCTAGGGTCAAGGTTTGTTTTACCATCAATCCCTAAAAACTGAGTAGCTACTTTTAAACTACTTCTTGTTAACTGCAGTTTAGACCTAACCAAGTAGTATATATCCTTATGTGACATTTTCCTAAACTTAGGAAATTGAATGCCATGGTCAAGAGCTCGTGTACGCATAAAAGGTACATCAAACCCAGTTCCATAGTATGTCAATATAAGGTCATACTTTTTTAGAGCCTTACATAGATTTGTTACTAGCCTATAATCATAAGTACCATTAAACACTTCTGATTTTTTAATTACATCAAAAACAACTTCATCTTTATCTCTTGTTTTTATCGCCCAAGATAACATAATGTCGACGTTTGCTTTTAAGCCAGTAGTTTCAATATCAAGATACCCTATAGTCTTTTCATGACCAGTAGCATATCTACTTGGTTTACGAAGCCCTAAGTTTTCAATCTTTCTTTGAACTGCTTTATAAGTTCTATCATACCCTTGTAAAAGAAGTTTATGATAAATCTGATACCTACTTATTGAAGTATTTTCATAGTTCTGAATAACTGCTAACTCAGCTTCACTCCATGGTTTTCTCTTCATGCTATTTTCTTCTCCTTGTTTTATTAACTAGGTTTATAAAAAATAATACTATATTTATTACTATTGCTTCTATTAAATAGTAAAAAGACAAAGCTATATTCACAATTACTTTCCCCATTTTCCATTATGAACTATTTGAGACATTATTCCATAAACGGATAAATCCTGAAAAGAATCAATAATAGGCTCATTTTTAGGAGTCTCTGCATTTTTAACTACTAAATTCATAAGTCTATTGATTTTGTCATTCATCCTAACAATAAGTCCTGTCAAAGACAGCCTTATGTTACTAGGAGTGTCTAACATTGTTCCCATAGCTATATTACCAGTGCCATAATCGTTTTGCTTAATACAAAATAATACATATTGCTCATTCTGTATCTTTTTAAACTCTGATGTCATATCTGGCCATTCTTTTTCTATTTTACTCACAATAGATTTAGGCTTACTTTTTACTTCTCTTACTGTATTTTCTGTAAATTTAGGCATTACTGTACCTTTTTCCATAAGTAGTCAGCTACACCTAACTGCAACAAGCCATTAGATAATGCATCTATAGCACCTTCATCGTGACTAGCACCCGAATTAGTATATATAACATGTATAATCTCATGCATAAACGTTTCTACTTTACGTGTATGTGTCATTGCCTCATCAATAAATATCTTATTTTCCTTAACGTCGTGCATACCTAACAGCTGCTTACCGTCTTTATTAGG
>Ga0055584_100006751_pt1 | contig 11246 bp, 10 predicted proteins | sample OSDHelmetaG_FD_58716 | JGI IMG/M metagenome (GOLD analysis project Ga0055584, IMG submission 58716) | Pelagic marine sediment microbial communities from the LTER site Helgoland, North Sea, for post-phytoplankton bloom and carbon turnover... | ecosystem: Environmental > Aquatic > Marine >...
GGTACCATTTTACCAGGAATAATCCAATTGGCTAAACTCCCTTTTTCATCAACTTCTAGAGCTCCTAGAACGGTTGCATCTACATGTCCACCACGAATAATAGAGAATGAATCTGCACTATTAAATGTACATGCTCCTTTTATTGCTCGAATGGGTTGTCCTCCAGCATTGACACAATCAGACTGAGCATTTTCTTCTTTTATCAGTTTTCCGATGCCTAGTAATCCATTTTCTGCTTGTAGTAAAATTTCCACACTAGGATCTGTTTCATCGGCTACCATAGCAGGTAAACCTATACCTAGGTTGACTACATCTCCGTTATTCATTTCTCTTGCAACACGCCAAGCAATACGACGGCGGATTGTTTTTTTATCTAATTGTATATCCATTAGTTTTCCTCAGCTAAAATATAATCAACAAAAATTCCTGGTGTGTGTACTGATTCAGGTTCAATATCACCTAAATTAACCAGTTCTTCAGCTTCAACAATTACTGTTTCTGCAGCTGTCGCCATCATTGGATTAAAGTTTTGAGTGGTTCCCTTATATAAAATATTTCCTCTAGGATCTACTTTTGATCCTTTTAATAACGCTAAATCTGCTTTTAATGGCTTTTCTAATAAATAATTTTTACCATTCACAATGATGGTTTGCTTATTTTCGGCAACAATAGTTCCAAACCCTGTTGGTGTTAGAAAACCACCGAGCCCATTACCACCACAGCGAATTCGTTCTGCGAATGTTCCTTGAGGAATTAATTCTGCGTCTAAAAAACCTGAATTAATTTGATTGCCTGTTTCTGGATTTAATCCTATATGTGAGGCATAGAGTTTTTTGACACGATGATCTGCAATTAATCGACTCGTCCCATGCCCTGGATATCCAGTATCATTACAAATAAGAATAATGTTTTTAATATCTCGTTCTATAAGTAAATCGACGAGTTTTTCTGGTGTTCCATTAGCCATAAATCCACCTATCATGATGGTCATACCATTATGAATTAGGTTGCCTAACTCTTGAGATGTTGCTGTTTTACACATGCTTTTCTCCTCCATTAACAACGTTTCAAAATGACAGCAGTACCCATACCACCACCAATACATAATGACGCTAAACCAAGTTCATTATTGGTTCTTTGTAGGTGATATAGAAGTGTTGTCACTATACGATTGCCTGATACCCCAATAGGATGTCCTAATGCAATGGCACCACCACCTAAGTTTGTGCGATTTAACAACCATTCATCTTCAATATCGTATTTTTGAGTCAATGAACGTATAACACCAATCGATTGTGAGGCGAAGGCTTCATTTAATTCGAAGACATCAATATTTTTTATATCTATATCGGCTTTATTTAGGGTATTAATGATGGCTGGAACTGGACCTAGCCCCATAACTTCAGGAGGAACGCCTCCTTGACCATATTCAACTAATTCTGCTAATGGCGTTAAATTATGGCGTTTTATTGCAGATTCTGATGCCAATAAAATAGCACTGGATCCATCATTAATGCCTGATGAATTCCCCGCTGTTACTGTTCCTTCTTTTTCAAATGCAGGACGTAATGCGTTTAATTTTTCTAGGGTACAATCAAATTTAGGAAATTCATCATCACAAAATTCGAAGGTGCGTTTACGCGTTGAAATGGTAATAGGTGCGATTTCATCTTTAAAGAAACCATTTTTGATGGCCTTTGTGGCTTTTTTTTGGCTGCTTAGTGCAAATTGATCTTGTTCTTCTCGAGAAATATTGAATTTTCTTGCAATATTTTCGGCTGTAATTCCCATATGATAATGATTGAAAGCATCGGTTAAACCATCTTTTAGAATAGTATCTTCTATTTGTTGATGCCCCATTCTATAACCGGAACGAATGCTTCCCTTTGTTACAAATGGAGCATTCGACATACTTTCCATACCACAAGTTAATACGATTTCAGCGTCGCCAGCACGAATGCTTGTAGCTCCGTTAATAATGGCTTTCATCCCACTACCGCAAATCATATTAAGTGTATAGGCTGGAACTGTATCCGGAATACCAGATTTAATCGCGACTTGTCGACCAGGTCCCATCCCACTTCCACCAGTTAGGACGTTACCAACGATAACTTCATCGATACAATCGGGAGAGATCTTTGCTTGTTGTAAAGCAGCTTTTACGGAATGCACACCCAGATCAACGGCAGATAAGGAGGCTAAAGAACCATTAAAGCTACCAATTGGAGTACGTTTTGCTGCGACAATATAAACTCGTTCCATTTTATTTCTCCTGTTTTTAATTGATAGAGAAATTATAATGGATATTAGCACTTACTTTATATAGATAAATATTCAAACCCACTTTGCAAAAATGCAAATAATATAGTTTAAACATTCATACATCTATATATTTTTATTATAAAAATATTATTTATTTTTTAAAAAGAACTTTTTGAATTTATTTACAGTTATAGATGCTGTACTTGGCGGTGGATAATATAAATTCAGACTCCATATGCAAGTTTCATAATTATTAAGTAATGGAATTAAAACGCCGGATAAAATAGATTTTTCAACAACAAATTTAGGTAAATATGCAACTCCGATTCCTTTCAAAGCACTTTGTAAAAGCAAGTCACTATCATTGACTTCTATACTTTTAGGTGCTTTTAATACGATTATGTCATTGTTTTTTTTAAATATCCAATCATTACTTCCTGTTAATGTTGTTGCTATAAGGCAATGATGATTATTTAAATCAGTTGGTTTTTCTGGAAGTGGGTTAATTTTAAGATATTCTGGTGAGGCAACAACAATGAAAGGACTTTGCATTATTTGTTTTTTTACTAATAATAAATTTTCCTCATGATATCCACAAAAAGTAGCATTTGCACTAATCATTAAATCACATGTATTAGCATATTTTAAAGCCCAGGGAGTTACTTTTAAATTAAAAGTAACATTGGGCTTTTTTTGTGAATATTCAGCAATAAGATCCATTAAAAAATGGTTGGCATAAATAGGAGTACATGCAATATCTATATGTCCAGAATCACCTTCTTGTAAATCTTCAAGTTTTTTACTAATTCGTTTGGCACTATCAACTAAAGGAGAGAATTCATTATATAAAGTTTGCCCTGCTTCTGTCGGCTGTAAAAGGCGATTAGAACGTCTACATAGCACAGTGCCATAGTAGTGTTCTAATTCTTGAAGCCAACGGCTTCCTGCAGATATAGAAATATTGTATTTTTTTGCTGCTGAAGTAATAGAGCCTAAACGCATGACGTAAACAAAAAAAGCCATTTTATCTAACATAAAGACTCCTTAAAAAGGAAATGAATGAAACTACACTTTGGATTGATCTATTTCTTGTGATATATAACTAACTACAAGTACTTGTGCTAAATACATGGAACAATTTAGAGAACGAAATCCCATTAGTTCGCCTTCATGTACTTCAAAACACACATCTATTTTATTGCTATTGGAAGTGAGCTGATTATCGGTAATACCTATAATAGGTACATTTTTTTCACTAGCATAATTGATAATATCTGTTGTTTCTGGTGCGTAAGGAGAATAGGTAACAGCAATCAGAATATCTTTTTCTCCCATTTTTTTTGAATACATTTTTGACATGCCACCGGCCTGTTCTAGAATAACGGTATCTTTACCTGATTTCATAAGGGCGTATCTTAAGTAGAAGGCGACTGGGTAGGCACGACGAACACCATCGATATATACCGTTTCTGCATTTTTAATTAGGGTTACTGCTCGTTCTAATTTTTGTGGGGAAACAGAAGAATGAAAATTTTCTAATGCGCCTATGAGCTCATTACCAAAATCATTAAAAATCATTTGAGGTGAATTTTCTTCTTTTCCCCCTTCACTCCAGATTTTTTTAATTCGTTCTCTATAATCTTTAGGTTGATTTAAGTATTGTTCTTTAAACAATGTTTGCATAGAAGAAAATCCATCAAATCCCATTGCATTCGAGAAACGACTTAATGTTGATAATGGTACATTTGCTTTTTTAGCAATTGTAGACATTGTTTCAACGGCGACAATCATAGGTTCATTATTCACAAAATTAGCAACTTGTTGCAAACGAGTACTTAATTCTTGGTAATGTTTACCTATTTGTTCTTTTAAAGAATCTAAATCGGTAGGTTTATGGTCAGTAATTCTCATTTTCAACTTTTCCTTATAAAAACAAGGTGGTCAAAAAAGGACCACCTATATTCATAGTTCACTAAATATTGTATTTAGTTTTATTCAGTATGACAACTTAATACTGTCGAGCTATTGTTTTTAACATTTTGTTAATTTCTGCTGCTGCTTTTTCAATCTTAGGATTTTTAGATACTTGCGCAGTTCCTGTACGCCACCATGATTCATAACCATGTGTCATCGTTTTTGGCAGAATCTTCACATCAATCAATACTGATTCTGTCTGATTTTTTGCATCTTCCACAGCTGCGATAAATTCTTCTTCGGTGTGAACAGAATAAGTTTTGCATCCGTAGCTTTCGGCATTTTTAGCAAAATCAACTTGAACAAGTGAACCTGTTAATTTACCTGTTTTAGGATCTCTGCGACGATTTTCAGTACCAAAGCTTCCCATTCCTTGACTTCTTTGCAAATTATTAATACAACCAAATTGTGCATTATCCAGTAGGATTACAGTTATTTTGGCGCCATCTTGAATGGCAGTTTGAAGTTCAGAATGCAACATCATATAAGAACCATCACCCAAAAGTGCATAAACAGGTTGATCTGGGGTTGAGAGTTTTGCTCCTACCGCTGCGGGTATTTCATATCCCATGCAAGAAAAACCAAATTCTACATGATATGTATCCGGTGTTTTAGGGCACCATACACGTTGTAAATCAGCTGGTAAAGAACCTGCAGCACCAACAACAATGGCATCGTCTTCTATATGCTGATCTAATAACCCAAGTACACGTGTTTGAGGTAATTCTGTATTAAATTCTTTACGGAATTCTTCAAATTTTGGATCCATATCACCTGGCATTTCAGGTTCAAAATGATCAGAATATTTAACATTAAAGAGTCGATTTAATTCTGCATTCCATTTATCTTTTGCTGCCTTAATTTCTGTAGTATATCCACTTCTATAACCAATATTTTCTAGTTTTTCGCTTAATGCATTAAGCCCTTGCTGTGCATCTGCAATAATAGATACAGCATCTAGTTTACATGCATCATGACCACATACATTGATAGTTAAAAAATCGACATCTGGATTTTGGAATTGAGATTTAGATGCTGTAGTAAAGTCTGTAAAACGTGTTCCTACCCCAATTACTAAGTCGGCCTCTTTTGCTAAATGATTTGCAGCATAGGTACCTGTTGCACCAATGCCTCCCATATTGAGTTCATGTTCATAGACAATGGCACTTTTTCCTGCCTGTGTTTCACCAAATGGAATATTAAATTTTTCAGCGAAGGCTCTAAATGCTTCATGAGCTTCAGAATAACGAACACCACCACCACAAATAAGAATTGGTTTTTTCTTAGTTTTAATCAGTTCAATAGCATCTTCTAACATTGATTCGGTTGCTGGTCGACGTTCAATACGATGTATACGCTTTTTGAAGAAAGATTCAGGGTAGTCATAAGCTTCACCTTGAACATCTTGCGGTAAACATATTGTTACAGCACCTGTATCTGCAGGATCTGTTAATACGCGCATAGCATTAGTCATGGCAATCATTAGTTGTTCTGGGCGATCTAATTTGTCCCAATACATAGATACAGGCTTAAATGCATCATTAACTGAAACTGTACCATTGTTATATTGTTCTACTTGTTGCAATACAGGATGAGGTTGACGCGAAGCATAAGTATCACCAGGAAGGAAAAGAACAGGGATACAGTTTGAGGTGGCAGTTGCTGCCGCTGTTACCATGTTGGTCGCACCAGGTCCTACAGATGAAGTGACTGCATAAATTTTTCTACGTTTGTTTTGTCTTGCGAAACCTGTTGCTATATGTCCCATGCCTTGTTCACTACACCCTTGATGTAGTAAAAGATCTTCGCCCATTTCTTCCAAAGCTTGACCTAAGCCTACAACATTACCATGTCCAAAAATAGCTAATACACCTTCAAAAAATTTATGCGTTTCACCATCAAATTCGACATATTGTTGATTCATAAATTTGACTAACGCTTGAGTGGTAGTCAATCTTATTGTGTTCATATCATTCTCCAAAATTATCATTTACAACACAGATAAAATCAGTGTTTATCCACATTTTAAATATGAGCTCAAAGATTTGATCGAGCTCATATTTATTAGTATTAATTAGCGGTTAACCTAATAGTCTAAAATTACGGATTGCTTCTTCTTTTACAAAAGGCATGGCTTTTTGCATAAAATAAATACGGTCGAATTTTTCTGGCTCTTTATTCATACAATCACGTAGGTTATGTCCCAATGCTTGTCTTAATGTTGTACCTATATTAAATTTGGATACTCGCCCAGATTTTAGCTTTTTCATATCTTCATCGCGAATCCCACTGGTTCCATGAATCACTAATGGAATTTTAACTTCCTTTTCCAAAGACTTAAAACGATCAAAATCAATAGTAGCTGTTGGTGTAGTTAAACGGTGAACATTCCCAACTGAAACTGCTACACAATCGGCACCACTTTCATTAGAAAATCTAACCGCATCGTCTAACTCTGTATAAATACTTTTAATATAATCACGCCCTTCTTCATATGGAACTGAACCTATTTCACCTTCAACGGTAACATTAAATGCATGTGCTATATCTGCAATTTTTCTGGTACGTTCAATATTTTCATCTATTGATAATTGCGATCCATCAAACATTACTGAGCTAAAACCAGCTTTTATAGCTTGAATAATAATAGCTTCTTCATATGTATGATCTAAGTGTAGACAAATTTTTACACTACTCTTTTTAACCATATCAAGTAACATTCCTGCAGTTGTTTCTACACCGTAAAACTCAACGACATCTTTGCTACATCCAAGAATAACGGATCTTCCTAGTTCTTCTGCTGCATCAATAACTGCTCGTGCGTCTTCATAACCAAAGACATTAAAACAAGGCACGGCATAATCTGATGCTGCTGCTTCTGGCAACAACTCATTTAGATTGACTAACATCAATATCTCCTATGCTATTTAAATTTTGCAATCATATCTTTGATACCAGGAATGGTTTCTACTTGATATGAATGATTTGGATCAAAATACTGTTTTAAGGATTTTGATGTTTTTCCAACTATGATCGTAAAGTAATACATTTCATAACCTGGTGCTGCCACACTTGGATGATATCCTTTGTCTATAGCAATAACAGAGCCTGTTTTTACGTGATAAACTGGACCGAAATCATCTTCATGTTCATAGAGGAATTGCGCTCCGTAACCAATATCTGGGTTAAAGCGGAATTGATAGACTTCTTGATATAATGTTTCTTCTGTACCATCTGGTAATATACGATCTTCATCATGTTTATGTGGTGGGAAGCCAGACCAACCACCTGCACCAACAGTAAATAATTCACTAACAAGTAAACGACCACGTTGATCGGCATTAGACTGACCAAGTATATGTTTAATTTTACGATGAGTTTTTGTTTCATCTGATCCGTATTGAACAATATCGACGTCTTTTTGACGAATACAGAATGGTTCAAGTGATGCTTCAAATTTACCACCGGCAATCAAAATATCCGCTTTTTTGCTCACAGCTGTAATTTCTGCACTATAACCAACAGGAACATAAACCGCTTCTGGATCTCCATCCCAAATGGTTTCTCGTTGACCTATTGCTTCAAATTTTTCACTTTTCCCATCTTTAGTTAATGTTATATCGCAAGTACCGCCAGCTAAGACAATAACTGACTCATAACCATCAATACTATGATTAAATGTTTCACCTTGTGATAAATAGACTTGATTGAAATAACATAATGGCGCTACTTCATCATTAACATCAATAATTGCTTTATTTTTATTATCAAATGGTTGTATATGTTTACCCATGTTCATTTTCCCTTTTTTTACAAGAATTTATATTTGATCTCTTGTTTTTATAAAGCTGAATAATTCATCTTTTGTTGGCATAGCTTCGGTACAACTACCGCCACTTACATTAATTGCTGCAGCAGCAGAGCCGTTACGAACACCTTCTTGCAAAGATCCACCAGAAACTAGCGTCCAAATCAAACCGCCAGCAAAAGAATCTCCAGAACCAAATGGTTTATTTGCTTTTACACGGAAAATCCCTTGTTCAAATTTTTCGCCATCACGACAATAAACTTTAGATCCTAGTTCTCCTGCTTTTATAATGACAATTTGAGTATGGTCGTGTAAGAATCTTTTAGCTGTTTGATCATCATCTTTATTACCTGGTGCTAATACTGTTTCCATCATGTTAAATTCTTCACGATTACCAATTACTATGTCTGCCATACTTGCAGCAATACCGTAATAGATAGAAGCATCAACATCTGTACGCCAGGAATAAGGACGATAATCAATATCAATAACAATGCGAGTATTATTTTTACGTGCATGTTGCATCGCAAGTAATGTCGCTTCACGACTAGGACTTTCAGATAGTGCTGTGCCTGTTACTACTAAAAATTTTGCACTTGCAATGTATTCTTCATTAATATCTTCTGGTTTTATTGTTAAATCAGATGCATTGTTTCGATAAATAAGTACAGTGCAATCACTTGGCTTCATTTCAGTAAAAGCAACTGACGTTCTAGAACCTGTTGCATCAATTCCCATACCTTCGAGATTGATTCCTTGCTCTGTCATGTAGCGAGTAACATAATCACCAAACGTATCAGCGGCAACACAACCAATAAATCCAGTTTTTCCACCAAGTTTACTGATAGCTACTGCAATATTTGCGGCAGAACCGCCCACAAATTTTTCGAATGCAGACACATCAGTCATATCTGTTCCATATTCACTTGCATAGAGATCTACTCCTGCACGACCTAGAACAATTGCATCTAAAGGCCTGTTTTGTTGAATACTAATACTGTCCATTTATCCTCCCACTATGTTTTTTTTGATAAATTTAATATTTATAAGTCATATTTTTTTGCGTAACCTGTGATGTTCTGGTATGCAATTTGTGCATATTCTAGTGGATTTGCTTTTGCAGGATCTTGTTCAGCTTCTACTAATAACCATCCTTTATAATCGCGTTTTTTTAACTCTGTAAATACATCATCATAATTAACATCACCCGTACCTGGCACGGTAAATACGCCATCAAGAACTGCGTTAAGAAATGATTTATCAGCCTCACGCGCTTTTTTCATCGTTTCTAAACGTAAATCTTTAAAATGCATGTGACCAATTCTATGTCCCCAACGTTTGATAATATTAACCGGATTACCACCACCATAAGTGATATGCCCTGTATCTAGTGTTAGATAAACAGCATCACTGGTAAGATTCATTAGTTTATCTATATCAGATTCAGTTTCGACGATAGTCCCTACGTGATGGTGGTATGAAAGTTTAATTCCGTGTTCTTTTAGCGTGTACTCAGCAACTTTACTCAGCTTTTCACAATATGTTTTCCATTCATCATCTGTAAGAATAACTCTATGAGATAGTGGTGTATTAATATCGCTATGCACTGAATTACTCACTTCCCCATACACCATCGCTTTACAACCAGCAGCTGTTAACAATTTTAAGTGATCCTGCATCGCTTCAATTTCTTCTTCTGGTGTGAAGTTTATCAAGTTACCGCTATACCAACCGGAAGCTAATACCAATCCATAGCTTTTAAGTAAAGGAACTAAAATTTCAGGTTCACGTGGATATTTGGTTCCTAATTCAGTTCCAGTAAAGCCAGCCTTTGCCATTTCACTTAAACAAGTTTCTAGTGGGATGGTTCCGCCAAGTTCAGGCATATCATCATTAGTCCAAGTTAAAGGACTAATTCCGTATTGTACGTTGCTCATATTAATTATCTCCACAGTTAATTTATATTTTATATCGAACTAAATAACGTTCTTTATAGAAGATCTATTCTTGTTCTATGGGGGACACTATAAATAAAAAAAAACCACTATGCAAAATATTTTTCATTATTTTAACTTATTAATTTTAGTGAAAAATAATGTCGTCAAACCTTTAAAAACAAGACGTTAGAACATAATGAGATCTGTATCACATAAAAAATATACCTTTAAAATCAAAGTGTTATTATATTTTAATGCGTGATAAATATTTTTCGTCAATTTGATCTAGTTAACATTTCCAGACAAAAAAACAGATTGTCTATTGTGAAATAATTATAAAGCAAATATGATGTGCAGCACATTAAGTGAAAAATATTTTTCATTTAATTTCAATAATAATCATGTGAATAAATAGAGGTACTTAATATGCATTTTGCGTTACACGGTATGTGCTCATTGCACAGTAATATCATCTCTGATATTCGTCTTGCAAAAGAGACTGGATATGAAGGGCTTGAAGTTCATACAGAAAAACTATGGCGTTATATTCGTTCTGGTTTAACAGCTGAAGCAATGAAAGAACGCTTAGATCAATTTGGAATCACACCTTCAGCTATTGATATCATTGGCGCAATTGAAGTGACAGATAAAGCAGCTCAAAAACAACTGTTTGAAGACGCTGAAACATTATGTCAGTTTGCTCAAAAAATAGGAGCACCAACAATTCAGTTAAATGCCTTTGAAGCTTTAAATGCTTTAACTAAAAAACAGAATATTGAACTAACAGCTCAAAATATTCGTGTTATTGCTGATATCGGTAAAAATTATGGAATTCAGTTCCAATATGAAGGTGCCGCTTGGACTCCTATTGCAACATTAGAAGATTACTATCGACTACATGATGCCGTTGATCGCGATAATTTTGGTTTTGTGCTTGATACATGGCATTTATGGGCTTGTCGTGGTGCCACATTGAAACAAATGTCGGAAATCGATCCCTCTCTAATTTATAACGTACATTTATCAGATGGTAAACGTCCTGAAGAAGGTGCGCCATGGCCTAATGAATGTGAGCTTCGTGGTTATCTAATCGGAGATGGTGATATCCCAATGCAAGAATGGGTCGATGCTATTCGTCAAACAGGCTATGACGGCTATTTTTCTGGTGAATATTTAAATGATCAAATGTGGGAAGGTGATCATTACGATATAGCTAAAGGAATGCTAGATGGTATGAAAAAATTATTTTAATCAATAATCAATAA
>Ga0055584_100006752_pt1 | contig 11245 bp, 8 predicted proteins | sample OSDHelmetaG_FD_58716 | JGI IMG/M metagenome (GOLD analysis project Ga0055584, IMG submission 58716) | Pelagic marine sediment microbial communities from the LTER site Helgoland, North Sea, for post-phytoplankton bloom and carbon turnover... | ecosystem: Environmental > Aquatic > Marine >...
GTGATGTTGCTGCGGGCGGCACCGGCTTTGAAGACGGGATCAGCGGCGCGAACCGTATGGGCGAGGCAGACGGCGGTCAGGACTAAGAACAGTCGGAGGTTCATATTGCTCCCGGTGATAACCGAGAGTGGGGGGAAGCGATAGTTCAGAAACGTTGTTCCATTCCACTCGCTTACGCTCGCCGCCGCAGACGTGGTTGGGCGTCACGAGGGTCGGATCATGACGCAATCGAACTCGATCACGGCACCGCTTTTGTCGGCATGAACGGGATAGAGTCCGGCGAGTTCGAAGCCATGGCTCTGGTAGGCGGCAATGGCTTCGGCGTAAGGCGGCATGTTTTCGTAGATCGGTTTGATGGAGACTTCCGACTGGAGAGCATGCACGTGTTTGAGGACGGGTTCGGCACCCTTCAACACCTCGAGATCGAAGCCTTGGGTATCGAGCTTGAGGTAAATGCGTGGATCGGGAACCAGCTTTTTCAACTCAGGCAACATGGCGGCCAAAGTCTGAACGTCGACTTCTTCGGTGCGGGTGATGACCGAGTCTTCGGTAAACTCGTTCTTCGCGTATTCGTTCGGCTTGTGGAACGAACTCATGGCGCTGCCGGCAGTGACATTGATCTCCAACTTGGTCGGCGCGGAACCGAGCGCCATGTTGAATCCCTTCCAGTGGTTGTCGCCGTGTCGGTTCTTGGTGATGGTTTGGAAATTTTCGCTGACGGGTTCGAAGGAGGCGACCCAGCCGTGATAGCCGTAGCCGCGAAGTTCACCGGAGTACTCGCCGTGGCGGGCGCCAACGTCGCAGACCAGGTTGATGTCGGAGTCACGGAATATCTCCTGGAGATGGCGGCCGAGGGAGCCGGGGTAAGGAAGACGAACCAGATCGTAGCCGAACTGTTGAAGAATGCTTTTGATGAGATTTTTCACAGGGCACTGGGGATTCCTCCCGGGCGTCATCTAGCCACGATCTGCACGACAATGACAGGGGAAACCCAATTGACCCAGGGGTCGGAATTCAATCAACCACAAAGAGCACAGAGATCACAAAGGTCGGGGAATACTTATCGTTTGTGGGAACGGGGGACTCCGTCAGTTGCCGTGCCTTAGACTTGAATGTTCCAGTCTTCCAGCTCGACGGAACGTCACACCCTCCATCGTGTTCTCCAAGTTAGCTCTCCCAAGATCGGGAGCGATCAAGGGCCTTCGACCAGCTACTCAGAAGACTCTTTTTGGCAGCGGGTTTGATCCTGGGGGTGAATTTCCGGTCCTGCTGCCATTGGCGGGCAATGGTTGCCTGATCTTTCCAGTAGCCGACGGCGAGACCGGCAAGATAGGCGGCCCCGAGCGCGGTGGTTTCCTGAACCTTGGGGCGGATCACCGGAACACCGAGGAGATCGGACTGGAACTGCATGAGGAAGTTGTTGGCACAGGCACCACCATCGACGCGGAGTTCTTTCAGTTTGATGCCGGCGTCGGCGTGCATGGCCTGCAGTACATCGTTCACCTGATAGGCGATACCTTCCAGCGTGGCGCGGGCGATGTGGGCCTTGGTGGATCCGCGGGTCAGGCCGACGATGGTGCCGCGAGCGTATTGATCCCAATGTGGGGCACCCAATCCCGCGAAGGCAGGCACGACGTAGACGCCACCGTTGTCGGGGACGGAGGTGGCGAGGGCTTCGATGTCCGGTGCCCGCTTGATGATGCCGAGCCCGTCGCGGAGCCATTGTACAGCTGCCCCGGCGGTGAACACGCTGCCTTCGAGTGCGTACTCCGTCCGCTGGCCGATCTTCCAGGCGACGGTCGTGAGGAGATTGTTCTTGGAAGGCACCGGCTTGTCCCCGGTGTTCATTAACATGAAGCAGCCCGTTCCATAGGTATTCTTCGCGGCACCGGCACGCGTGCAGGCCTGACCAAACAGGGCCGCCTGTTGATCGCCGGCAATACCAGCGATGGGAATCTGTCCGCCCAGCAGGCTGGTCTCACCGTAGACTTCACTGGAAGCACAGACTTCCGGGAGCATGGAGGAAGGCACGCCAAGAATCTCAAGCAACTGTTTGTCCCATTTGCCGGTGCGGATGTTGTAGAGCATCGTGCGGGAGGCGTTGCTGACATCTGTGAGGTGCCGCTTTCCACCTGTCAGATTCCAAACCAGCCAAGAGTCAACGGTGCCAAACGCCAGCTTGCCCTGCCGAGCCAGCGCCTTGGCTCCTTTGATGTTCTTGAGGATCCACTGCACTTTCGTGCCGGAAAAATACGCATCCAACACCAGACCGGTTTTGCGCTGAACCGTCGGTGCCAGTTTCTGTTTTCGGAGCTGATCACAGACCGATGCCGTGCGCCGATCCTGCCATACGATGGCGTTGCAGATCGGTTTTCCGGTTTCTTTGTTCCAGACCACCGTGGTTTCGCGCTGATTAGTGATTCCGATGGCGGCAACGTTCTTGGCGGTGATGCCTGCTTTCTTCAGCGCGCTCTTGGCCATGGCAATCTGGGTTGTCCAGATCTCATCCGCGTCGTGTTCCACCCAGCCGGGCTTCGGGAAGATCTGGCGGAATTCCTTCTGCGCCACGGCGATGATGGAGCCGCGTTTGTCAAAGACGATGGCCCGCGAACTGGTGGTGCCTTGATCGAGAGCGAGAATGTATTTTTTCATGGATGAAGCGGATACTGTGATTCTGTTTCAGGATGCGACGGCGGGCCAGACGGCTTGGTAGAACAGGGCCGCGGCGATTCCACCGATGACCGGCCCGACAATGGGCACCCAAGCGTAGCTCCAATCGGAATCTCCCTTACCGTGGATGGGTAACAAAAAATGAGCGATCCGCGGTCCGAGATCGCGGGCGGGATTGATGGCATATCCCGTCGGCCCCCCGAGTGAGAGGCCAATGGCGAAGACGAGCAGACCTACCAGTAATGGGCCCATTCCGGCCGACCAACCAGCGTCCGGGTTCAGATTGTCCGGGCGCAGGATTGCGAGCACACCGAGCACGAGCATGAAGGTGCCGATGATTTCCGTGATCACATTGGCGCCGGGTTTGCGGATAGCCGGGCCGGTGCAGAACACCGCCAACTTCGCGCCCTTGTCCTCAGTGGCTTCCCAATGCGGCAAATAAGCGAGCCAGACCACCACTGCACCGGCGAAGGCTCCGCCAAATTGGGCCAGCAGGTAACCGGGAACGAGGTCGGCTGAGATCGCTCCAATTGACACCATCCCAAGCGTGACTGCCGGATTGAGATGCGCCCCGCTGATCCAACCGACACAGTAGACTCCCATGGCCACCGCCAATCCCCAGCCGGCGGTGATCACGATCCAGCCGGAATCGTTCCCCTTGGTTTGCTTCAGCACGACATTGGCGACCACACCATCTCCGAAGATAATCAGAATCATGGTGCCGAGAAACTCAGCGAGGTAAGGGGACATCCGGGTATGGAAATCCAGATCGGCCCGAATGCAAGCTATCAATCCATTGACTTCGGCAGGGTGAGCGCGAGTGCAGTAGTGGCCCAGGACGCGGCACTGATCGAGATGAACTGATTGGTGCCATGGGGATAGCCGGATTCGTAGTGGGATTGAAACGGTTTGCTGCGGGATTCAACAAACCAAGAGCCGTCTTCCCGTTGCGAGCTGAGAAGGAACTGCACGCCTCGTTGGTAGGCAGTATTTGTGGTGGAAATCCCCCCGGCGTGATGGAGGGCAGCCATTGTGGTACCGGTCGCATAGGCATCGCTCTTCATTTTTGGCAACTGCGCCCAGCCGCCGTCTTTGCGCTGCTCACTCAAGAGTGCTGTCACCTCGTTTTTGGCCTCCATTTCTTCTTTCAAGAGATACAGTGCGCGCAGACGGGATACGCGATCTTCGGTGTCGCCGGCGGGGTTTTCGAACAACCACGTGCGGGCTTTCTCAATGCGTTCCGCGATGCGCTTGGACTGGGCTGGTGTTCCGTAGTGCTGCAGCGCACGTATCGCACCACGAGTCGCGGTGAAGGGGCTCTTTTCAGTCGGTGGCCGTCTTGAGTTGGCCTTCCAGTGTTCCAGTGATCGCTGATAAACTATCAGATACTCAATCACGGCTTCCGTCGTGGCATCCGGCTCCCAACTATCCTGCTCCATTGTGCGCAATGCCCACGTCGCGGTATCGACCTGGCCGCCTTGTCCGCGGCCTTTCAGATAGCGCTCACGACTTCCCTTGAGAAAGTCCGCGGTGAATTTCACCTGTCGTTTCAAATTGGCTTCGTCGATCTTGAAGCCGCGATCGCGGGCGGTGGTCAGGGCGATGACGGGAAAGGCCTGGTTGTGACAGGTGAAGCAACGCTCGCGTTTTTCGATCGAACCCTTCGTGCCGGCTTCCAGCAGCGGGATGGATCTTTTGATGGCGGTGCGAATGTCCGACTCATTTGGAGTGGCGCCGAACGAGCAGTTGAGCGTGAAGATGAGCACAAGAATCGCTCCCATTCCGCCGCCAGTTGTCGGGTTGTGTCTATTCATTTGCCAGGTGCATGGCGACGATCTCGATCCCGCTCAGCTGAGTCGTTCCAACCTGTTCAGTCAGGGCAACGTGGAGGATTCCTTCCGATGTGATGTTGTCGAACCTCTTCGTTTTGCTGATCATGCGGTTTCCGGGGGTGAATCCTTTGGCTACGAGCCGGTTCTGGAGACGCACATTGAATCTGCGTCTCTGATCATCGGGATTGGCGAAAGTCAGGCTGACCCGGTAGTTGCCCGGCTTAAGACCGTTGATCTTCACGGACTCAATTTTCTCCACTCCCGAGGCGGCGACCCAAGGCCAGCCTTCGCCTCCTTTCATCCAGATGGAATGGTGGTAGTAGGCTGACGGCTTGGCTGGAACTGTTTCAATGCTGATCTCCGGTGACGGACCGCCAGCGCTTGGGTAGTCGAGCCAGAGGGTGCCGGATTCGGTCATGCGATCGGCGGGCGCGCCGAAGTTGATTCCGAGGCGTTGAATATTGCCCTTCAGCTTTGCCGCCGGTGTCGCGCCCCAGGTTGTCCATTGCTCTTGGGTTTCGGGAAGGCTGTACATGGCAAGCCCGGTGGGAAGCGGATAGCTGCAGGTGCACCCCTTGTAGAAGTAAGGGAGGTTCAGCACGCCGTTCGCCGGAATGATGCTGCTGGTGCAGCCGGATCGTGGGCCGCTGATATTGATCGTGCCGCTGTCGACACGTTTGTCGTAGAAGGCGGCTGTGCCGGAACGCATGGTGTAGATGTTGCCGTAGTCGAAACCACCGTCGCAGCCATAGCTCTTCGGGAATGTGCGCGGTTCCTTTTCACCGGTGAGCGGATTGGTGCGGAAGCCGGCCTTGGGGGCGTTTGGCTTCCAGTCGTTCTTCTGCGTGGTTGGACGGTACTGGCTGGGTTGAACGGTTTCGAGATCGACCTTGGCGAAGGATTGTCTTTTCAGATGTGCGGTTTCGAGATCGGAGAGTACGCGGCCGGTATAGACATCGGTGAATGTCGGTGGCAGCAAGCGGTAGTCTTTGCCGTTCTTGCGGTTGGTCGGGTCGAGCCATTCCTTGTCGACCGAGACCATGACGCCGTCGATGAACTTCGGTTGCGGGGCGCGTTTGAAGAGGCCAAGTGTGTCATCGAACCACAGAACGCCGAGCGGCGCTTTGACCAATTCATCCGGGCTGACGGTGAAGTCGCCGTCGTAGTTCGTGGAGCCGGGCAGGGCACCTTCACGCGTGGTTACTTTCCAGCCGGTTTCTTCGATCAGTTTGCCTCCGTACGGCCTGACCGCATTGAACAATTGCTTGCGACGGGTGAAAGGAATTTGGGAGGAAGACCGAATCAGGACAGTATCTGCGAAATAGGGCGGCAGATTGAAGGTGTCCGGCTCAGCTTGAATGATGGCCACGCGATCCGGATGTAGGCCTGATCGGTTCAGTTCATCGCGGAGAGAGTTGACTTTGGAGGCGTCGCGTTCCACTGCAATCAGGTGCAGCTTGGTTGCCTGAGCAAGGTGGCCGAGGGTGGCTGCGTCGGGAGCGCCCAGGAATACGGTGTAGCCGTGGCGACTGGAGGTGGAGTTGAGGAGTTTCTTGGACAGATCGGTCGGATCAGACAAATCGGACTGATTTCGGAAATATTTAAGTGGCTTCCCTGAAGATTTGCCAAAGGCGAAGAGGTTCCCGTCCTCGGTGGAGATGATGAGCTTTTCGTCCGCAGCGATCATCGAGTGGATCTTCCCCATCACCCGGGGAAAACCATTCGTGAAGCGATACTCCTGATTTCCAGCTCTGATTGTGGTACGAATCTCGGATTTTCCTGCGGTGCGCATGCGATCTTCATGGCGGATGACGTTCACGCCGAGATCGGCCAACAGGCTCTTACGTTTGGTTTTCTTCTGCGCGGACGGACCGGGAATGGAGGCATACCAACCGCCAGGTAGTCGGCCGGCGGCGGGAAGGTTGAATTCCTTGAGCTTGCCGGTCTTGAGATCGAAGCGACCAGGATAGGCATTGCTGCTGGGGACAACGAGATCGTCATCATCAATCAACAGGTAGCCCTGCGGAGCGACCCCCCCAATCGCGACGGCGTTGTGGGGTTGTTGGCCGTAGATGTGGCCGGAACTGTCGTTGAGCCAGATCTTCTTTCCGGTCGCTGCGTCGAGGCAGTAGATGAACACACCTTCAAAGGGCCAGACACCGGCGGCAAAATAGACGCGGCCGTCCTTGAGCACGGGACCACCACGAATCGGCCAGACGGAGATCAGACGCTTGTTGCCGATCAGCTTGCGATCGGAAGGGACCGCTTTGAATTTCCAGGCCAGTTGTCCGGTGGATGCTCGCAAGCAGTAGAAGACACCATCGTCCGAACCAAACAGCACGCGACCTTGCCAAGCGACGGGCGCGAGGCGGACCGGGCCGTTCGCGTAGAAACGCCACAGCTGTTCGCCAGTGTCTGTGTCATACGCGGTGACACAGTCTTCACGGCCCGAGGCAACAAACAGTCGTTTGCCATTCACAATCGGTTCGTAGCTGCGATCGAACTGGAGGCGCACATCATTGAAGGCCGGAATCGGTTTCGGGAGTTTGCGTTGCCAAAGCAGGCCCAGCTTCGCTGGCAGTTTCTGCGGGCTTTCGGCGGTGCGCTCGTGGTCATATCGCCACATGGGCCAGTCGGCGGCGGAAAGCGAAACGATGAAGCCGATCAGTATCAATGCGGTGACGGCAGTGAGTAGTCTCTGGCTGCGATTCCAGAGATTGGTACGAAGGAACATGTGTTCGCTGTTTTGAGGGGGATGGATGGAAATCATTTTGACCGGGATTCTTGGCTTCGCAGAATAGTTCTGCGGATCGGCAATGCGATGAATATTTTGGGTTCATTGAAGAGGCTTCATGGCTCGAGGGTTGCGGCGGTTTCGGATTGTTGAATCCCCTGCTGAATCGGTTTCCCTCAGCCGTCTTGGGATGAAGACTACTGCGGTGGACTGGATGTTCAGGAGGGGGGCTGCTCAGACCCCGAGGCTTGCTGAGAACGGGAGAGGACGCCGGGAAGTGGTGGTGCCTTATTCCTTTTTCAGTCGCTCCATGGTCCGTCCAAGGCGCTTTTTCATCTCGGTCTGGCGCCACTTGAGGAACTTGGCCTCGGTTTGATCGCGTTCCTTGGGTTTTACGACGGACCTTTGGGGGATCTTGATGTTGGCATAGGTGATGCCTTCCGCATTGCGGTCAACGGCGGCGATCTTGTTTTCGCTGACGATCAGAGTGACACCGACGTTGGCTTCGATGATGGGGAGGTTGTTTTCCACGCCGCGGGCGAGGACGGCTTCGTCCTGCCTCTTTGAGCGGGAGCCGAAGCTGGGGATGATCAGATACTGGGCACCGTCCAAGGCGGGAATGCGGGCGATCTCCGGATTCCAGCGGTCGTTGCAGATCACGATGCCGGCGCGGCCGTAGGGCGTGACGAAGGCGCGGTTGTTTTTGGCGAGGCGGTTGAACCACCAATCGGGATGGTAGCCTTCGGCGAACTGCATCTTGTGCTGCTTGCCGGCGATCTTGCCGGTGTTGTCGATGAAGACGGCGCAGTTGAAAACATCTTTCCCGATGCGCTCGGCGAAGCCGAATACAAGGCATAAGTCCAACTTTCGAGCGAGTTTTTGGAAACAGCGGATGATCGGGGAATCGATCTCAATGGCAAGATTGTGCATTGATTCCGGGGGGGCTTTTTCGCCGATGATCTCGTTGACGACGTAGCCTTCCAAGGCGCCTTCGGGGGCAACGGCGATCTTCGCACCGTTTCGGGCGGCATCGGTGAAGAGGGTTTCGAGGCGTTTGGTGTTGTGGGTGAGATCAAACTTTTTCGGGACGAAGGAAATGGCGGCGACGCGGACCTTGGTGAACTCAGCGGAGATTGCCTGGGTGAACGGGAGCAAGAGTGCTAGCAGCACCGTCACGTAGACAGGAATGCAGGGTAGTGGAGAGTTCATCTTGGTGGGCGGACGTCTGTTCGCTTGGACGCCGTACACCGGAACACGAACAGCGTCGTGACCTGGATCGGACGACGGCCGTCGTGCCGGCATTCGTGCGATCAATGTTGGCCGGCTCCCTAGATCAGCCCGACTACTTGCTATCAGAGCGATCGCGGACGTAAGCCGCAATTGTGGCGGGGCATTGCGGGTGACGTCCATAGGACCAGCGGAGTTCCCTGCGGTGGATGGTGTATCGCTCGATCATTGCGGAATCGTTGGGGCCGTAGACTTGGCACCAATCTATCTTGCTGCCGTAAGCAACGAGAAACGGTCGCATTTTGATGCGGAGAAGTTTCCAGTCCAACCGATGGTCGAGACCCGATTGCCGCGAGGTGATATCTGCGACGACTTCCTTGAACAGCCGGGGATAGTCATTGAGTTCACCGCTGGTGAGGACATCGAGGTAGGCCTTGGCAACATGGTTGCAGCAACGTCGGGCATCGCCGGCTTCCTTGTATCCGCGGCGGTTGCCAAACCAAGCACCACAGGAGCAGGTCTGCGACTGCAGATCCACGTCGAAACTGTTGCCGCCGGTTTGATCGGCGATGCTCGTCTTGAATCGGAATTCCGGGAGAGTGAAAGGTTCGATCCACACAGATTTCAGCGGAACTTCCGGTTCGGCATTTGTAGAAGGGGCAATCAGCAGAGAGAATTCGCGTTCGACACCGGCCAGAGCTTCAGTCGTAGCGCCAATCTGGGCGTCGCCGATTCCTCCACCGGCGAAGACACTGCGCAGGAATTGAAAGAGTTGGTTGCCGGGCCAGGTGTGGCGCGCTTCGCGGTTCTCGTTCAGATAGTCGGCGAGTTGAAACAGGCTGTGTTCCGTGAGTGTGGTGTCCTCAGAAAGTTCCCGTACGAGTTGAATCGTTTCCGCATGAGCGGTGGTGCCGTCCGCCGGGGGCCGTGGGGAAGTCGGATTGGTCCCCGTCGTCGTGGTTGGTATGCTCATCTATCGAGGGGCGGTGCTTAAGAGGTGACGAGGCTAGGGAGCGATGGTCCGCTGTTAGAATACCATGGGTTCCGTAATTGAGATGCCGGTTATGCACAGATCAATGTAGGCTCATGCCTACTTTCATAGGCAAAATGCTTAATTTATAGCGCCACAGAACGGGGGCAGTGTAGGCTGATCTCACACGGTCAATGGGAATCAAAGCAGACAACAAACTTACGGCGAAGCGACTGGAACCCAAGGTTACGGCGTTTTTCGAATTGGCAGGAAAGAAGATAGCCAACCTGCAAAGGAACTGGAAATCAGCCAATGGGACCCCGGTTTTTACTGAAAAGGGGAAATATACCACACGTGGTTGGACGGAGTGGACGCAGGGCTTTCAGTTTGGCTGCCAGGTGCTGCAGTTCGACGCGACGGGAGAAAAAAAGTTCCTGGAGATGGGGCGCAAGAATACGGTCAAGCGGATGGCCAGCCACGTTTCCCACATCGGCGTGCATGACCACGGATTCAACAATGTGTCGACATACGGGAATTTGTTGCGGCTGATGAAAGAGGGGCGGATCGAGCACAATGAAAGGGAAAAGGATTTCTATGAGCTGGCGCTGAAGGTCTCAGGTGCCGTGCAGGCGTCGCGCTGGACGGAGACGGAAGACGGCACGGGGTACATTCATTCCTTCAATGGCGCACATTCCTTGTTTGTGGATACGATCCGCTCGTGCCGGGCGTTGGGTGTGGCGCACAGCCTCGGGCATGTCCTGATGGGGGAGCAGGATCGACCGATCTCGCTGTTGCAACGATTGGCGGAGCACTCGTGCAATACCGCCCGTTATTCGGTATACTATGGGGATGGCCGGGATGCTTATGATGAACGGGGCCGAACTGTCCATGAAGCGGTGTTCAATGTGAAGAATGGCGTTTTCCGTTGCCCCAGCACGCAGCAGGGATACTCGGCCTTCTCGACGTGGACGCGCGGCTTGGCCTGGGCGATCTGCGGGTTCGCGGAGGAGTTGGAATTCCTGCGCAGCGGATTGTGGAAAGAACGGGCGGGCGCGAAGAAGGGGCGTTTCAGCCTTGCGTTCCTGGAGATGACATTTTTGCGCGCGGCGTTGGCGACGGCGGATTTCTATCTTGCGAACTGCTGCCGCGATGGGGTTCCCATGTGGGATACCGGCGCCCCGGAGTTGCACAAGTTGCGCGATCACCAGACGCGTCCCTCCGACCCCTACAATAAATACGAGCCGGTAGACAGTTCTGCCGCTGCGATTGCTGCGCAAGGTTTGCTGCGTCTTGGACGTTGGCTGGCCAAATATGAAAAGAACGTTTCCAACCCCAAGCGTTACAAACAGGCCTCGTTGACCATTGCGAATACGCTTTTCTCGGAGCCTTATCTGGCGACGAATCCAAAACACCAGGGGTTGATTCTGCACTCCATCTATCATCGTCCAAACGGCTGGGATTACACCGCACCCGGACAGAAGGTTCCCAACGGCGAGAGCTCGATGTGGGGCGATTATCACGCTATGGAACTCGCCCTGATGATTCAAAGAGAAGCCCGGAGCGAACCCTATTATACGTTCTACGGAGGCGTAACGAAGGGGAGAAAAGCTGCGTCTTGACTGAACAAATCCGGCTGCGATCCAGTCGGAAACCACGTTCGCGCGAATTCCGGGTCACAAGATTGACTTTGAATCGGATTTCTCGAAACTACGCATCCTTGCCGCCCGCAGCTTCCGAGCGAAAGCGTTCAAACGCCCGGAAAATTCGGTTGGTAGGAGCAGATTGCAGTCCCCATGGCCACCAATTATTACC
>Ga0055584_100006753_pt1 | contig 11245 bp, 11 predicted proteins | sample OSDHelmetaG_FD_58716 | JGI IMG/M metagenome (GOLD analysis project Ga0055584, IMG submission 58716) | Pelagic marine sediment microbial communities from the LTER site Helgoland, North Sea, for post-phytoplankton bloom and carbon turnover... | ecosystem: Environmental > Aquatic > Marine >...
CGTTCGTTGACGATGGGACCCTCCTTGGCAACGAGGTTGAGGCCATCGCGAAGTGGGTTGACGAGCAGGGCGTCGTATCGGCGCAGTATGGCAAGCACGAACGGATAGTCGTTCTTTGCCACATAGTGGATTGGTGTCCAGCCGTTGCGTCCCCAGCGCGCATTGATTTCTTCGACAGTCGCCTCGACCTCGGTTCGGTACCGCGTGTAATCGGCGACGTCGGTGCGGGTCGGCGAGAATGAACCCACGAAGATGACGTGCTCATGTAGATCCGGACGCATGGCGAGCAGTTCGTCGTATGCCCAGAATCCCCGCAACAGATTCTTCGAGAGCTCGAGCCGCTCCGTGCGTGCGATGACAAACCGGTCGCCGACCAGTGTTGTCAACTCCTCGAATCGAGTCTGGGACGCGGTAGACGACGCAACCCTGATCAGTTCGTCGGCGTCGGGGCCGAGCGGTGAGACGAAGGTGTTGGTTGGGCGAACGCCGAGTGTCTCACGACAACACGCGACGAAGTCGTCGCTCCACCTGCTCGTGTGAAATCCCAGGGCGTCGGCGGCGAGATAGCCAAGCAACAATTCTGTTCGAGCGAGTTCTGGCAGGATTCGAAGCGCTCCGGGCGGGGCGAAGGGTGTATGGCTGAAGTGCACGATCGAGACGTCGGGCCGCTCGTCACGAATGGTTGGGGCAGTGAGGGCAAGATGGTGGTCCTGCAAGAGCACGATGCTGTCGGCTGGGGCTTCATCGACGATCGTCTGCGCGAAGGCTTGGTTGTATCGTCGAAACGCGGACCACGCGTCGTACCAATCGCTGTCGATGACAGGCGACCGAGTGCGGTCGTAGAGGTCGTGGTACAGGTACCACAGCGTTTCGTTCGCGATCGTGTTGTATGCACGGTCGAGGTCTTCACGGTCGATGTCAAGCGTCCGGATCTTGTAGCCCTCGGCTTCGATGACTCCCGATGTGGCTGCCTGACGGTCGCCGTCGGTGAGGGCAGCAGCGATCCATGTCGTGTCGGTGTCGCGCACCAACGGTCCGAGCGCAGACACGAGGCCTCCAGCTCCCCTCGTTGCAACGAGTTCACCCCCGTCGAGCTCGAACGACACGGGACCTCGGTTTGAGACGATGACAATCGGCCGTGGCACGCCGTCAGCCTACGACGGTCACCTGCTCGCCGCCGGGGATGAGTGCGTCGTGGGTCGGCATTTCGGCTGTCGCGACAGGCCAAGAGTATTCCAGCGGATCGAGGATAATAGGTCCCGATCGGCCATTATGAGGCCGTGCACATCGTCGCAGCTCCGGACAAGTTCAAAGGAACTGCATCCGCGCACGACATCGGGAACGCCATAGCCGAAGCTGCTGTGAGCGCGGGTCACAGCTGCGTGATCGTTCCAATGGCAGATGGCGGCGAGGGCACGCTCGACGCGTTGGGTGGGCCGAATCGTTCATCGCTCGTCACCGGCCCTCTTGGTGCACCTGTCGAAGCGGAGTGGCGACTCGATCGCTCCACGGCGGTCATCGAAATGGCACGTGCTGCGGGGCTTGTTCTGGCTGGCGGGGCCGAGGTGAATGATCCCCTGGGAGCCACGACGGCGGGCGTGGGCGAGTTGATCGGCAAGGCTGTCGACGCTGGAGCGACGACCATCATCATCGGGGTCGGCGGTTCGGCAACGACCGACGGGGGGCTTGGAGCGCTTGATGCGATGGGATCCGCGGCGCGGTTCAAGGGTGTCGAGATCATCGTGGCGTGCGATGTCAGAACCGGTTTCGTTGATGCGGCCACGGTGTTCGGCCCGCAGAAAGGGGCGAGTCCCGCACAGGTGACACTCCTCACTGGACGGTTGCGAACGTTGATTGCCTCGTACCGCGATCGGTTCGGCGTCGATGTCGAACATCTTGAACGGGCCGGGGCAGCAGGGGGGCTCGCCGGTGGGCTTGCCGCTGCCGGCGCTCGCCTGGTCGACGGCTTCGATGTCGTTGCCGAACAGCTTGGTCTCGAGCAAGCGATATCGACCGCCGATCTCGTCATCACGGGCGAAGGTTTCATCGACAACGAGTCATTCGAAGGCAAAGTTGTCGGAGGCGTCGCCGACATGGCGGCCGCTCATGGAGTACCGGTTCTCGCGGTTGCTGGGCAGGTGTTCGACGACGCACACCATCGCATCGACACGATCTCATTGTCAGACCGGTTCGGTCTCGAACGAGCTTTGGCAGACCCGACGTCCTGCATTGCCGAGGCCGTTGCAGAGTGGTTTTGAAACCGTAGGATTGGCAGTCGCACTTCGAGAGTGCCAACGCAGTTTCTGTGACGAGGAGAACGCAACCGCATGGCCAAGATGATCAGTTTCGATGAAGAGGCGCGACGCTCGCTCGAGTCTGGGATGAACCAGCTCGCCGACGCAGTCCGGGCCACGATCGGCCCCAAGGGCCGCAATGTCGTGCTCGAGAAGAAGTGGGGAGCACCGACGATCACCAACGACGGCGTTTCGATCGCAAAAGAGATCGAGCTCGAGGATCCGATCGAGCGGATCGGCGCCGAGCTCGTGAAAGAAGTTGCGAAGAAGACCGATGACGTCGCAGGTGATGGCACCACAACAGCGACGGTCCTCGCGTGGACCATGGTTCGACAAGGAATGCGCAACGTCGCCGCCGGCGCGAACCCGATGGAACTCAAGAAGGGCATCGAACTTGCAGTCGACGCAGCCGTCGGAGCGATCCACGACGCCGCGGTAGAGGTCGACACCAAGAAGCAGATCGCACAGGTTGCATCGATCTCGTCAGCTGACGACGAGATCGGCAAGACGATCTCCGAGGCCATCGACAAGGTGGGCAAGGACGGTGTGATCACCGTCGAAGAGGGCACATCCTTTGGGATGGAGATGGACCTCGTCGAGGGAATGCGCTTTGACAAGGGCTATCTGTCACCGTATTTCGTCACCGATCAGGATCGTATGGAAGCTGTGCTCGACCAGCCGTACATCCTTCTGGTGTCAGGAAAGATCTCGAGCGTGCGCGAGTTGGTGCCAACCCTCGAGCTCATCATGAAGGCCGGTAAGCCCGTTCTCGTGATCGCCGAAGATGTCGAGGGCGAAGCGCTCGCCACCCTCGTCGTCAACCGAATCCGAGGAACGCTCACGGCCTGCGCCGTGAAGGCCCCATTCTTCGGTGACCGCCGAAAGGCAATGCTGCAGGACCTTGCGATCCTCACCGGTGGACAGGTGATCAGCGAAGAGGTCGGGCTGAGTCTCGAGACCGCGAGCCTCGACCTTTTGGGTACGGCTCGCCGCGTAGTGATCACAAAGGACGAGACGACGATCGTCTCTGGCGGAGGTGACAAGGACGAGATCGAAGGCCGCATCGCTCAGATCAAGGCCGAGCTCGACAACACGACCTCTGACTACGATGCCGAGAAGCTCCGCGAACGCCTTGCAAAGCTCTCCGGAGGCGTCGCGATCTTGAAGGTCGGCGCCGCGACCGAGGTCGAGCTCAAGGAAAAGAAGCACCGGATCGAAGACGCGGTGTCGACGACGAAGGCCGCGATCGAAGAAGGTGTCGTGGCCGGCGGAGGCGTGACCCTCGTGCGGGCAGAGGCAGCCGTTCACAAGTTGGCCAAGAAGCTCACCGGTGACCAAAAGACCGGCGCCCAAATCGTCGAGCGTTCGCTCTCGGGACCCCTCAACCAGATCTCGCTGAATGCCGGTTACGAGTCCGGGGTAGTCGTCGAACGGGTGCGCGAGCTCAAAGGTAATGAAGGGTTCAACGCCGCCACCGATGAGTACGAGGACCTGGTCAAAGCTGGCATCATCGACGCCGCAAAGGTGACGCGATCGGCGCTTCAGAACGCCGCATCAATCGCTGCCCTCTTTCTCACGACCGAAGTAGTGGTGACCGATGCGCAAGAGGAAGCACCCGACCAACATGCCGGCCACGATCACTAGGACAATTCGGCATAGGAAGTGATCGAGGCGATGAACCCAAATTCTGACGCGGACGGCCATCAGACCGGTGGCACGCCGTCCAAGTATCGTTTCTTGTTGATCCCCCCGTTCCGCTTACCGAGCAGTACGGAGTGGGGTTACCAGACCCTTCACCTCGACGGTGGTCTGCCCAAGACCGATCGGTTGATGAACGCCGAGATGACGTTGCCATTCCTCGAGGGCATCGATTGGGATCTACACCCGGGAGCCGAACCGACCTATGGCGATTGGCCGGTCGAGACTCGCGAGGAATTCACCTATGCGGCGAACGCCAGACTGAAGAACATTCGAGAAGCGTGTGAGAGCGGCAGATACAACGGCATCGTGCTTCTCGGCGGTGGGGAGCCCGGCTTTCCAGAGGCCCGCGAGATGTGTCGTTCCTTCGGGATCGTCTGCACCGCCAACGGTCACTCGCAGATGTACCTGGCTACGATGCTGGGCCACAAGTTCTCTGTGATCGACATCGCTGGAGTGCACAATGTGTACTACCGCGACCTGATCTACAGCCATCAGCTCCAGGACCGGTGCGCATCAATTCGAAATATCGGGATGCGTCTTCCGAGGCCGGGCGTTGACCAGGGTCCCCAGCTTCGTGAGGAGCGGCGCAAGGCCCTCGCAGGTGAGCGGTCGATCGCAGTTGACAATGCCATCGAGCAGGCCGAACTAGCGCTGCTCGAGGATGGTGCAGAGGTGATCACGCTCGGCTGTTCTGGTGTGTTCTGGCTCAAGCCGTTCATCCAAGCTGGCCTCGATGAGCGCGGCTGGGAAGTGCCGGTGCTCGAGGGGTATTCGTCGTCGATCCTGCTCGCGAAAACGTTCATCGATCTGGGCGTAAATGCTTCCGGCATCACGTACATGGCCGACCACCCCAAGCGCCTGCCCGGCAAGATCCTCATGTAAGGATTCAGCCGAGTTGAGTGATCACCTCGGCATGTAGACGTTCGATCGAGTCACGCCGCGCCTCGGGAGAATCGCCATGCTCCCAATCGGGCACGATGAACTCGTCGAACCCATTCGAGGCGTACGCGCTGAGCCGCTCGACGAGTTGGTTTGCGTTTCCCGCGATCGACCTCGAGCCCATTGGACCGTTGACGATCTCCGCAGTCTCGGCATCAGTGTGCGTCAGGTGGACCATTGCCTGCACCGAGGTCCACATCGAGTCTGGTTCGCGGCCAACCGTGTTGCAGGCTTCGATGAAACGCTGCCGGTTCCGCGCAGCGAGTTCTGGTTGACCCCAGGTGTTCCACTCATCCGCGTACCGGCTCGTGATCCGGAGCATGCGCGGGCTCGCTGTGCCGACCAGGAGGGGAAGGGGCGATTGGATCGGTGCGGGGTCCGATGGTGCGTCGATGATCGAATACACCGAACCCTCGAATGTCGTTCGATCCTCTGAGAGCAGAGACTTGATGATTTGGATCGCCTCATCGAAACGGGTGACGCGCGCACCAGGTTGTTCGAGTGCAATGCCATAGGCCTTGTGCTCATTGATCTGCCATCCAGCGCCCAGGCCGAGCACCATTCGTCCGTTCGACAGGTGATCGATCGTGGCCGCCCGATTCGCAAGGACGGCGGGATGGTGCACCGAGGTCGGCGATACGAGCGAGCCGATCCGGACTCGTTCGGTGACGGCCGCAATCGCGGGGAGCATCGCCCAACACTCGTGGATGTCTCCAGGTTCGAACGCCTCGCTCCCGGTGTTCGGCATGTAGTGATCGGCGTACCACACGCCGTACCAACCGGCCGCTTCTGCCCACCGGGCGATATCGAGCACCTCCGACGGGGCATGACTCATGTCGGGCCAGATCGAGATCTTCATGTGGTGACGGTAGTCGTTGGTCAGGCGGCTAGAGGCCGACGGCAGCTTCGGCATTTGCCCATGAGGGCCATCGTTTTCGGCTGTTGGCGGCAAGTCGGTGCATCAACGCAACCGCAGCCGGGTCGTCGTCACCCGGACGGGTTTCGATTGCGCCGTCGTCGATCATCGCCTTGATGACGGCTCGCCCCAGTTCGGTCCTGACGATCGTGAGCGTCCAGTCCGTCACATTGCCGATGCCGCCGGTCGAGATGTCGGCATGTTCGGCTGCAAAGTCCGGGCAGTGTGTGCAACCAGCGCGCGTCCATGCATGGCATTCCTTGAGATTGATCTCGTGGTAGTCACCGTTCTTCATCCAGATCTGGAAGACACCCTTTATGTTCATCTTCGCGATGTCCTCCTTTCGGAGCCCGTACTTGACGCCGAAGAGTTCGTCGAAGATCGCGTCGTCGAAGCTCTTGGAACAGAGAAGGCCGATGTTGAGTTTGATCGGCTTGCTGACCTTGCCGACTCGTCTGTGCCACATCACGGGTGCGATCGAGGTCTGGCAGCTCATCCCGACGAGAGCCAGTCGCTCGAGGCCGCGCTCCTTCGCTTCGTCAAACGCAATCGTGTTCGCTGAATAGGTGTATCGACTCCCAGCTCCTCGAAGCACCTCTTCTCGGTCGGCGGCGACCATGGGTATCGCCTTCCACCCAGGAGAGCCGTCGGGCAGACTCTCGACTCCGCTTGTCAGGGCCCCGTCGATGATGTCGTTCTCGAGACACCAGATGAGCATCGCTGAGACGAGACCGCCGTCTTGGCCGATCTCATAGACGTACTCGTCTGTGGCCCGAACCAACATGATGTCGGAGTAGATGCCAGCGAGTTCATCGTCTTCACGAGTGCGTCCATGCAAGTGGGTGTCGGCCTCGGTCTCCCAGTTCCGGAACCGGGGGCAGGCCCGGGTGCACGACGTGCATCCCTTCTCGCCGTGCAGGCAGTTCGCCTCTCCGAGCTCTTCTTCGAGGTGGAAGGGCACGTACTGACCTGGTTCGTGTTTGTAGCCGATGACGTCGTGTGGGCATGCGATCACACAACCCGCACATCCGGTGCACAACCCTGACGTGATGACTTCGTCGTAGAGCTCCTTCCACTGGAAGGTCCAACGTTCCTTCTTCGGCGTGGTGGTGTCGGCCATGACGTCCTGTCGGTAGAGATTCTCGGGTGTGTTCAGGGGGCGAGTGGCCGTCCGAATGGGAGCTCGGAGGTCCACGTACGCAGGTGATCTTCTGCCAGCTCGCATGCGCGCACGAACATTGCAGTATCTGTACCTTCCAGCCGCTTCATGACCGAGAGGGTTGCGACGGTCACTTCGTCGATGACCAACTCGCGTTCTGTGTTCGCGTTGAGGGCTGCCAGATACGGTCCAGCCGCGGAGATGAAATCGGGAACGACAACCGAACCTCGTCGGCCGGCGACGGCAAGACCGCGAGCGGTTGTCGTCAACGGTTGAAGTCCAATGATGAGGCCGACGTCTGTCTCCGCGAGCGTGTCGTGGTGAAGTTCCCCGGTCTTGCCGCGAACCAGCAGCGCATCAGCGCCGCTCGTCAACGCGGCCGACAGATCAGGTTCGACCGAGACGGTGGCCACGCCACTGAGGCGCTCACGAAGAGCCGGTTCGTCGCCATCGCTTGCGATGACCACGGTCTCGGCAGTGGGAGGGACACATGCGGCCGCTGATGCGGCCACCAGCTCGGCAGCCCATATCGAACTCGAGTGCAGGGTGGGTCCGATCTCACCGGCACCAAGCCCGAGGCCGGTGTGCGCAACGAAGTGCTCGTGCACGGCCCACTCGGAGAGTTCGCTCGCAAATGCGTCGATGGGTGACTGATCGTCATTGCCGCGGTCGTGGTTGAGCGCAGCCGCCGCGCCGCAACCGTCGATCTGGTGGATCGCAAGACCGTAGGTTGCATGGCGAATCAGGTCGATGGTCGTGCGTTGAAGCACTTTCTTGGCTGATCGGACTGGGCCGACCGTTGCCTGGGCACCCTCGATGTCGACGATTCCGTATCCATCGGCCGTCTCGAACGTTCGCTCTGCAACCACGGCTTCATCATGCACCAGAACCGGCCGACGTATCGCCTCATGCGACGCTTCGTCTGTTGCATCAACTTGTTACCCTTCGGCTCATGGACGTCATCGACCTTCTCAACGCACACCGTTCGATCCGAAAGTTCACCGAAGCCTCCATCGATGACACGATGGTCGAATCGATCATCGGAGCCGGGTTGTCGGCTGCTACCTCATCGAACCTCCAAGGTACGACGGTGATCCGTGTTCGGAATCCTGAGACGAGAACTGCCATTGCGACACTGGCTGGAGGTCAGGCCCACGTCGAGACGGCTGCCGCCTTCTTCGTCTGGTGTGCAGATCTGCATCGCTCGGCCCTTGCGTGCGAGATGGATGGCGGTGAGATGAGCCCGGGTATGACCGAACACTTCATGATCGCAACCATCGACTGTGCGCTGGCTACACAGACAGCGGTCGTCGCTGCCGAGTCACTCGGTCTTGGTATCTGCTACATCGGAAGTATCCGAAACGACCCTCAACCTGTGGCCGATCTTCTCGAGCTGCCAGATCAGGTGTACCCCGTCTTTGGTTTGTGCCTTGGTTGGCCCGCCCAAGATCCGCAGACCCAGCCGCGGCTGCCCTTGTCGGTCACCTTGAAGGAAGAGGTCTACGACGACTCGAACGATGTTGCTCGAATCGGCGACTACGACGAGCGGATGCGGGCCTACTATCTCGAGCGGACGGGCGGAAAGCTCGATCGGACGTGGACGAGCGACATGTCTGCTCTGCTCGGCAAGGAGAGCAGACCGCACATGCGTGAATTCCTGGCACGCCGCGGCTTTACGATGCGCTGAGGAGTAGAACAGTCCGATGGATGCTGAGCTCGATCACGACAGAGCCTTTGTGGGTATTGTCCCCGACGCCGACTGGCCGACCACCGAGGGATTGGCGGAGCAGTATGACGGGGTGGTCGATTCCGCGCACGGCCGGGTGGACAACATCATGGCGATCCACTCGCTGAACCCCATCGGCCTCGAGGCGCACAACACGCTCTACCTGTCCGCGATGCGGGGCACGGCCAGCCTCCGCAAGGTGGAACGTGAGCTGATCGCCTACGTCGTATCGCTCGAGAACCACTGTCACTATTGACTGACCCACCACGGGCGCGGTCTGCGCCGACTCTTGAAAGACGACACCTTGTTTGCTCAGATCGAGGCTGATTGGCGCACAGCACCCGTTTCTGAGCCACGACGAGCGATGCTGCGGTATTCGGTCAAGCTCACGCACACGCCAGGTGACATGGTGCGTGCCGACGTCGACGCACTTCGTACGGCAGGATTCAGTGATCGGGACGTTCTCGACATCACCGAAGTGGTTGGCTACTACGCATACGTCAACCGCATCGCCGATGCACTCGGTGTGGCAGTCGAGGATTGGATTCCCGACGATGCCTGATTTTGATGGAACGGTCGTAGCTGTCACGGGGGGAGCATCGGGCATGGGGGAAGCATCAGCGCGCCTCTTTGCCGACGCAGGGGCAACGGTTGTGTTGATCGACAGGGACCAAGACGGGGTACATCGCGTCGCCACCGAAATCGCCGCCGACGCTGTCTTCGTCGGAGATGTAGCAGACTCAGACTTCTGCGCGAGGGCGATCGACGGAGTTGTCGACGCGTATGGCCGGATCGACGTGCTGGTCAATGCGGCAGGCACGATTCACCGTGCCGACGCACTCGGCACGAGCGATGCCGACTGGGACCGTGTGATGTCGGTCAACGTGAACGGAATGTTCTACATGTGTCGAGCGGCGGTCGGATACATGATCGAGCAGAGATCGGGCGCAATCGTGAATTTCGGCTCGATCTGGGGAGGCGTCGCATCCGCTGGATCAACTGCGTATTGCGTCTCGAAGGGTGCGGTACATCAACTCACCCGGGCGATGGCGCTCGACCATGTGGAGCAAGGGATACGTGTGAACGCTGTGGCTCCTGGTGAGGTTCGAACCCCGATGTTGTCGTCTGAGCGTGCCAACACGCCCACCGAAGCTGACCTCCAGGCAATGGCTGATGCGACCATTCCGATGAAACGGCTCGCTGAGCCGATCGAGATCGCTCGCGTCGTGGTCTTTCTGGCATCGGAAGAGGCGAGCTACATGACGGGCGAGATCGTCCACGTCGATGCTGGATACACCGCGAGGTAGATGGGCGAGTCACTCGACGAGATCGCAGCATTCTTGAACAAGCGCTAGGGTCCGAATCATGGAGATCCAAAACAGTTTCATCGTCGACGCGCCTATTGGCGAGGCGTGGGAGTTGCTCACGAACATCGCTGAGATCGCACCGTGTTTGCCGGGGGCGAAGCTCACCGATGAAACAGATGGTGTGTACAGCGGTGGGGTGAAGGTCAAGGTTGGCCCGGTCACCGCTGAGTACAAGGGGTCTGCTGAGTTCGTCGAGAAAGATGATGTGAACTACAAGGCGGTGATCAGCGGCAAGGGCCGTGACACTCGTGGTGCGGGTAATGCACAGGCCTTGATCACTGCGCAGATGACCGCGGTTGGTGACAAGACCGAGGTCGACATCGTCACCGACTTGAAGGTGTCGGGCAAGGTGGCGCAGTTCGGTCGTGGTGTGATGCAGGATGTGTCGACCAAGTTGCTCGGCCAGTTCGCTGAGTGTCTCGAGAGCAAGATCGGCGAACCCGACGCGATCGACGAGGTCGCCTCGGCAGGTGCCGCCGCTGTGGACACACCAGTCGACGGAGATGCGCCGTCGACAGAGACCCCCGTACACGCTGTGCAGCCCGTGGCCTCGGCCGAGGAAGAGTCGGTACTGGACCTGGGCGATGTCGGGATCGGCGGGGTGCTCTTGAAACGCTACGGTGCCGCCGCTGGTGCGACCGCGTTGCTTCTCGTGCTCCTGATGTGGATGGCGCGACGCCTTCGTACGTACTGAGCGCGCGAAAGGGGTCGGAGAGTGGATGACGCAGCTGACTCGTTCGACGTCATTTGTATCGGGGGCGCAATCATCGGCAGCGCTGCCGCGTACTTTCTCAGCGAGTCGTCCGACTTCGACGGATCTGTGCTCGTCGTCGAGCCCGACTGGACCTACGACAAGACATCCACCACCCGTGCGGGAAACAGTATCCGTGAGCAGTTCTCGAATCCCGTGAACATCAAAGTGAGCCAGTTCGCGATGGAGTTCATCGAGAACTTCCACGAGAACACGCAGGTCGAAGATGAGTCGCCGGAGTTGAACTTCCGAGGCACCGGGTATCTCTTTCTGGCCACCGAATCTGGAATGGATGTGCTCGTCGAGAAGCATCTGATCCAGGAACAGGAAGGGGCGACCGCGCAACTGTTGTCGGTCGAAGAGTTGGCCAAGACATTCCCATACATGTCTGT
>Ga0055584_100006755_pt1 | contig 11242 bp, 12 predicted proteins | sample OSDHelmetaG_FD_58716 | JGI IMG/M metagenome (GOLD analysis project Ga0055584, IMG submission 58716) | Pelagic marine sediment microbial communities from the LTER site Helgoland, North Sea, for post-phytoplankton bloom and carbon turnover... | ecosystem: Environmental > Aquatic > Marine >...
CACCCGACCTACAGTAGGGTAAAGAGGTTTGACAGATATCCAAGCCGCTTTATCCTAGCAATTACACAGGTGCACAGGTAAAATTGCGCTCAATTTCCAGCCACCATTATAAACCATGAAAGTACTCGGAATCGAAACCTCTTGTGATGAAACCGGTGTTGCCATTTTTGACACCGACCAGGGCATTGTTGCCGAAGCTTTGTATAGCCAGGTAGCCGTGCATGCCGAGTATGGCGGTGTCGTGCCTGAATTAGCCTCACGGGATCATATTCGTAAACTAGTCCCCTTGATGCGTGAAGTATTTGCCAAGGCAGGGTTAGAGTACGGTGATATTGATGGCGTGGCTTATACCTCTGGTCCCGGCTTAATTGGTGCCTTGATGGTGGGCGCCTCAACCGGTCGTGCTTTAGGTATGGCATGGGATGTACCGACTATTGGTGTACATCATATGGAAGGGCACTTGTTAGCGCCTTTGCTAGAAGAAAACGCACCCAAACCGCCGTTTGTAGCTTTATTGGTTTCCGGCGGCCATACGCAGCTAGTGAATGTGCATAGTTTGGGTGACTACGAATTAATGGGCGAGTCCATTGATGATGCTGCCGGTGAGGCCTTCGATAAGGTGGCTAAGATGTTGGACTTAGATTACCCCGGTGGTCCTCATGTAGCACGCTATGCCACCCAAGGTGAAGCAGGTCGTTTCAAATTCCCACGGCCTATGGTAGACCGTCCTGGTTTGGATATGAGCTTTAGTGGTTTAAAAACGGCGGCTTTATATGCGGTGCAAGGTTTGCAGAAGGCAAGCCCAGACGGTCAGCTTAGCGAGCAGGATAAAGCCGACATTTGCTTGGCCTTTGAGCAAGCTGCGGTGGATACCTTGGCCATTAAATGCCGCCGTGCCATCGAACAGTCCGGTCATAAGGTATTGGTGATGGCAGGTGGTGTTAGTGCCAACCAGCGTTTGCGCGGCAAATTAGAAGCAGCTTCTGCTAAGTTAGGGGCTAAGGTGTATTACCCACGTCCGGCTTATTGTACTGACAATGGTGCCATGATTGCTTTTGCCGGTGCCTTGCGTTTGCAGGCGGGGCAGGCAGATGATTTACGCTTACAGATTCAGCCACGTTGGCCCCTGGATACATTAGCGGCTGTTTGATACATGGGGCCAGACCTAAGGTCTGACCCCGAGCGAAGCAAAATTTAAATGAGTTGGAGAGATAAATTGGACACGGTTTATATTCATGGCTTGGCTGTGGAAACGACAATTGGCATATTTGATTGGGAACGTACCATCAAACAAAAGGTGGTGCTGGACATCGAAATGGCCGTGGATATTCGCGCGTCTGCGGCCAATGAAGATATTGATCGTACCGTAAGCTACAAGGATGTCTCCGATCGTTTGATGGCCTTTATTGCCGCTAATGAGTTCTTGTTAGTAGAAACCATGGCGGAAGAAATCGCCGCTTTGGTGCTAAACGAATTCCCTGTACCTTTTGTACGTTTGAAACTGGGTAAACCCGGTGCAGTGCCAGAAGCGCAGGATGTTGGTGTCATTATAGAACGTGGTAATAAGCCATAATGACTGTGCAGGTGCACTTGGGGCTGGGGGCAAATATTGAGCCCGAACAGTGTTTGCGCGCAGCTGTAAAACTGCTGCGTGAAACCTTTGTTAACTTGCAGTTGTCACCTGTTTATCAAACCCAAGCAGTAGGTATTAACGGTCCAGATTTTCTTAATATGGTGGTGAGCTTTTCTACCTGCATGCCGCTTGCTGAATTACAGGCTTGGATTAAGCTTATGGAAACCAAGCATGGCCGCGATCGTAGCGAGCCGCAACCAAGTTGTCATCGCTTAGATATGGATGTGCTTTTATATGGTAATTTGATTAGCGAAGCTGATAGGGTGCCGCGTAGTGATGTGCTAGAGCGGGCTTATGTGTTGCGCCCCTTGGCAGATGTTGCTCCTGATCTAGTTTATCCAGGTGGTCAGAAAACTATCTCTCAGCTTTGGCAAGCGAGTCAACTGGGTCAGGTGACTGAGGTTTTTGCTTTGGGCTTTACCAGCTAGGCTCTTTCCTTTTAAGAAACCTTGGCAATAGCCTCTATCTGCGCCGCCTTGATGGCGTCTCCCAGTACCTTTCCACGTTTGCCTTGTGCCATTAAGTCTTGTGGCTTTACTACTAGGGCTGCCCCAATATCTACGAGTATTTGTTGCCATAAGCTTGCGCTAAAGCTGAGCTCTGGTAACTCCATTTGCCCCTGGCTGTGCAATAAGCCAATTAACTTAACCAAGCGTTCTAGTTGGCTTGAGTTTTTAAGAGCGCCGCAGTTGCTCAGTAGGATATGCTTTTGTTCGGCATTTAGTTCTGGGTAATGGGTCAGTTGGCGTTGATGCATGCTGAGCTGTACACACAGCTGTAAAGTTGCCTTAGGTAGGCGCAGGGCTTCGCCTAGGTTCTCTAGCTGAGGCTTGTTTAAAGCTTGTAAGAGTATGGCCAGGCGCTCGTCAGGGTCCGTTAGTTGATGACTAGCGGCTTGTAAGGTGCCTAGTGGGTTTTTCTTGCGCTGTAATAGCTTGGCAAGTGCTGGTACTAACTGCTGTAAAGCACCAAGTTCTAGCAAGGTGGTGAAATAAATCCATGGGCTTGGGCTGCGCATGGCTTTTTGCGTTTCATGCCAAAGGCGTTCTTTGGCAATTTCTTTAAGTTCACCCGAGTCTACTAGTTGTTTAGCGAGCGCTTTGGTTGCTGGTGCTATGTAAAAACCAAGGTGGTGCAAGTGGGCATGAAAGCGGGCCAAACGCAGTATACGTAACGGGTCTTCGCTAAAAGCCGGTGATACGTGGCGCAGAACGCGTTGTTGTATATCTTGCTGCCCACCATAAGGATCAATAAGCTCGCCGTTGCTATCTTCGGCAATGGCATTAATAGTCAGATCACGGCGTTCTAGATCTTGGGGTAGGGTGATATCAGGTGCGGCATGAACAGTAAAGCCTTTATAGCCACGACCAGCTTTGCGCTCGGTGCGTGCGAGGGCGTATTCTTGCTTGCTGGTAGGGTGTAGAAAAACAGGAAAGTCTTTGCCGACCTGGGTATAGCCCAGGTCTAGCAAGTCTTGTGGACTAGCACCTACAACCACATGGTCATAGTCTGTTACGGGGATGCCGAGTAGTCGATCTCGTACGGCTCCGCCAACGATGTAGGATTGCCAGTTTGGTTGCACTTAGTCCACTTGTTGGGGCCTAGTTGGGATTAGGCACACATTTGCGGGTGAGTGGTGCAGAAGGTGTTAAAACCACCTTCTAAACTATATACATCACCAAACCCTTGATTGATAAACACTTCAGCTGCCTGCATAGAGCTAAAACCTTGGTAGCAGCATACAACAACAGGCTTGTCCTTGTCAGCTTCAGCTAGAAATGCGCCGATGTTGCTGTTATCAATGCGCTGGCTACCTTTGATGTGGTTGCTAGTATAGCTGTTGGCGTCACGAATATCCAAAACGTAGGCGCCGTCATCAATTTTGCTTTGCAGTTGAGTAGGGTTCAAGATCTGTAGTTTAGTCATTTGTGTGCTCTCTTTAAATTTGTCATTTCTAATTAAGATAATGCTAATATTAGCAGAGACTGATATTAGACACAAGCGGTTTTAAAAACTTCTTTGTCTTCCAGTCGCATCATCTTTAAATGACCGCCCCAAACGCAACCCATATCTAGGTTAACTACGGTTTCTAGTCCGGTTTCACCTTCTAAGGCTGCCCAGTGGCCAAATACTTGTTGGCAGTCTACTTGGCTGGCATGATTGAACCAAGGGGCAAATCCTGCGGGTGCTTCGTGGGGCTTGGCTTTGGCTTTTAATTCCAAGCGCCCTTGCGCATCCGTGAAGCGCATGCGGGTAAAATAGTTGGTAATGCAGCGCCAGCGTTCTGGGCCTTCCAGGTCTGGGTTCCACAGGTCGGGTAGGTTGCCGTACATATTGGCAAAGTACTCTTGGTCTTGTGGGCCGGTGAGTACTTGATGAATTTCTTTGGCTAGGGTTTGTGCAGTCCCTAGATCCCAGCAGGGTGGGATACCAGCATGGGTCATGACGGTTTGAAATGTGGAGCTGTAGTGCAAGAGGGGTAAGGATTGCAGCCACGTCATCAGCTCTTCACGATCTGGGGCAGAGAATATGGCTGTTAGTGTGGGGTCAATACGTAGATCGGTTGCCCCGTGATGCAAGGCTAATAGATGCAGGTCATGGTTGCCTAGTACCACCTTGGCGCGCTTGCCCATGCTCATGATAAAACGCAATGATTCTAAAGACTGGGGGCCGCGATTGACAAGGTCACCAGCGACCCAGAGTTTATCATTTTCACTAAACTTAACACGCTCTAATAAGCGCTGTAAGGGATCTAAACAACCTTGCAAATCACCGACAGCGTAAGTGGCCATTAGTGCAGTGCGTGCGGGTAAGCTAGGGTGAAGGGGGCGATGTTGGCAGTGAACTCATGACCGTCTGCGGCCTTCATGTCGTATTTACCACTCATGCTGCCTACTTGTGTTCCTAGTACTGTACCGCTGGTATAACGATGTTCTTTACCGGGTTCTATAACGGGTTGTTGGCCAACTACGCCACTGCCGCTTACTTCTTGAGATTCGCCATCACCATTGGTGATCAACCAGTGGCGATCCAAAAGCTGGGCGCTTTGGGTGCCTTGGTTGGTAATAGTGATGTGATAAGCAAATACATAGCGGTTGCGTTCAGGGTCAGACTGCTCGGCAACGTACTGGCTATCTACCTTCACGGCAACGTCGTATTCATCAATACTGGATTCGGTATTGATGTGGGGACTGTCGTGGATAACTTGGTCAGACATATTAGTTGCCTTCTTGTTGAGTGTACTGATTATGATAATTGCTTATTTTTACATAATCTGCAACCGTTAAACGCTCTGGTCGCAAGGTAGCGTCTATACCAATTTCCTCCAATTGTTCAGAAGTTAACACGCCTTTAAGGTTGTTGCGCAGGGTTTTGCGGCGCTGCGCGAAGGCTGTACGTACCAAATTACTGAAGTTCTTGTGGTTATCTGCCACATGAGGAAGCTCGTTGTATGGCACTAGGCGCACAATGGCAGAATCTACTTTAGGGCGTGGATCAAAGGCTTCAGGTGGTACTTCAAATAGATTTTCGACTTGGCAGTAATATTGAGCCATGATACTTAAGCGGCCATAGTTGTTCTCACCTGCTTGAGCAGCAAGGCGCTGTACCACTTCTTTTTGTAGCATGAAGTGCATGTCTAGCACCTGTTCGGCATGCTCTAGCAGATGGAAAATCAACGGCGTAGAGATGTTGTAAGGCAGGTTGCCGACAATACGCAAAGAGTTGGGTTGATCACTGATTTTCGTAAAGTCAAATTTCAAAGCATCGGCTTCGTGAATGCGTAGGTTATCACCATAGGTGGCAAAGCTGATACGCAGCCGAGGGATCAAGTCACGGTCGAGTTCTACAACATCTAGAGCACCGGCAGCCGCTAACAAGTGTTCTGTAATAGCACCTAAGCCAGGTCCAATTTCTACCAAGCCCTGATCAGGTTGAGGGCGGATACTGGCCACAATATGGCGAATAATACCTTGATCTTGAAGGAAGTTCTGACCAAAGCGTTTACGTGCCTTGTGCTTATTTTGTTGCTGAGATGACATAATTTAATACTACTTTAAATGCTACTTAATGAGTTATTGGCTAGGCTGTCATTAGTTTGGCTTGGTGGATAGCTTCGATCAAGCTGCTGGCGCTAGCCTTGCCCGTGCCGGCTAGGTCCAATGCCGTGCCGTGATCAACTGAGGTGCGGATAATGGGCAACCCTAGGGTAATGTTCACTGCTGCGCCAAAGCCTGCGTATTTTAGCACAGGCAAGCCTTGGTCGTGATACATGGCTAGCACGCAATCAGCGTGTTTTAGGTTTTCTTGGCTAAACAAGGTGTCGGCCGGGAGAGGGCCTATAAGGTTGATGCCTTCTTGGCGCAAGTCGTCTAGAGTTGGGATGATAGTATCTAGTTCTTCGCGTCCTAAATGGCCATCTTCGCCAGCATGTGGATTGAGTCCACATACGTAAATAACTGGGCTTGGCGTGGCAAATTTTTGCTGCAATTCCTGGTGCAAAATTCTGGTAACTTGCTGCAAGGTGGTTGGTGTAACGGCCTTGGCCACTTCTGACAAAGGTAGGTGGGTAGTCACCAGTGCTACGCGCATGGCTTGGCAGGCTAACATCATCACTACTTTGTCTTGTGCGCACCGCTCTTGTAGATATTCTGTGTGGCCACTAAAAGGTGTGCCCGCGTTATTGATAACAGCCTTATGTACCGGGGCCGTAACCATAGCATGGGCGCTTCCATCTAGGCAGGCATCGCAGGCAAGGTCCAAGGTCCTGAGAACGTAAGCAGCGTTATCGGTATTGAGGCTGCCTGCAACACTAGGGCTGCATAACGGTGTATGCCATACCTTGAGTTGGTGGTTTTGTAATTGGCTACTGTTATCTGTTTGCCCTGGAGTATAGGTACAAATTTCAATATCAACGCCAAGCTGTTGTGCGCGCTGTTGCAGCAGCTGTTGGTCTGCAACAACAATGATTTCACAATCGGATTGTGGGCCCGCAAGTTGTAGGCATAGCTCTGGGCCAATACCGGCAGGTTCGCCGGCAGTGACTAAAATTCGTGGCAATGTCTGGGGTGACAAGTTAGCGAATCTCTATATAGGATTGATTGCGCAATTCGCGTAGCCAGTTTTCTAGTTCGCCAGCAAACTTGCCGTCATGTAGTGCCGCGCGCGCTTTGCTGCGTAAAATGTTTTGACCCACATCTTTGGTTTGGCGTTCGCTTACTTGCAGTATATGCCAGCCACTAGGGCCTTCGAAAGGTTCGCTAAGTTGGTTTTCTGCGAGCGCGTCTAGTTGGCGCTGCATAAAGCTAGGTAGTTGATCTGGGTTTAACCAACCCATGTCGCCACCTTTAAGTGCGGTGTTGGCATCGTCACTGAAGCTGCGAGCTAACTTGTAGAATTCAGTGCCTTGTTGTAAGCGAGAATGAATATCATCAATTAATTCTTTGGTATCAGCAGCAGAACGGATTTCGTTACTTAACACTAAAATATGGTTAGCTTTGGTTTGCTCAACCTGCTTGATAGCAAGGCCGCGCAGTTGTATAACTTTGACCAGATGGTAGCCGCTAGTATTGCGCAGCGGTTGGCTGACCTCATTTGCCTCAAGTTGAGTTACAGTATCGGAAAATAAAGCAGGTAGCTGGCTCACTTTGCGCCAGCCTAGGCTGCCACCTTCAAAGGCATTGTTAGCATCAGAGTATTTGATAGCTAGGCTAGTAAAGTCTGCGCCACTGTCAATTTCTGCCTGCAAGGATGCTAGCTTTTCATTGGCTGTGTTTAGTTGTTGCTCTGTTGCTTGGGCTGGGATAGCAATCAAAATATGAGAGAGTAAGTATTCATTGTCGGCTAGCGCTTCTCCTTGCTGTGATTCAAGAAATAGGTCAATGTCTTTTTCACTAACTTTAATGCGCCGTTTTACGGCAATCTTGCTGACTTCTTCAACGGTCATTGAGCGTTCGACTTCAGCTCGAAATCCTGCAACAGTTTGGCCGTTTTTAGCAATGGCTTGGTGTAATTGTGGCAAGGACAAGTTGTTGTTCTTGGCAATGTTGGCCATGGCGTTGTTGAGCATAGTTTCGGAGACTTTTACCCCCAACTTATCGGCTTCTTGTAGCTGCAAAAGCTCAATAATTATCTGCTCTAGAACCTGATCCTGGAATACATCCAGTTCAGGGATGGCCATATTTTGGCGCTGTAATTGACTACTAACCACGGACATTTCGGCATCTAGTTCGGATTGCATAATTACGTCGTTGTTTACCACAGCTGCGATAACGTCAATATCTGTCGCCGCTTGGATTGTGGACCAGGGTAGTAAGCTGGTCAGCAAAGTAGCCGTAGCTAGTATGCGTTTGCAGTTAGTTAAAACGTTCATTGTATCCCGTTATGTTTGTCATAAACTCTTGTATTTCGGCATCACCAGAACCAAATAGGCGCGTATCACCGTCACCTAGGCCTTTTAATTCTAGTTCTAAAAAGACACCGTGCTCGTTGCCTGTTGATTGGTCAACATACCAGTCACGGTTGACTAGGCGAACCTTGTAGCAGCAATTGGCAAATTCTACCCCAGCAATCTGGTCTAGCCGGCGATTATTGGTAATGTCATTTTTATGCTGGGCAAACATTGTCCAATTGGGCGCCAGTGGCCAAATTATTGAAGCTTGCGTTTGTTTGCTGCTAGTGGTTTCCGTATAACCAGCTGATAAAATTTGGTTGCTGGCAGCACGGTAACGCAAGTTGGCAGACATAGCTTCCAGTGTATTGCTACTGTCATCCCAATCAATATTTAGGCTGCTACTGAGTTTATTGTTAATTTGGTAATCCATCTGACCATAGAATGGCGAAGAAGTTTCCGTTGCTGTCGCTGTTGCAGAAGATAACTGTACTTGGCGATCGTCAAGGTAGTAGATTTTCGCCAAAGAAAACTTAGCTGTCTGTTGGCCAGTGGCGGCTAGTACGCGACTAGACACGCCTAGAGTTACGCGATTGGTGTCGCCGATTCTATCTGGGCCGTTAAAACGGTTGGCTTGGTATAGGGGCTTTGCAACGGCGCTGGTGTCAAAAACGGGTAGGTCGTCTTGGTTCTTATATGGTGCATAAGCCCAATACAATCGAGGTTCCAAGGTTTGTTGGCCGCCACTGGCTGTGTCTCGATCGAATAGTAAGCCGGAATCAAGTTCTAGTTGATAACCGCTACGATGTTGGTTGCTGGCAATGCCTAGTGGTGTATCAGTCAGGTGGTAGGTGGTAGTAGGTAGGCTGAATTTAGGTGTGACGTAGGCATAGTCAGACTGCCATTGGTGCTGTACTGACGGTGTGAAGTGAATACGTTGACCATTGATTTTTTGCATGCTACTCAAGCTTGAGTGGCTATCGCGCTGGAAGTTGTCGTAAGTCAGGTCGTATAGCCAGCTGCTGTCTTCTTGTAATTGGCCTTGGCCAGATACGCTCATAAACGGTGCTAAATTGTACGTCGGTGCATTGTTACTTAGCTGTTGATGTTGTTTGAAGCCAAAAGTTAACCTATCTAGTGAGTCGGAATCAGTTGCGTAATTAAAAATAATTTCGCTGCTAACTTTGTTGTTATCAGCTTGGTCCGATGAATAACCGTAATTAGAAAATAACCCTATATCACTAGCGCGGGCTAGTTTGATATTAGCGCTTAAACGATCACTGATGTTTCCGCTGAACATATAATCTGCGTACCAGCTGCTACTCGTTGATTGCTTGTCGTCAACGCTAATGAGCATGTTGCTGGTATGTAAACCGCTGCTGTCCAGGTAACGGCCTTGTGTTGTTAAATACAGGCCGCGATGCTCGCGCCAGTGGGGAGTGATTAGCGCATCATAATTGGGTGCTAGGTTTAGGTAGTATGGGGTGGCTAGGTATAATCCGTCGCTGCTACTAGTGGAAATGTGCGGATATAGCAATCCCGAACGCCTTTTGTCGTCAATAGGGAAGCTGATCCATGGTAGATAAAAAATCGGCACGGGGCCCAAATTCAATACTGCATTACGAGCTTCGCCAACACCGCGATTGGGCATTATGTCGATGCGTGAGCTAGCGATATGCCAACTGTTGTCGCCAGGTGGGCAAAAGCTAAATGTGCCCTTGTCTAATACTATGCTGTCGTCGCTGTTAATGGTAACGTTCGAAGCCTGTGCGCGAAGCTCGCTGTCAAACTGAACTAGCTCTGCATTTTGTAAGCTAGATTGACTAAGGTCAGTGTTAAAGACACCGTTGGCGGCAGTGATGAGTATACCAGGACGACGGTATTCTACATCTTCATCGACGTTAATTATACCTGTATTACTGTCCAGACTGATTCGTTCGCTGCGCAGGCGTTGTGTGCCTTGTTGCATAATAACGTTGCCAGACATGGTGGTAACGCCATTTTCAAATGAACTGGTGTCAGAATCTGTGTGAATCGGCTGAGATGCCGGTGGCAAATCCGAAACCAATACATCAAATACCAAAGGCTGATAACTACCGGAACAGTAGTTAATATCTGTTTTAGTGTTCCATTGCCAGTCTAAATCCCCTGCACTTACAGCACTTGTGGTCATCGCTGAAGTGAGAACAATGCAGGTCGCCAACACTTTAGGCGAAATTGTTTTTAGCTGGAATAATGGGGTAGCGAAGGAGCGATGTTGATTAACCAAGAGAAAATCCAAAATCAAGAAGCGGTTGAACTTGAAAAACGCTGAAACTGGCGCCAATAAATGGTAAGTTTAAACCACAAACCAAGCTTGTGGAACTGTAAATAAATAGGATTCTAGTTTGAACGGATATTTAGTAGGGAAAAACCTAGCCAATCACCGCACAGGCATGGTTATTGGTGCTCTTTTGGGTATGGCTTCAGGTGGATTTGTTGGATTGTTGTTTGGTTCCATTATTGGGTACCAGTTAGATAAGTTGATTCGCCGCTTTTCTGGTGTAGAACAATGGACCCAAGAGAAGGCGCAAAATGCCTTCTTTGACGCTACTTTTGCTGTAATGGGTAAGGTAGCCAAAGCTGATGGTCGAGTGACGCAAGCCGAAATTCAGTATGCCGAAGCTGTGATGGCGCGTATGCAATTGACTGGCGACCGACGTAAGCGGGCTATTGACCTGTTTACTAAAGGCAAAACCTCTGGTTACGAATTAACCGATGTATTAGAGCCATTGCGTCGTGCTCTAGGCCGCAGTAATGCCCATGCACGCATGATGTTTGTTGAAATTCAATTGGCCGCAGCCCTTGTTGATGGTGAATTTAGTCCGTCAGAAGGTATGGTGCTGGCGGAAATGTGCAAATTGTTGGGAGTGTCTCAACGGGAATTTGAAACCGTTGCCGCGCGTATGGCGGCAGAGCACTCCTTCCACCAGCAGCATCAAGGTGGTGCTCAAGCTAAACCTCAAGCCGATGAAATTGAACAAGCTTATGGTGTGCTAGGCGTAGACAAAGGTTGCGATAACAAGGCGCTGAAGCAGGCATACCGTCGCCTTATGAGTCAGCATCATCCAGATAAGCTAGTGGCAGAAGGTTTGCCTGACGAGATGATGTTGTTGGCTAAGGAAAAAACCCAAGAAATTCAAGCAGCTTATGACGTTGTAAAGCGTTCACGTAAGTAAAAA
>Ga0055584_100006756_pt1 | contig 11240 bp, 9 predicted proteins | sample OSDHelmetaG_FD_58716 | JGI IMG/M metagenome (GOLD analysis project Ga0055584, IMG submission 58716) | Pelagic marine sediment microbial communities from the LTER site Helgoland, North Sea, for post-phytoplankton bloom and carbon turnover... | ecosystem: Environmental > Aquatic > Marine >...
CTTTGGTCCGGGGGTATTGCACTCCGCGATGGCTCCCTGCGGTCTTCAATGAGGCTGTCTATTCAGGCGTCAGCATGGCGGCTAAATAGACCTTTAGCCGAATTAATGCCGGAAAAAGTATGCTTTTTCTCGGCCGCTTAACTCGCTGCGTACAATACCCGAGGACCAAAGGCTCTCCAACCAGCGCTGACAATACCTGCGGGATTGGCTAGCCCGCCACGGATTTACTGTTATGATTCCGCCCCCTGAGTTGGCTGAACCAGCTAACGGCAGCATTTAGCCTGCCAATTTACCGGTTACTACCGCTGCGGTCCCACAATGCGCCGGCGACCAGAACAGACCTGGGTCGCGATGGCCTGTTCTGAGACTGTCGCCCGCATGGACGCGGGCGCACAAGCCTACAGGGAAGTATTTACGGCGTGTCTTGGAACAGGCCATCGCGACCCAGCTCGGGCTTGCTGCTATCCACCGGGTTAAACGCGCTTGAGCGCAATATTAGATTGACTAATTATGAGCCTCGTAAGATTTGATGAAGTAGGACTGGAATTCGGCGAGCACGTCTTACTTCGTGAGGCCTGCATGTCTATTGAGGCCGGCGAACGCGTCTGCCTGATCGGCCGTAACGGTGCCGGCAAAACCTCCCTGCTGAAACTCATTACCGGCGAACTCGAGCCTGATCATGGCAGCATTCAGTTTCGCTCAGGCATAGGCATCAGCCAACTGGCTCAGAGCCTGCCTGCCGAGACTGACCAGACCGTTCGAGAGATTGTCACGAGCGGGCTCGCAGCAGTACAGGCGCTCGCAGACGAATACCGTGAAAAGTCAGCGTTGCAACTCGATGCAAACGGACTGCGCGAACTCGAGAAACTTCAGCAGCAGGTCGACGCACGCGGCGGCTGGAATATAGAGCAACGAGTCGATACCGTCATCACCGACCTCGACTTACCCGCCGACAAAAAAATAAATGAATTGTCCGGGGGCTGGCAGCGGCGGGTTGCACTGGGCCGCGCTTTGGTTAGCCAACCTGATTTGCTATTGCTTGATGAACCCACCAATCATCTGGACCTCGCTACAATCAGCTGGCTGGAAGACCGAATCGTATCGTGGCCCGGAGCGGTCATGTTCATCACTCATGACCGCGCCTTCCTGCAACGACTTGCGACTCGCATCCTGGAACTGGATCGCACACAACTAACCAGCTGGGATTGCGACTACCACACTTACCTGCGCCGCAAGGATCAAGCACTGCATGCCGAGCAGGAAGAGAACTCCCGCTTCGACAAGAAGCTGGCCGAAGAAGAAATCTGGGTACGTCAGGGTATTAAGGCGCGGCGCACCCGCAACGAAGGCCGTGTTCGAACCCTGCAGGCTATGCGGGAGAAGCAAGCCGCACGCATTAAACGCGGACCGGGCGCACACATCAGCATTGATGAAGCCGAAAGCTCCGGACGCAAAGTTATCCGGATGCGCAACGTCAGTTATGCCTATGGTGATAACAAAGTCATTGATAAACTGACACTTGGCGTCATGCGCGGCGAAAGAATTGGTCTGGTCGGCAACAACGGTATCGGCAAAAGCACACTTCTGAGGTTGATGCTGGGCGAACTGGAACCGCAGGAAGGTGCGGTTAAGCACGGCACCAATCTCGAGATTGCTTACTTTGACCAACTGCGCCGCGAACTAGACCCCAATAAATCAGTTGCCGAGATCGTCGGTGATGGCCGTGACTACATCACGATAAATGGTAAAGAGCGCCATGTAGTCGGCTACCTGCGCGGTTTTCTTTTCAGCGCCAAACGCGCCATGACGCCTGTTCGCATACTGTCTGGCGGCGAACGCAATCGTGTAATCCTCGCCCGGCTGTTCACACGACCCAGTAATCTGCTGGTATTGGATGAACCAACCAATGATCTCGACGTTGAAACACTGGAAGTACTGGAAGCGAGGTTGTCGGAATATGCCGGTACATTAATCGTGGTCAGCCATGATCGCGAGTTTCTGGATAACGCGGTAACCAGCATCCTGGTATTCGAGGATGATGGTAACGTGCATGAATATGTCGGTGGATACAGCGACTGGTTAAAGCGCGGGCACAAGCTCGCCGAAACCGAAAACCCCGAAAAAACTCAACGCAAAGCAGCGCAGGAGGCACGTCGGGCCCAGAAGAAAAGCCAGCCACGTAAACTCAGCTACAAAGAGCAACGTCAACTGGACACACTGCCTGCAGACATTCAAAAACTGGAACGACGGATTGAGGAACTGGGAAGGAAAACGTCTGACAGCTCTTTTTACAATCGATCCTACGAAGAAACGCAACCCGTTCTGGATGAACTAAACCAGTCAAATACGAATCTGGAATCACTCACGAATCGCTGGCTGGAACTGGAAGAACGGCAAGAGCGATTTTTGGAAGCAAAACAAAGCAACCCACCGAAACCTAAAAGCTGACGCAACACACCAGACCAGCGTTCCGGTGCATCAACTTTAGTTCAGCAGTTCCTCAGCATCGCTATCGTCACGCACCTCAAGACTTTTATACGCCATGGTGCCCTTGCGACTGCCGCCCCAGGCCACACCGGGCCGGCCGTTGTATTCACGAATGGGCTCAAATTGCACAATCATGCGACCCTTTTTACTGGGAGCACTATCAATATACGTGGTCAATTCTTCTTCAGTGGCTTCACGCACACCGAGGATTCGGCCTCCTTTCCAGGAACGCTGAGATTTCTGCTTGTGCAGGGCCACGTAGTCAGCCGACTGCTCTTCGCCATCCAATAACCATAAAAAGCTTTCCAGGCAGCCATCGGGGGCCTGATTAAGGCCAGCGCCTTTCTCAATTAAGTGCAAAATTTTCACGAATCTTCCTATCTCAATCAGTGCCGGAATCAATACAGTGCTTAGTATTGCAGCCTTCGGGAGACAAGTCTTGTCGCAGCGTGTCATACCCCAGTCAGTTTGACCCACAGCAGTGCCCGGTTGTTGGCGGGCATCGGGACATCCTTCACTAAGCTTAAGCCGCGAGCGCTGGCCAGTTCGTAAACCCATTCAAAATCTTTAATGCTTCGGTCGGGATCACTCTCCCTTAGCCGGACGTCGAAATCCGCATTGCTGACACTGGTATATTCGCCACCATAATTAAACGGCCCGTAGACCAGCAAATAACCACCCGGCTGCAAAACCTGCTCCACACCCCGAAAAAAATCACTGACACACTCGGCACTCATAAAATGCAGTGTATTGGCGCTGAACACCACATCACAGTCTGCAACAGGCCACGGACACATGCGTACATCGAGGTCCACCGCCGTCAACACATTGTCCGGCGCTTCGGATTGCAGTCGCACCTGCAAACTCGCCAGATGCTCAGCCGTATCGGCCGGTTGCCAGCTGACCTCGGGAAAACTTGTGCCAAAAAAAACGGCATGCTGGCCTGTACCGCTGCCAACTTCTACCACACGATGCCCCACCGACAAGAATGTGCGCATTACTTCGAGTATGGGTCGCTTATTGCGCTCGCAGGCCGACGAAAAGCCTGCCATAGCGATCTTTTCAAAAGAATCTTGCATCAGCCTATTCTATCTGTGAACCTGCATACGCATATGCATATATTGATGCGTCTTAATTTCCCTCTCCTGTGCGCGCTGACAGTCTTCACCGCTGCGACTGCTTCCGCAGCAGACAATACGAACGATGCTGACCCGAAAAAGTTACAGGTACAGGAACAGGAACAGGAACAGGAACAGGAACCACTATGGGAAATGAACCTCGCGGCTTTCGCTCGCTACGGGCCCGCCTATCCCGCGTCTGAAGAATCGCAGGTCAATATCGTACCGTTACCCTTCCCTATCTATCGCGGCAAGATACTTCGGGTCGGCGCCGACGCCAATAAGCCCGTAACTACCCGCATATTCAGAAGGGATCGGATTAAGCTGGACATCGATTTCGGCCTGAACTTCCCCGTCGACAGCGAAGATATCGACGCGCGCACCGGCATGCCGGATCTTGACCTGCTGGCGGAGGCAGGCCCGGAACTGGAGCTCCAGTTTGTGAAGCAGCCAAGGATAGGCAATGCGTTTCTTGCCCTGCAGCTGCGCGGTGCTTTCTCCTTCGACGGGCTTGACCCCACCTGGCGGGGACTTATTTTCTCCAGCGAAGTAAAGTATGTCGCGCCCGTATTTCGGGAAAAGTCTGAATTCTCCATGCGCATCACTCCGGAATGGGCCGGAAATGAATACATGGATTTTTTCTACGGGGTCGCGCCTGAATTTTCCACCGTAAATCGACCACAATACACGGCCAAGGGAGGTTACCTTGGTACCAAGCTCGCTTTTTCACTGAAGCATGAATTTAATGACAAGTTTCAGCTGCGCACCGGGGTTAGTTTTGGTCTATATCAAGGCGCACGAAACCGCAACAGTACACTGTACACAGCGGAGACAAACTCCGGCGTCTACATAGCCTTTCTCTGGAAATTCTGGGAAAGTGCGAGAATGGCGGATGCAGACCCCGGCTAGACCCGCAAAGCCATGACATCAAGCGCAGTTCGCACTAGTCTTGCAAGACAGCTTTTAAGATGGAGTCACATATCATGACGATGCGCATGCTTAAACTGCCGGCCAATGCCGATCAAAAACCCGATCCCGAGCTGGATCTTGAAGATCCGGAAACCAACTTCAATGCCATGCTTAAAATCCGCGGCGATATTAGTGGCAAGGATTTCTTTTTTGGCTTCCCCGGTCAGGTCTGGGCGATGGTGCCACAGGAGGGCAACTACCGTTGCTTTCGCACCTTCGGGCTGGGAGCGGGCCGAATTGAGGAAGTGGAAGAAGGCTGGCGTATTTATAACCGTGAAGTTTTGTATTACCTGGATCCCGATACCGGCGAAATACTGAACGAGTGGAGCAATCCATTCCTCGGCGGCAAAAAGGTCGAGGTATTTCATATCGCCAATGACCCTGTCAACGGTGTGTTTGCGCGCAAAGGCAACCCTGTACTGTCACCGCCTTACCCTTACGTCACCTATGGCGATGTCATTGCCTTTCAATGGGATTTCTATATTTTCAAACCGGCAGACCTCAAGCGGGATGAATACCCGCTTTATTCGTCAGGCAATATGGATCAGCACGCTGAACTCTGGGGCATCCAGGGCCGCAAAAGTGACGTACTAAACCCCGACATCACGTCAGGTCAGTGCAGTCTTTCATGGTCCCGCGTTGCTGGCTGGCTGCCGTTCATGCAGATGGGCAACAGCCCCGGCTTCATGACCTTCCATAGTCAATGCGTCAAACTTCTTGGCGGCGTCACTGAACTACCGCGTTATATACTCGACCACACCGAGAAGCACTACCCCAAATACCTGGAAGCCCCGACCGAATGGAACGGACCCCAGATGACGAGCGCGGCGGGAGAATTTCGCAAGTACATTGACGCGAAGAACGACAAGTGAAGCAGAATCTTCAGCTCGGGTCAGCTGCAAATTTGGCCTTTGATCAGTTACTGAACCGCTTCTAAACGGGAGAAAATGCATGCGAGCGATACTGTTTACTCTTCTGGCCAGCGCGGTCAGCTGTGTGAATGCATCCGACTACTCGGCTGCCACCGGCAATGACGCAGAACCCCGTGTCGTCGAGATTAATGACTACAAAGACGCACTTATCCTGTTTGATGAACTCGGCTACACCAGCGAGGCATGGCAGGCTGGCATACGGGTAGTGCCACGCATATACCTTACCGAGATTTCAGACCAGTGGAGCAAGAAAACCAGCCAGGAAATAGATGTAACACTGAAGAAACGGCTGTTCTTTCGGGCTATCGGACCGCTGGCCCTGCGCAACAACGAACTGGTGCTGAAAGACAGACAAAAGCTGCAGGCTTTGCTCGAACAACAGGGCTCAATGTCCGCTGCTGATCATGAATGGATCGAGAACCTGGCGCAGACCTATGGTCTGGAACCGGCTGCTTACGCGGACAAAACTGAACTAGGGGCCGCGCTAATAACACGCGTTGATATAATCCCTCCATCGCTTGTGCTCGCGCAGGCAGCGGAAGAAAGTGGCTGGGGAACCTCTCGCTTTGCCTTCACCGGCAATGCTTTGTTTGGCCAGTGGACCTGGGGCGGCGAAGGCATTCGCCCTGAACAGCAACGCGGGGGCCGCGGCGATTACAAAATCGCCGCGTTCGATGCGCCGCTCCAATCGGTTCAGGCCCACGCCAAGAATCTGAACACCCATAATGCCTATAAACAGTTTCGCGCCGAGCGCGCCCGGCTAAGGGCAAACGATGAGCGCATCAGCGGCAATCAACTGGTCGATGCATTAAGCAGTTATTCCGAACGCGGACTTGACTACGTAAAGAGCCTGCGCAGCATTATCAGCTACAACAAGCTGGATGATACAGATGACGCCTACCTGAACGAGGGGCAACCGATCGTGCTCATTCCTCCCTTCAACCGCTAAGCCGTGATCATGAAACGCAGATACTTTATTGCGAGCGCACTAGCAGGCGTTAGCGGAGCAGCATTCGCCCCGAATGCCACCGGCAACAACGCTGAGCCCATAGACATTGCGGCTGAGATTACCGGATTATTGAGAGAGACCGAGAACCTCTGGGACAGCCAGGACACGGCCCGCCTGAAGGAACTGTGGGACATGGATGACAGCGAGCCGTTCTACCTGGCCGGTGAACAGAACAATTGGTTCGTGGGCTGGGAACAACTGAATGCTTACCTGGACCCCAAAGGCGGCCCCAATGTCACACAAGCGATCCGTGTGCGCTTCTACGATATACAGGCACGCTTGCTCGCCCCTGACCTCGCCTTTGCCGGTTACTGGATGCGCACCGAAATGAAACTGATCTTCCAGCCTAAACCTTTTGCATCAGACAATCGGGTTTCAGCCGTATTCCGTCGCAAGCCGGAAGGCTGGCGCTACCTGACTTACGCGGAAGCATTTCAAGCGCCCAATATGTATATGAATCACTTGATGGAAAAGGATGTCGCACCCGATTACCAGGAATTTTTCGATACGACGACCGGCAAAAAATAAATTCAGAAATTGTGGATTACTGGATACCCGGGTACTGCGCGATTCCTGAAAGTGAAAACTTTTGCCCGATGTTATTGCGTGTAACAATTTCCCCATCGGACAATCGGTATTTGATAATTTCGCCGTCAAAAAAATTGCCCACAATTACATGCTCGTTATCAATCGATGGCGCGATAGCTGCCCACCCCATGCCCCCAAGCGACCGGTTGTCCAGCACCTCCCCGCTATTCTGATCGACGATGATAAAACCCAGGTTCGTCGAGATGAGCAAACGGCCATCAGGAAAAGCCGCCATCACCAGTACCATCGGCACACCTGAGTCGGGGCCGAAAACAGCGAGGTCCGGTAATTGTTTATCGTTCATAAGATCGTATTGCATGATCCGGTTGCCGTTTTCTGACACATAGATCATTCGTTTGCCATCATCCGCGAGTACGGTACTTGTGATCGCGAGGAAAGGCGGCACAGGATGAAAATCAGTTTCAAAGTGCCCGAGTTCTTTGCCATCACGGTTGTAGTGGAACACCCAGCCATCACCCACCACATCTCTGTCCGGCAGTAAACTGAAGGTCGTTGATAAATTGGGGCCCGCAGATGTACTGGAGCCCGCCAGATGTTCGCCAAAATACAAAGTGCCATCTGGCGCGAAAGTGACGCTGCTGAATGAGCGATCCGACCATTTACGCACGGGCAGCTGTTTGGCATCGGGCGTAAAATGCAGGATAGCGGGGGTCAGCTGCGCGAACCCCCAGAGCGTGCCATCGGCATCAAAAATCAGCCCACCAATTTTATGGCGCGTGCCTTGCACCCACAGCGTCCCCTTGAGTTGAAGATCTGCATCATATTGGAGGATACGGCCGGTACCCGCATGATCATCATCTGGATCATCCATCACCGTTGCCGCCACAAAAATATCTTCCTGTTCGAAAGGCATAGCGGTTGAACTCGGCAATTCTCGTGCGCCGATAGAAAAGTAAGTCAGCAGCAAAACACTGAATAGCAAAAAATTGGTCACACGAAACTGTTCCAAGACTCTGTTCATGACACGCTCCCCTATCGCCGCTGCCGATCAATGCCGCCGGGCGGACAACTAAGTACTGGCAGCTCGGTATCTGTACCCATTTGCCAGGCGTAATTACTCGCAATCTGCTCCGCGGCCTCCACCACACCACTGCCATCGGCATCACAGAACCATAACGCCGCCTCTGGCTCTTTCTTGATTACAGAGACATCGGTAATTGCCCAGCCTGTTGCATTGCCATTGAGCTGCCTCAGCCCACTGTCGTTGACACGAATAGCATCGCTCAGGTCACCCTCGATCGTGCCCGACGGATCGGCCTGACCTGTTGCGTCAAAATTCCAGTAGCTACCTTCGACGGTGCCCTCTGCGTTCTTGCCTACCAGCCCACCCGTCTCGGCCTGACCGTTAACTTTGCCATTGGCGTAGGTCTGAAAAATCTCGCCATTGTTGTTACCCGCTATGCCGCCCACCGCAGTAATACCGGCTACGTTACCGCTCGCATAAGCATTGCGAATGCGGCTCATGGAATTAAAACCCACAAGCCCACCGGTGTTCAGTTCAGCACCAGCCACCGGACCCGTCGCATAACTATTGGCCAGCAGCGCGTCAGTATTGAGACCGACCAGGCCGCCCACATCCTTGCCGCCGCTTACCGGACCCGTGGCATAGCTGCTCACCACCCGACCACGAGTATTCAAACCTACCAGCCCACCCACGCCGCGCCCGCCAGCCACAGCGCCTGTTGCATAGCTCGCAAATACATTGGCATTCTGATCGCCAACGAGACCACCAACCGCCATGTCACCGGTGACCCCAATCTGCGCATGACTGAAAGAAATGTTGCCCGCGTTCGCTCCAACGAGGCCACCGATGGCGTATTTACCTTCTACCGAGCCATCGGCGGCGTGACAGTTATAGACAGTGCCGAAATTGGAGCCCACGACCGTGCCTGTCCCGGCACGTCCCTTAACCTGTGCGTTCCTTAATTCAACATTCCGAACGACTTTGCCGGTCGAAATCACGCCAAACAAACCTACGCCACCCACTTCCGGCGCATTGATCGTCAGATTGCTAATCACATGGCCGCGACCGTCAAAGCTGCCCTTGAAGCCATACTTGTCCAGATCATTCATGCAATTACCGGACGGACCACAGTTGCCTATCGGTTGCCAGTTCGCGATGCCTGCAGCATCAATACTGCGCACGAGTTCATAATCGCGGGCCATGCGCACGTTCAGGCCCAACCCGGTCGCGGTGCCCTCGGCTACACCCAGCGTGAGAATAGCCTGCAGCTGCTGAATGTTGCATATCTCGTAGCGGCTGTCGCCATTGCTATCCAGCACGAACTCGTTTGGGTCGCCCGGCACCGCGTCGTAGCCGTCGGCCAGGCCGTCTTTGTCGGCATCAGCTATCGTGCTCTGTTCCGCAGGGCACTGCGATTCATCCGGCAACCCAAATTCAGCTGAAACCTGAGCATTCTTGCCAATGTCTGATCCGCCTTCTGCCAGCAACGCACCACTCGCCGTCGCCGCTGCCACGACACTCTGCGTTGCGCCCTTCTTGTCACTGCCCAACCCTTTCTGGCCGGCAAACCATGCGGCCAGGTCCTTCAGTTGCTGATCGCTCAGACCCACGATGGTGGCACTCATGATCGCATTGTCTCGGCCGCGATCCTGGTAGGCCTTGAGCGAGGAATAAAGGTATTCCTCATGTTGCCCGGCGATAATAGGAAACGCCGCTGACGGACTGTTGCCATCAGGGCCGTGGCAGGCTGCACAGGCGGACGCCAGTTCCCGCCCTTGTTCAGCATTACCGGCAATAACTTTTTCGGCTGCTGTGTCAGCGATTGCGATTGCGGCGATCATTAACCCAGAAAACATGAAGCCAACCCTTAAATACGCTGCAAATCTGCTCACGCTTATTCACCCCATTCCGTCACTGGACCAATACGACCAAAATACCACCGCACCAGTTATTCACAAACACACCGTGTTCTTTGCCTGATGCTTTACATCAGGATACAGGTAATGGCGGCATCAACTGTCTCCAGCGCTCGAAACGAGCCGTCAGGTCGGCATCAACCTTGGGCTGGAATGCTCTCTCAATCTTTGCATCGGGCCAGTTGTCCGGCACTCCGGCAAGCAGGCAGGCCAGCCCCCGCGCGGTCGCTTCGCTGCTGTGGGCTCGCTCGACCGGCATGGCGCTGACATTGGCCAGCCGTTGCAACAACGGATCAACACCACCCAGTCCACCCGTTACCAGCAGTCGCTCTGGCTTCCCCTGGAGTGCCTCCATCGCTGCCAGATTTGTAGCCATTAGAAAGGCAATGCTCTCCAGCACCGCGGCAATCTTATCCGCAGCGCTGGCGGCACTCACATCGCCGCCATTCATTTGCACAAATCGTGGTTGTACATCAGTCCGCCACCACGGCGAACCGAGACCTGAGACTGTATTCAAAAACAGCAGCGACCCGGAAAAGGCTTCCAGCCAGGTGGCGGAATTGCCTTTCAGTTCGGCAGCATCAATCGCGCACTCTTTGGCGACATGGTTTAGCGCGCTGCCAGCACCATTCACGGTTGCCTCGATGACACTCGTGCTGGAGAACTCATCCTGATAGACAACACTCGCCAGCAAGCGGCCTGAATCGACCAGCGTGGCGTCGGCCGTTCGCTGCAAAAAAGCACCAGTACCCATATTGCTATAAACAGTTTTAGAATCAGGCTCACCAAATGCAAAGAGCGCTGCGGATTGATCGCCGGTCACGATATCCAGAGGCAGGCTCAAACCATCCAGTTGCAGGCCGCCCCATTCATACTTGCTCGCGACAGATTTCGGCAAACACTCTGGCGGTATATCGAACAGCTGCAGCAACTCCGTGGACCAGTCGCGGGCATGCCGGTCCCACAATAGTGTGCGGGATGCGTTCGCGGGGTCAGCCAGTAGCGGTGACTGGCCAGAAAGCCGGAAAGCCAGATAAGAAGCCAGCGGCCCGAAGACGAGTGATCCCCGAGACCGGGCATCCTTGACCCCCGACAGATGATCCAGACACCAGTGCAGTTTGCTTACTCCGTAATGCGGCGACAACACCAGTCCTGTGATCGCGTGCACACGAGCCTGCCTGTCCGCAAACTGCTTCAGCCATTCCGCAGCCCGAGTATCCTGCCAGGATATAATCG
>Ga0055584_100006760_pt1 | contig 11238 bp, 7 predicted proteins | sample OSDHelmetaG_FD_58716 | JGI IMG/M metagenome (GOLD analysis project Ga0055584, IMG submission 58716) | Pelagic marine sediment microbial communities from the LTER site Helgoland, North Sea, for post-phytoplankton bloom and carbon turnover... | ecosystem: Environmental > Aquatic > Marine >...
TTTGGGGTTGAGCTTAAATTGAGAAGTTACCCCGCGGCCATTTCCATATTTTCCATGGCATATGGCACAGTGAATATCGTATCTTTCTTTCCCTAACCTCATAAGACTCATGTCAATGCCAGCTTCAGTAGGGATTTTGGCAACCCATTCTCCCGTGTCCGTTTTGCCTGTTCTAAAATCGGTGCTCATCAAATCGGGTTCAGTTGAGAAGACATTACCGAGATTTATTGCATTTCCCCGCACGGCAGTGCCAGGAACTGGAAGTCTGTCGGCCCGTGAGTCGGAGAATCTATCATTCGCAGTCTGAGCTTTGAATTTAGCTTGCCGGTCCATGTCCGGAAAAACCTCAACGGGAGTATTTTTCGATTTATCGCCTCGAAAACCGAGGATAGAAAAAGCTGTGACGACCAAAATAATGAAAATGGGTATAAAATATCTCATTATTCAGTCGATTGGTTCTTTGATCATGCTAACAGATTTGCCACCCACATTTTTTAAGAAATCTTCAGTTTCTTCGTCATCAAACTTGGGGTCTTCTACTTCAATCACGATGACGAACTTATCGTCCCCGGTTCTTCCAAAATGTGGGTGTTCAAATACCGGGTGGTTATGTTGTGGTAACCGGTTGAGAAAAAACATTCCGAAGAGAGTACCGAATGCAGAAAAGAGAATGGTCAGCTCGTAGAATACCGGAAAGGGATAAATTGGACTAAAGTAGGGTTTGCCTCCCACGATCAGAGGATAATCATATGCATTCATGTACCAAACAATCAACATCCCCGTGATAAATCCCGTTATTCCACCGGCTAAAGTAAAGCAGGGAACCTTTGAACGTCCAACACCCATTTGTGCGTCAAGTCCATGGACTGGGAAGGGTGTGTAGCATTCCCAATTAGTGAAGCCTTCTTCACGGATTTTGCCCGCTGCTTCGTAAAGATCCTTAGCGGAGTTGAAGGTTGCGGCTAAACCGTATTTAATATCCATGATTTTGCTCATACTGGATAATTAGTGTTTGCCTCCATGAGGGTCTGCGGCGGGCATTACGGACTTCACTTCGGCCATGGGCATGAGCGGTAAAAAACGAAGGAACAAAAGAAAGAGTACGGAGAAAAAACCAAAAGTTCCGAAGAAGGTAAAGATATCGACAACAGTCGGTGAGTAGTAACCCCAGCTCGAGGGTAGGAAGTCGCGAGAAAGTGTTGTGTTGGCAATAACAAACCTCTCGAACCACATCCCTACATTCACAAATATCGATATAATCCATACCAGAGGTGTATTTTCGCGAATTTTCTTAAACCAAAATAGTTGAGGGCAGATGACATTACAAGATACCATAATCCAGTAAGCCCACCAATAATTACCAAATGCACGATTAATAAAAGCAAATCCTTCGTAGGAGTTCGCACCGTACCAGGCGATGAAAAACTCCATTGAATATGCATACCCAACCAAACTTCCGGTCGCCAAGGTGATTTTGCACATATTGTCGATGTGCTTTTGGGTGATTAAGTCGTGTAAAGTAAAGACCGAGCGCAAGGGTAGAAGCAGAGTCAGTACCATACCGAATCCCGAAAAGATAGCTCCTGCTACAAAGTAAGGGGGGAAGATGGTTGTATGCCAACCGGGTAGGTTAGCAACCGCAAAGTCAAAAGAAACGATCGTGTGAACAGAGAGAACGAGCGGAGTTGATAAGCCTGCGAGGAGTAAGTAAGCCATCTCAAAGTTTCGCCAGTGATTGTTAGCGTTTCTCCATCCCATGGAAAAAATGCCATAAACTACTTTACGCCATGTTTTTGTGGCTCGATCTCGTATGACTGCAAGATCGGGTATCATTCCCATATACCAGAAAAGTATAGATACCGTGGCGTAAGTCGAAACAGCAAAGACATCCCATTCTAATGGACTCCTGAACTGAGGCCATATTTGATTTGAGTTAGGTAGTGGAAACAGCCACCATGCAAACCATACTCGTCCGACATGGAAGAGAGGGAAAATACCAGCACAAAGAACTGCAAATACGGTCATTGCTTCGGATGCTCGGTTTATTGAAGTTCTCCATTTTTGCTTGAGAAGACAAAGTACAGCAGAGATCAGAGTCCCTGCATGACCAATACCGATCCAAAATACAAAATTTACAATAGCCCAACCCCAATTAACTGGGTTGTTGTTGCCCCATACTCCGATTCCGGTTGAGACAAGGTAAACTAAGCCTAATCCAGTAAAACTTGCGATACATAAGGCCGTAATAAAGCACCACCACCACCATGTGGGGGTTTTTGCTTCAACTATACCGCAAATCTTTTCAGTTATCCAATGGAAGTTACGCTTGTTAAGAACAAGTGGTTGTTCCTTCCACGGGGCAGGTTTTACCTTTTTAAGGATAGCCGGTTCATCGGCATTTAATTCAGTTTTGGCAGATGCACCCATGGTTAATGATGTTGCTCCACGTTGTGATCATCGCCGTGATGAACTGGGTGAGCTTTGTCATGGTATTCACGGGAGGAGTGTGGTTCTCCAGCAAAATCGGGCATGCTTGGATTCGGGTTACGAATCTTGGCAAGATAAGTCGTTCTGGGTCTGGTATTCAAGTAACCTAAAACTGAATAGTTCCGAGGATCGTTTTTGAGCTGACTCACTCGGCTTTTAGGATCGGATAAGTCACCAAATGCAACACCATCTGATGGACAAACCTGTTGGCAAGCTGGAACGATTGTTCCGTCGGGCACTTTCAGTTCGTCGTCGCCTAATTCAATATCAGCCCCGTCTTTGCCAGTTGCAAGCTTGGCTTTCCTTTGAGCGTTGACCTTGACTTGAATTTTGGACTCTTGAATTCGTTGCACGCAATAGGTGCATTTTTCCATAACGCCGCGCATGCGAACGGTGACATCTGGATTTTTTCCCATGTCGGGAAGAGAATCATTTTTCTCACCTAAGGGTCCTTTATAGAGTTCGTTGGTGTTGCGTTTGTTCCAATCGAAGAAATTGAAACGCCTGACTTTATAAGGGCAATTGTTTGCACAGTAACGAGTCCCGACACAACGATTGTAAGCCATAGCATTCAGGCCTTCCTCGTCATGCACAGTGGCGTTGACGGGACAGACGGATTCGCATGGAGCAGTCTCGCAATGCATGCATGATATGCTTTGAAAGGAGACCTGCACATCGGATGGGATTTTGTCTCCCTCCCTCTCAGCCGAACTGTAGTAGCGATCAAGCCTGATCCAATGCATTTCCCTTCCTCTGAGAACTTGGTCCTTTCCAACAACGGGGATGTTGTTCTCGCTTTGACAGGCAACCACGCAAGCACTGCAACCAGTGCATTGAGACAAATCGATGGCCATTCCCCACTGATGGCGTCCGTAGGTAGTTGAGTTGTTACTGGTATGATCGGGATGTTCGTAAGCTGAATTACCACGTGGAGTTGTCTTAGACTTGAAGGCCAAATCTTTATCTTGATCCTTCCCCCACATCGGAGGGGAATGTGACTCAGCTCCCATGTGGGAGGCAAAGTGTTCGTCAGCGGCATAATCGGCGGCATTAGCTTCACGGACGATGGCTCTTCCTTCCATGGACCAATGTTCTTGAACATTGGCCAAAATTTTATGTTCCCACATTTCGCTAGGCTTGCTTATGGAGCAACCCGACACGAGTCTTGTCCCCGTTCCGTCAAGTATCGCACTTCCGTCGTAACCGGTACCTTCCCCTACTCTACCCGTAACTTCACGCCCCATGCCCAAACTGGCGACAACGGTGTAGTCAGCCAAGCCGGGTTGTACATAGAGAGGACCTTCGATCGAATTATTATCGCCGAAAGAGATTTTGACAATGGGGGCATTTTGTTTCCCACCAGAGAAATCGGCGTTGTCGGGGGCAATCTCACCAGTCTTGTTAAGCATTGTTGCCTTTGGCAATAAACCAATGTCAGGAAAGTCTGCTTCAAGCTTTTCGGCTAATTTAGGACTGATCAACAGTGCGTTGTCCCAAGTAAGCTTGGTCATCGGGTTTGGGCACTCTTGCATCCATCCATTGTTTACATATCTACCATCCCATGCATGAAAGTCTGGAATTAAAAGTAGATCCAGCTTGTCATGCGAGGTGGACAAGATAGGTGCTTCAACAGCACTGAAGTAATCAAGAGGTTTCCAATCTGAGGAGATCTTGAAAATTTTTGGTTTAGTCTCGTGGATGCCCAAACGGAGAAAATCATCAAAAGGATCTGCGCCGTCTTGATTGGAATGGAGGGTCTTTATGAAATCGTGAGAGGATTTCTTTGAGCCATTCATTCTCAAGAGAGCTTCCAAATCAGATACGGTGTCAAATAAAGGTGCTAGTAGCGGTTGAACCGGAACAATCGCACGACCGTCCCAGGTCCCCGAAAGGTCCCAGGATTCCAGATAGTGAGACTGACCAAGATGGAAATTAGCGAACTCGGAAGTTTCGTCCAAGGTGTGACCAAGTCGGCCAACGGACTTGAGCTTTTTTCCTAGTGAATCCCAATCGATGAATGATTTTGAGAGGAAAACTGGATTCCCGCCGACAATGAGAAGGTTTTCAATTTCTCCGTCCTCAATTTGCTTTGCTAATTCGAGAATGGATGAGTTTGTCTCAGCAGTGGAAGTGTAATGAATAGATTTACCGATGGAGCCAAGAGACTTGTTAATTAGAAAGGAAGCAACTTGGACTTCTTCAGGTAAGTGGCTTCCGGCTAAAATAACCGATCTATTTGGCTTTGTACAAAGATCTTTGGCGCATTCTTGAAGCCAAGATTTGTGAGCAACTGCGGACTGACCAAGTTCAGCAAGTTTTTTGATAAGGTTTTTATCGCTGTTTTTGACTTGAGAAAGAACTTCGGCGGCAAGCAGAAAAGAAAACGCAGAAAACTGAGAAGATTCTAAGCGGAGACGATGGTCGGCCACCCCGCCAGTTAAAGTCATATCCGCTTCCACGGAATAAAGCCTGTTCATCTTTTTGGTGTCGGAAGGCTTGCTAACTTTCCTTCCACCCATGAAAGAACGGGTGTTAGCGAGAACATAAGGCTCGCGTGAACCGAGGAAATCACAATCAAGGGACACCACTCGGTGTGCTTTGGATAAATCGGGTAAGGCACGCAAGCCGCCTTCGAGACCTAGCCCTTTCCCGAGGAGTTTTTCCGGTTGGAGAAGGTCGACAGCTTCAAATTCAAAGCATTTGACTCCCTTTTGCTTGAGTTCTGCAAGCACGGATGAACGGGCGACTGAAAAAGAACGATCCGTTAGAATGGCGACCTTACCTGTCTGGGTCCACTTGGAAGTCTCCTCCAGCAAAGAAGAAGTGGAATCCGAGACCCAGGATTCAGACTCTTCATCTTTGCGAAAACTACCCCGAGCACGGTCTGGATCATACAGGTCGAGAACACTTGCTTGTGCATAAACATCGGTGCTGCCACCGAAGGGGACAAAACTGGGATTGCCTTCGATTTTGGTAGGACGTCCGGAATGGCTCTCAACAATAAGAGGTAAGTTGCCTTGGGCGGTAGGCATCGAGGTGGCGTAAAAGTTAGGTACACCGGGTATAAGCTCTTCGGGGCTTTTGCCGTATGGCATGATGGTGTGTTCAGGGCGACGGCACCCTGTCATCCCAAGCCCTGCTAAACCAAAGGAGGCAGCCATGATCTTCATGAAGCCTCTTCTCTCAAAACCATCAAGCATACTTGCCCCTTGTGGGAACTCGTTTTGAATCCAATCCTTGAATCCCGGAGTTTGAGACAAATCGTCGAGACTTTTCCAGTAATGCCTGCCGTTGGCAGTTTTTTCGCTTGTGACTTCCTTGATCATCGGTGGCATCCTGTGCAACTTAGAGGTGGATTGACCCCCCATTTTTGTTTGATATCAAGCCCCGCATGGACATCGGCATGGGCTGAATCGTTGGGGAGAGAAGAGGCGAGAATATCTGCTGCCCAAGAAAGATTGGTCACCTCTCCCATTGGTCGGAGTGCCTTTTCGGGCTCGCGATGGCATTCAAGGCAAAAACCCATACTAAGAGACTTTGAGTGATAAACTTCTTCCATTTGGTCAATGCGCCCGTGGCACTCTACGCAACTCACTCCTCTGTTAACATGGATGGCATGGTTGAAATAAACATAATCAGGGGCTTTGTGGATACGAACCCAGGGGATGGATGGCCGATTGTTGATCCCATCACCATTTACATCCTCTCCGTCTGAGAGTTTACCGTCTTTGTTGATATCTTCTCCAAAATAAGATGTCCGAACAGGTTCAAGTAAGGGTGAGTCTGCCTTAACATTTTTGTGACAGGACATGCAGACATTGGCCGAAGGGATGTTGGCATGGGATGACTTGTCGACGGAATGGTGGCAGTACCTGCAATCAAGACCGAGTTGTCCGGCGTGGAACTCGTGGTTGTAGGAAACAGGTTGTGTTGGTTGGTATCCGACTCGGGTGTATTTGGGTGTAGCGTAATAAGTGATGCCGGCAACGACTGCTCCTCCAATCATACCCAAGGCAATAATCAGTTTGATTGGTACAGTGTTGACCCAGCGAGGAAAAATATTACGCATTGGATGAATGGTGTTTAATCCAAAGATAGGGTCGACCTAACTCAGAAATGAAAAACAATAAATCTTTCCTTTGGATGGAAAGACAAACGCCAGGTTGGGCAAGGGCGATTTGACATTACTTACAGATAACAGGATTGAAACCACATCATTATTACTATTTTTCATCCATTGATCTTACAACACCAAAGAAATTGCGCTGTCAGTATTAATAAAACTTAATTTAGCATATTAGAAAAATTTCATGAGATCCGTGAAGAGCATCTGGCTTGGTAATTACCCGTTTGATTCAAAATTGTGAAAACCATATCCGAAAGAGCCGACATTATCGTGGTTGGCGGAGGGTTGGCCGGTTTGTGTGCTGCGGTGACAGCAGCCCGTAACGGATCAACCGTAAAATTGATCGAGACCAGAAACTTTCTTGGGGGGCGGATAGGTGAAGAAGTACGTTTTCCTTTTGACCAGCCTGGCGGATCTAATTTCATTTATCGCAGAGAATCCGGCATTCTGGACGAACTATACCTTCGGGTTCTTTCCGAAAACCGGGAAGGCAATTATGCGGGTCAAAATCGTGCACTGATGAATTGGGTCTCGGAGCAGGAGAGATTAGACATTTTCATGGGGGCTCAGGTTTTTGAGGCAACCTTGGGGAGCGGAGAGTCAAGGATCGAGTCTGTGCTGGCTGTTTCGGAAAGACTCGGGTGCAGGATTCTCTTCAGAGGACACTACTTTATCGATTGCACTGGTAATGGAAACCTAGCTCAGATCGCCAAGGCTTCTGGAGAATCGGGGATTGACTTAACCGAATACTCGCAAGACGGAAGGCCACAATCGATCGAGACACGATTTGCAACGAGCATGAGAATAGGCGAAAGCGATCGTGATGTTTCATTCGAGTGTCCGTCCTGGGTAAGACTTAAATGGGAGGATAACCACCTTTCGGCTAAGCTCGATCTCCTCGAGTCTCTCGAGCGGAATTTGCTTGGAGACCACAACCTTGAGTGGGTCAATTGTTTCGCCTCCGAGGTTAATCCAAGTTCAAGTGAGATCGTTTGGGCAGCCTGGGATTTTCTTAAGAACCGCTCACCAATGATGGAGCGTGCATCTAAGTTAGTTGTTGAGGGCTTTTCGGCCATCCCCTTAAGGCAAGATGGTTTTCGAGCGGTGGGCGATTTTGTTTTGAATCCAGATGATATGGAGTCTGGCAAAACTTATCCAGATTCAGTCGCCGTTGGAAGATCGCCCTTGGATCTAGAGAACGCTATGCTGTGCTCGATGCGGGGCAAAGTTGCACTGCCCCACCCTTTCGAAATACCGTTGCGTTGCCTCTACTCCAAATCAATCAAGAATCTTTTGTTTGCAGGCGGGCATGCATCTTGTACTAGTCGTGCATCGGCAAGTTTGCGTCACCCACCTACTTCGGCCCAGTTAGGAGAAGCAGTAGGAATTGCTTCTGCCTTGTGCATCAGACTTAAAAGACTTCCCAGAACCTTATCCAAAAGCGGATACATCGATGAACTAAGGAGGCGATTGTACCGATCGAATCATGCCGTTTCGACTTCACTACCCGATGATTCGGACGACCTCCTTTGCGATGCGAAAGTGACGGCGTCTTCTGTGTTGAAGGTTTTTAGTCCGAACGATCAGCGAAAGCCTATGTTGTCTCCCCCTGTTCGTGGAATGGTACAATTTCCTGTAGTTAGTCCTGAGCTCAAGGCTGTTCGATTATTTCTCGAAGTAAGCGAAAATTGCCTTGGCCAATTTGGTTTGTTTGAATCTTCTTCGCATTTGACGATTTCCCCAGGCCGATGCCTGGACAGAGTTGAGGTCATGTTGAAAAAAGGTCAGGCAGGCTGGGTGGAGATACCATTTACGGTAGGGATTGAGTCGCCGGGCTGGCATTTTTTGGAATTTTCTTGGGGGCAAAGCGTTGTTCCCTATGAACAGGAAGATTCTCCTGTGGGTGTACTTCTTCATCATGCCGAAAAGCCTACAGCCGCCTTAGTGAAAAATCCTTATTCCGCATTCTCTCCCGTAACGAGTCTAGTCCCCGCTCCTTCTTCCGCTCCGATGTTAGAGACCGTCCCGCAGCAGCCTGTCTACGGGCCGGAAAACCTTACCAATGGAAGGACACGTCCGGACCGCCTTCCTCAATTGTGGATTTCCGAACCTACTGATTTCCGCTATCCCGAGTTTCTCGAGTTTCATTGGGAGCAGTCCCGCGATGTTTCTTCTATCGATTTGGTTTTTGATTCCTCCTCCGAATTCATCGTTCCTGCAAGACCGACTAAGTTTTCTTTCGCCTGCGTAACCTCGATTGTCAGCCATTACAAAATCTTTTTCATGGATGAAGTCGGTCACTGGAAGGAATTACTTGAAGTAAAAGGTAATACCTTATCTTTTCGGACGCACGAGTTCCCCACGGTTTCCACCAGAGCACTGGAGATTGAAATCATTTCGACCAACGGGCTCGACCGTGCACAGGTTTATCAAGTTCGGGCCTACCCATGACCAGTAATTCCGAATCTTTCGGTTTGCATTCACAATCAATCGAACTCATGTTGGTTACTACAAACTTCTTTTGCCTATGAATGCAGTCATCAAAATATTCGCTTCAATTCTGCGTGTCACAACTTTGTTGATGTTTTGTGGCATCGCAGCTTGGCTTGCCCTTTCACACAACACCAAAACCGCTCAATCAAACGCCTTCCTAGACGAACAAGTTGCCAATGGCTATGAGATCCTTCAGACTTCTAAGGAGGCTCAGTGGGCCGATGTTGCGACCAAAAAAACAGCATTTAAGGATGCCTTTTTGGATAACTTACCTGTTGGCCTTAATGACGAGAATCCTCTCGAAAATGCCTTGAACGATTTGAAAGCCTCGGAGAACGCAGTCATTCGTGGAAATAAGGACTACCGAGACAAATTGGAAATACTTGCTATGGAGTTCGGTCCACCCAAGCTCAACTCTGACAAAAGCCCGATTAGTCTTTTCCTCTGGAATGCTGAAAGTAAAAAATGGGAGCCAAATCCTAATGCAAAACCAGAGGGTATTGCCTCTCTTAAGAATCCTTTTTCTGATAAGGAGAAGTTCCCCAAGAAGGATGTGATAAAGAAAGACGGGACTGTCATTCCTGGTGTCTCGCGCGAAAACCGATTGCGCACAGTTATGGGCATGCTTTACAAAAACCGCAATGATCTCTACGGTGAGATTGCAAGCCTTCGGTCCAATGTTTTGGAGCGAGATCAAGCCCTTCGTGAATCGCAAAACCTTTTCAACGACATGAAGACCCAAAAGGAAGAGTGGGAGGCAAAATCCAATGATTTTGAATTGAAATTGCAAAACACCGAGGCTGATTTGGCTGAAGAGAAAAAGCTCCGTCAAGATGAGAAGGAAGCCTCAGAGCAACAAATCATGGTGCTCAACAACAATATTGCCGGTTTAGAGCAACAAAAGATTGAGTCTGAAAAAATGCATACCGCCGAGATCGACACTCTTAAGGAAGAACACGGTGGTAAACTTAGTCAATTACAACGGGAGATCAAGTTGGCTGACGCCGCTGGTTATCAGCGGGGGATTGATGAGATGCTCGCCAAGCAACAAGGTGGCGTGGAAGCTCTTGCCAACCAAGAGTCCAAGGAAGTGAACCCCTTTGGAGCTCAACAAGATGGTCCTCCTCAAAAACCTGATGTTGCTACTGAGGAATCGACCGAGTTGAAGATGATGAACGAGTATGGTATCCCCGCTTCAATCGCTCGGATAGATAGTAGATCGGGTATGCTCATCCTACCCATAGGATCTGAGCGGGGCTTGAACCAAGGAGAAATCTTCACTTTATGGAAGGGGAAATCGGAAGCTGCTCGTATTAAGGTACAAAACACGCGCAAGGGCTATTCTTTAGCTTATATCCTTCCTCAGTTTGGCCAACCGAACCGTTTGCGCCCTGGTGACTTAGTTCAGATCGTTCCCGAAAAACAAAACACGCTTTGAAGAAGAAATTTCCATGAAAAAACTCATTCTCCTCCTTTCCCTGACATCCCTTCCTTTCTTTTCGGGTTGCTTTACGGCTTCTCCGGATGACGATAAGATGCCTCAAACTCGCCCCGCAAATTGGGAATATAGCCTCCCTGGTGGATTTGATCGCGGTGGCTTTAATCGCTAAACACCTGATTTTCTTTTGTCTCCACCCCCTTTGGTGACTGTAGGGGAAAAAATAACTGGCATGCTGCATCTGGTTGCCACCCCGATAGGCAATCTCTCGGACCTCTCAATAAGGGCCCGCGATGCTTTAGAGACTTGTGACTTGATTGCCTGTGAGGATACGAGGGTCACGAAAAAATTACTCGATCATCTTTCACTGTCTAAAACTCTCGTTTCTTATCGAGAGGAAAACGAGGTGAGAAAAACAAGCGAACTAGCGGACCTTCTTGAACAGGGAAAAACGATAGCTCTGGTTTCTGATGCCGGGTATCCTGGAATCAGCGATCCAGGCTTTCGAATGGTTAGGGAATGCAGAAAACGGACAATCCCTGTCGTTCCGATTCCCGGTCCCAATGCAGCCATTACTGTCTTGGCCGCTTCTGGTCTTCCTACGCACCAATTTCTCTTTCTCGGCTTTCTACCTAAAAAATCAGCTGGTGCTCGCAAAGCTCTTATCGAATGGAAGGACTTTGGTGGATCCTTG
>Ga0055584_100006761_pt1 | contig 11238 bp, 11 predicted proteins | sample OSDHelmetaG_FD_58716 | JGI IMG/M metagenome (GOLD analysis project Ga0055584, IMG submission 58716) | Pelagic marine sediment microbial communities from the LTER site Helgoland, North Sea, for post-phytoplankton bloom and carbon turnover... | ecosystem: Environmental > Aquatic > Marine >...
CAAATTAGTGCTGGTGATGAGATATTTGTGTTAGCGAAACCTGATGCAAAATCATTCCAACTAACTAAAGATATAACACAAGTCATGTATCAAATAGCTGTTAGTGCAGCTGTGATACTGGCGCTTTAGCTTAAAATTAAACAACGGGAGTTAATGATGAATAGTTTTTATATTGGAAGTAGAAAAATCGGACCAAATGAGGTGCCTTTAGTTATTGCTGAATTAGGTATTAACCATGAGGGTAGTTTAACAACAGCTTTTGAAATGGTTGATGCAGCAGCGGCTGCGGGAGCTGAAATGATTAAGCACCAAACACACATAGTTGCTGACGAAATGAGTTCATCTGCCAAAAAGGTTATTCCTGGTAATGCTGATGTTTCTATTTACGAAATCATAGATCGTTGTTCACTTAACGAAGAAGATGAAATAAAATTAAAGGAATATGTTGAAAGTAAAGGAATGTTATTTATTAGTACGCCCTTTTCACGTGCCGCAGCTGATCGATTGTATAAAATGGATATACCTGCATATAAAATTGGCTCAGGTGAATGTAATAACTACCCGTTAATTGAACATGTAGCATCTTTTGGTAAACCAATTATTCTTAGTACGGGCATGAATACAATCAAAAGCATCAGTAAAGCTGTTGCGATTTTTGAAAAATATAACACTCCTTATGCATTACTCCATTGTACTAATGTTTATCCAACACCACCTGAGTTAGTTCGTCTTGGTGCAATAACAGAAATACAGAATGAATTCCCCAATGCAATTGTAGGATTATCTGACCATACAATTAATAATTATGCATGCTTAGGTGCCGTAGCACTTGGCGCATGTATTTTGGAACGTCACTTTACTGATTGTATGAGTCGACCAGGGCCCGACATCGTGTGCTCTATGAACCCTGCCGCTTTAGAAGACTTAATTGAAGGTGCAACTTATATACAAAAAGAACGTGGTGGCTCAAAACGTCCCGTAGGAGAAGAACAACCTACGATAGATTTTGCTTTTGCTACAGTCGTTGCAATTACTGACATTGATGAAGGGGATACGTATACCAAAGATAATATTTGGGTAAAGCGTCCCGGTACAGGTGAGATTCTTGCTGAAGATTATGATTCTTTGCTTGGTAAAGTTGCAACAAGAAAAATATCTAGAGATGAACATGTAAAAAAATCTGATGTAACACTTTAATCTAGATTTTAGTACATACAATTAAATTTAATAACCAAGGATTAAAATGAATAGTCGCCGTATTGTATTTCTAACAGGAACTCGAGCTGATTTTGGTAAAATGAAATCATTAATGACTGCTGTAGAAAAACATCCTAATTTTGAAAATCATATTTTTATTACTGGAATGCATACATTACAGCGTTATGGTTTTACCGCACAAGAAGTTATAAAGTCTGGATTCAGCAATATATATACTTCTATGAACCAACATAGTGGTGATCCAATGGAGATGATTCTTGCGAGTACAATTACAGGGCTTTCTCGATATATACATGAGATTAAACCTGACTTATTGGTGATCCATGGCGATAGAGTGGAGGCATTAGCTGGCGCAATTGTAGGTGCATTGACTAATACGAAAGTGTGTCATATAGAAGGCGGTGAGCGTTCTGGTACTATTGATGAATCAATTCGTCATTCAGTTTCCAAGCTTTCAAATATTCATTTAGTTTGTAATATAGAAGCAAAAAACAGGTTAATTCAAATGGGTGAAACAAAAAATTTGATTTTTAATATTGGCTCTCCTGATATTGATTTAATGATTTCTAAAGACTTACCCACAATTACTAAAGTTAAAACTCATTATCAAATTCCATTTGAAACCTATTCAGTTTTAATGTTTCACCCAGTAACAACTGATCTAAAAAACTTAAAGGATAATATAAAAATCATTATCGATGCAGTTCTAGCAAGCAATCTAAACTATGTCGTAATTTATCCGAACAATGATGAGGGAAACGAAATTATCCTCGAAGAATACAAGCGATTTGACAAGATAGACAGGATTAAAGTGTTTCCTTCAATTCAATTTGAATCTTTTTTGACCTTAATAAAACATTCACAATGCATGGTGGGTAACTCAAGTGCAGGTATTAGAGAAACTCCTTTTTATGGCCTACCATCAGTAAATATCGGTGATCGCCAAAATAATCGTTATAACGCAAAAAGTATTTTAAATGTTTCATATTCATATTTGGAAATTTTAAAAGCAATTCAATCAGCATGCTCTCGCGAAAAAGAAGTTAAGGATAGCTATTTTGGGCATGGAAGGAGTACAGAACAGTTTATTGATATTTTAGAAGGACAAAAAATTTGGAATGAAAACCAGCAAAAAGTTTTTCATGATATCGCTTTCGAACGAAACATCAATATTACAAAAGGAATTTAAATGGTTTCCAAATATTTAGCAATAATACCCGCTAGAGGAGGTTCAAAAGGTTTGCCTAAAAAAAATATCTTAAACTTGGCAGGTAAACCTTTGATTGCTCATACCATAGAAGCAGCAATTAAGAGTAAATGCTTTACGAATATTGTGGTTAGTACAGACTGCCAGGAAATAAAAAAAATAAGTTTAGAGTGGGGAGCTAAAGTGATAGATAGGCCTCCAGAATTAGCTACTGATACAGCTAGTAGTTTAGATGTTATTAATCATGTATTAACTATTCAAGAGAAGAATAATGAATTAAATGAATGCTTCATGTTACTACAACCAACATCACCTTGTCGTAACTATGAGCATATCCAGCAGGCGATCAATAAATACAAGCTAACAAATTCTAATAGCTTAGTAAGTATAATGAAATCAGATCACCCTATACAAAAATTTGTTTATAAAAAAAAGGATGGTATTGAACCTGTATTTAGCTGGGAAGATTTAACAAAGCCAAGACAAGATTTAGAAGATACATTTGGAATAAATGGTGCTATATATATTTCAAAATCACAGGACTTTATAAAGAATTCTAATTTATTTTCATCTCCTCTAATAGGATACGAAATGGATCGTAACAGTTCTATAGACATTGATAATGAAGAAGATTTTTATCTTGCAGAATATTATATTAACCGTAAGAAATAAAACCATAACCATTGTAGTTAAAATATACATATAAATAATCATTTGAAAACTGGAGACGTTCGTGAAAGGAATAATGTATCATTATGTTCGAAAAGGAAGTGATAAATCACCTTATTTTATACATTTGGATGTAGATGATTTTGAGAAACAAATTGATTACTTGCTCTCAAACTATAAAATCTTGAGTAAAGAAGAATTTGAAAAAAACATAAAAAACAAATCAATAATTAATGATGGTATTGTATTAACTTTTGATGATGGTTTATCTGATCATTATGAATATGTATACCCTATTTTAACGAAAAAAAACCTTTGGGGTATCTTTTATATCCCTACATTTCCCTATCAGAATAAACAATTACTAGATGTGCATAGAATACATTATCTTTTGGGGAAGTATGGAGGTGAAAATGTATTAGATAAATTATCACTTTTAATAAAATCTAAAGATTTTATTAAAAGTAGTGAAAAGCTCTTTGGTGCTTCTACATACTTAAAACAAGATAATGATTTTTATACAACAAAAGTAAAACAGATAATTAATTACTATCTTCAACCACACAAAAGATCTGACATATTAAAAAAATTATTAGATATCTTTAAGGAAAATGAAAATGAAATTTGTAAAAATTTTTATTTAACAAAGTCTCAAATAAATTTAATGATTGAGGGGGGGATGTCAATAGGAAATCATGGGCACAGTCATACCCTATTTAGTAATTTAAGTGATTTAGAGCAGTGTAATGAAATAATTACATCAAATGACATATTAAGTGATTTAACTGACGGTAACGACTACAAAAGTTTTTGCTACCCATATGGTGGTAAACAGTCCTATAACAATTACACGTTGAAATGTTTAAATGAATATAATTTCACATTTGCATTTAGTGTTGAATCAAAAGATATAGAGGTAAGTGACATAATAAAAAAATATGAATTACCGAGATATGATTGTAATGAATTTATGTATGGAAAAGCTACTAAAGGAAAAAAATGAGTAAATTTAAAAAGTTGATAAATACACCAGGACTATTTTTTAAAGATATGGTGAGTAATCAAATTAAACCTCAGGTTAAACCTCAGGTTAAACCTCAAAAATCAGAGCAAGCTTATTTAGAGGAAATAAACAACTTTTCTAATTCATTTGACGTAAATAATTTAAAAGTTGGGACTGAATATATTTGGCCGTATATCAGACAGCACTTTTGGGTTCAATTATACTTATTAGGTCATGGTAAGTATAAAAATAATGTAATGGTACCTGAACGCTTACAATTAGGATCAAATACCCATGTTCCTGCACATTTAAGAGAACATTTAAAAAAGAAATATAATGCATTTGAAATATCTGATTTAACAACTAGCAGTTTAGATTTTCTTTTTATTACAGTATTGAATGCTTCAGAACAAGTTGAACTTGATAATGGTGATATTTATTTTAGAATCACTGATCCCTTTTATGAAATTGCCTCTAAAATTGGTAATGCTAAAAAATTAGAAATGATTAAAGTAAATACACCTGTAGGTTTGTTAAAAATAAAAAAATATAAATATAAACCAATACACATTCTCTCTCCGATGATAATAAAGAGTGGTTATTCTAATTTAGTTAATTACTATTATAAATTTATTGATATTTTGAGAAAAAAAATACCATCCTTAAAACATGAATATAATACAATCAACAAAACAATAGATTGGGAATTACACACTAGGGACTACTATATAAAAATACTAAAAAAGTTAAACCCAAAATTTATTTTTGTAAATGGCTTTCATTATCAAGCCCCTTTAATATCTGCAGCACACCACTTAAATATTAAAACTATAGATATTCAACATGGTATCCAGGTCGGATGGAACCCTTTATATAATAATTGGGACGAAATACCCAAAGAAGGATATCAGTCTGTACCTGATAAGTTTTTTGTATGGGGTCAAAAAGAGTTTGATAATATTAACAACGTTTTTCAAGGTAAAAAGCATACACCAATTATAGTTGGAAATCCTTGGTTAGAAAGGCAATTAGAATTAAGCCCTGCTTTTGATAACAATATATTGAAGACATTCTCTAAATATAAATTGAAAATTTTAGTCATATTACAAAACCAAACCGATGTGCCTGAATTAATCAAAGAATTAATATCACAATCATCAGATGATATATTATGGATTGTTAGACATCACCCTAAAGGTAAAAAATTTAAATTGAATGATTTTGGAAATAATTCAAACGTTCTTGTCTCAAAATATGTAGATACAGTTAGTCTTAGTCAATTATTAAAAAATATAGACATTACTATTTCTGCTGGTTCGACAGTATCTTGGGAATCAGACTATTTTGGAAATATAAATTTTATTTTTTCTAACGAAGGGAAAGAAAACTACAAAGACGAAATAGAAAAAGAACAGTTTTATTTTATAGAAAATTCAGAAGATTTTTATGAAAAAATCTTCAATATAGATTTTTTAAAAAAAGAATCAAGAGTCAATTCTTTTGAAAAAGTAGATATTAAACAAGTACTAACAGATTTGCTAAAAGATTAACTAAGAATACTTTAATAAAAAATCAATGTATTCATGAAATTAAAAACAATGTATATCAAGGAGTTAAGTTGTAATGAGAAATATAATTTTAGAAAAATTTAATGAAGCACTAGCGCAGACTAATATAGATATGACCTATACGTCTATTTCAAACGATCAAGTTTTATTAGAAAGTGGCTTGGATTCTTTAGGCTTTGCCATTTTGGTTGTATTACTTGAGGAGGAGTTAGATTTCGACCCATTCCAAGAGATGACAACCGCTGTCTACCCTACTACATTTGGTGAATTTTTGGCTATTTATGAAAAACGATAAATACAATTGTCTTGTTGATTATATAAGACACGTTCCAAATGAAAGGTTGTTCCTTACTTTACCTGAAAAAAATTATACTTTTGGTGATGTTTTAGAGCTGAGTAACAAATTTAGAGCAGATTACCCCCAACTAGTTAATAAATCTTGTGCAGTTCTTTCAAATGAACGTGATACTTTAGCCCTATTTTTGCCTGCCATTAATGATATTTGTAGTAGCCTATTCCTACAACCTCATGATATAAAAAATAGTGATAATTCATTTTATGAATCTTTGGGGATTGAGTTTGTAATATATTTATCAGATAGAAAAGTTAGTTCTATCACTACTATTGGTAATCATAAAAAAGAGAAAACACGCCTTGTAAAGAACTTTCTTTTATCTACGTCAGGTACTACTGGCTTTCCAAAGTTTGTTAGTTATACATTAAACTCATTAGTTTCAACTACACAGAAAGATATTAAAAGGGGTAATGACTTTGTATGGGGGTTAACTTACGATATTAATAGGTTTGCAGGACTACAAGTTTATTTACAGGCGATAGTCTCTGGTTCGACATTGGTTATTCCATCGGTTTCAGCAAACATTGATAGCTTAGTTCAAATATTTGCTAAAGAATCAGTTAATGCTCTGTCTGCAACACCATCTTTTTGGAGGAAGGTTCTTATGGTACCGTTTCACAAAAACATACCACTTGAACGCATCACTCTAGGCGGTGAAATTAGTAATCAAACGCTATTGTCAGCATTAACAAATAGTTATCCTGCCGCTAAAATTGCCCATATCTATGCTTCTACAGAAGCAGGGGTTGGTTTTGTCGTAAAAGATAAATATGAAGGTTTCCCTTTAGAATTTCTAGATGAAAACTCTTCCCTCCCTTGTCAAATAAAAATTAAGAGTGGGCTTTTATGGATAAAAAACTCCCAGACTGCCTCTAAATTGATTAAGGGTGATATAGATACTGATGATGATTTTTTTGTTAATACTGGCGATTTGGTGACAATCAAAGGTAATAGAGTCCTATTTTTAGGAAGGGATAATGGTTCCATTAATGTTGGTGGTAATAAAGTTATGCCTGAAAAAGTTGAATCTATTTTAGAGCAACACCCATTCATTGTAATGGCCAAAGTCTACGCAAAAAGTAGTCCTGTTTTGGGTTCTCTAGTAGTAAGTGAAGTTGAATTAAATGAAGATGGTCAAAAACTTACCTCAAAAGACTTAAAACTCGAACTTTTAACATTTTGTAAGGGCTTACTTGAACCTTTTGAAACCCCTACATTATTCAGAAGTGTTAATTCGATAGAAATAAATGCAACAGGTAAAAAGGTAAGGAATAATAAATGAAGATTGTAATTGTTACTGGTTGTGCCAAAGGGCTTGGCCTCGAAATATCAAGAATGCTTGCGGCCTCAAATTATAAAGTGATTGGTGTTAGCCGTACTCTAACCAAAGAATACGAATGTTTGCAAGAAGGTTATGTAGGTCAAGTTCACTTTTATCCCTTCGATTTTGGTGATATCGAAAATATATCAGAGTTAGTTAAAAAAATAACTAAAGAGCATGGTCGTGTTTATGGATTGATAAACAATGCAGCAATTGGGCATGATGGTGTGCTAGCTACAATGCATGAATCTGATATTTCATCACTACTTAAAGTTAATGTTGAAGCACCTATTCTTTTAACTAAATATGTTGCGAGATCTATGTTGATAAACAAAAAAGGTAGGATTATTAATGTTGGGTCTATCATAGGGTCTACTGGTTTTAATGGGCTTAGTGTTTATGGTGCGACTAAGTCCGCTTTAGGAGGTTTTACAAAATCTTTAGCGCGTGAGTTAGGAAGATCGCAAATAACAGTAAATACATTAGCACCAGGTTACATGGAAACCAATATGACGGAGGGGTTACTGGGCGATAAGTTAGAAAAAATAAAACGCCGTAGCTGTTTGGGGAGGTTAGCTAATGTTAAGGATGCTGCCAGTATGGTTTTATTTTTAGTCTCTGATGACGCATCTGGTATCACAGGTTCTACATTTACCGTGGATGCTGGGAGTACTGCTTAATGACTTTATCTATTAGTATATGTGAAAATTCGATGGTCGATGAATTATTAAATTTCATTGATTCGCATTGGCGTAAAGATCATATATTTGTTCATAATCAAAAACTTTTTGATTGGCAACATAAAAGTGGATCCCTGTATAACTTTGTACTTGCTCGTCAAAACTCTGAAATTGTAGGCATACTTGGATTTATTCCTACGTATCAATACTCAAATTCATTGAAAAAGCATAATGAATTATGGTTATCAATTTGGAAAGTTAGAGATGATATAAACAAGCCGGGTTTAGGGTTGATGATGCTAAATTATCTAAAAAGAAAATTTAATAACCCTACGATCTGCGCTATAGGGCTTAGCGAGCAAGTGATACCGTTATACAAAGCTTTAAAGTACAATATTGGTATTTTAAAGCATCGAGCTTTTTTTAATCAAATAAAAAGAAAACTTATTTTAGCTGTTCCCGATAAGGCTCAAAATGTTAACTGCAATATTAATGGAATTCAATATATAGACATTAAAGAAATCAACTCTATTAAATTATCTTTTAATTTATTTAAAACCTCTCCGACGAAAAATAAAGAATATATAGTAAATAGATACCTAAACCACCCGTCATATGAATATAAGTTTATATGTTTTACTAAAAATAATCGCCTTATAACTCTTGTAGTTTATAGAGTTATTGAGTTGCAAGGAGCTAAAATCGCACGGGTGATTGACTCTTTTGGACGTAATATAGTAGATGAAGAATTTAATAATGCTATTTCATCATTTATTATTGAACATAATTTTGAATATTTAGATGTGGTTTCGAATTTACCTTCAATTGGTCAATCAGGCTTTATATCTACTAAACATGACTTTGTAATTCCAAACTATTTTGAACCTTTCGAAATGAGAAATATCGAAATTGATTTTGCATATAAATCTGAAAATGCGATAACTATTTTTAAAGGTGATTCAGATCAAGATAGACCTAACTTATAAATAGTTTAATTCTAACTAAAGATACTGACGTGGTTTAATAGATTCGACTACCCCAGTTAAGAAATAATAAGTTTAACTGGAGAACAGAAATGACAAAATGTAAAAAATATACCAAAGACTTTAAACTTGATGTTATTTCCTTAGTCAGAGATCAAAATGTAAGTGTTGCACAAGCGAGTAGAAACTTAGGTATTATCCCTAAAATGCTTGGTGGCTTGATCAAAGAAGAAAAGGATGAAGAACATCAATCTTTTAGAGGTCGCTGTAAACTAGCACCTGAACAAGACGAAATACGCAAGCCAGCAGTACAGGAACTGACTAAAAAACAATCGTTTTATTGGTAGTATGAGTAAAAAAGGTTATTGTTGGGATAATGCTGTAGCAGAGATTTTTTTGGTAGCTTAAAGCAAGAGCGTGTTCATTGGAGCAAACTATGAAACACGCTATGAAGCACAACAATACGTAATGAATTACATAACCATGTGTACAACAGTAACAGATTACACTCCAATTTAGAGTATCAAAGCCCTAATGATTTTGAATTAAAAAATTAATGAGTTAGAGAAAGTAGCTTAACCAGGGTGACTAAATTTACTTGACCAGGTCATACTTAATTAGTGATATATGAACTGTAGAAAAACTAAACGACCTGTCCATTTAATAAAAGTTATCATTGTAACAAAATGCGATGTTGATATAACAAATATTTTTACAGATACAGGTATGTCAATTATAAATTCTAGGATAAATTTATATGCATAAGAAAATGGCTTTTTTATACAGAAAGCCCTCATATTTGAAAGCTATTCAATTTTTAACCAATTATTTCTCAAAAAGTAATTCTGTAGAAATAATAAATATTGATAAAACTAACCCTCAAATTTTTTTAAATTACGATATTGTCTTTTTGGGTTTAGGTGGGTTAGATACAAATAACATTATTAATTTTTTTGATGTATACGATAAAAAACCAAAAACAATTTCATTATTTCCAGGCATAGTAGGAGAAGAGCAACTTGATGCTTTTATAACTAGAGTTAGGTGTGATTTAGTACTCTTAAACTCTAAGAAAAATGAAGCAGTACATAAAAAAGTCTGTAAAATATTTAATAGACCTTATAATGGATTCTTATTCGGTGCTAGTTGGTATTGTCCTTCTTTAATAAAGAAGAGTAGCGATTCTAAAAAACTTATTGTTTTCTTCGAGCAAATTGATGCTCCTAGCAGCAGAAAAGAAAGATCTCTTTTAGTAAAAAATTTATTATTATTTGCAGAAAATAATTTCTCATTTAATATTTTGATCAAACCAAGAAAAGAATTTATTGGTAATGAGAAATCTATTGTCCCAATGCTATCTAATTGTGATATACCTAATAATTTAACAATTGTTGATCAAGAAATCGGAGATTTAATTAATATAATGGACTTTGGTATTACAGTATCTAGTTCTGTTGCAATTGAAGCATTATTAGAAAATAAAAAGATAGTCATTATTAATGATTTTAAGCCTATTTATACTAAATTTTATAATGGTTCTGGTTTATTTAGAAGAATACTTGAAATTGAGCCGCATAACTTACCAAATGTAAACAAAACTTGGTTAGAAGATAATTTAACCAATCCTAAGGATAGAGTAAATCTGCTTAGTGAAAAAATAAAATCTTTGAGTGACTATAAATTACAAAATGATTTTTCTATGATTCAATTGCGCCTTTTCTATCATTTTTTTCCTATTTATATTAAAAAGATAATAAAAACAAGAAAGTTAGTAAGAAATGCATTACGAATTATCACAATAAAAAAAACAACTTAAATGTAGATATTAATTTTAATAAAGATTTCACTTTTAATCACACACATTGGTTTTAGTGAGTTATCTAATTCTACCTTAAAGATTTATTAATAACGAAAATAAAACCAAATGGATATAGGGCTCTATTATCTAATAAATATACATAATTGAAAGGAGTTATTGATTAGTGACACTATGGACAAAATCTTCTGGTATTTTTAAGCGTAAACAACTTATTGATACTTGTCTAAAAGATAACTTATTCCTTTTAAAAAAAGGAGTGAAGGTTAAGCAAAGTGATATTTTTATTACTTGGGGTAATAAAGCCAATGGTCAATCAGTAAACACCATAGCCTCGGTTAATAATGCTCTTTTATTACACCTAGAAGATGGCTTTATTGGTTATATTGGCCACCCAGCTAAGCAAGGTCATGCTGTT
>Ga0055584_100006762_pt1 | contig 11238 bp, 10 predicted proteins | sample OSDHelmetaG_FD_58716 | JGI IMG/M metagenome (GOLD analysis project Ga0055584, IMG submission 58716) | Pelagic marine sediment microbial communities from the LTER site Helgoland, North Sea, for post-phytoplankton bloom and carbon turnover... | ecosystem: Environmental > Aquatic > Marine >...
CGGCCCCGGCCGTCGAAAGTGAACGCGATAGGCTCCCCGATATCAGGTTCGGCAGCAAAGATAGAAACGTCAAAACCCTCGGGTATCTCCATCTTGGCAACAGCTTCCGCAGGCTTGAGGAAAGGGGCATCGCTCGTGCGGTGTTGTTTGGTATGTTTCTCGGCGCTTGCCGAGGTGAAGGTGATCGCGAGAACGACTAGGGTTAAGAGAAACCTCTCGCAATGGCGCAACGGCGCAACGGATAGCTCTGAAGGGATGATGTTCATGGGACTCTGTGATGGTTGCAAATCTAGGGCTATAGAAGCCGAATGGGGCTTGTTAGATCTATCAGTAATATTTTAGTGGCGTAGCGCCATTGCGAGAGGTTTCATCGAAACTAAGACATCCCGCTAGCGACTCGCTTGATGCCGTTCTTTAAGAGTTCTTCGATGAAGTTGATCAAGAGTCCTAGTCGCATGTCGAGTAAGCGGAGATGGGTCAATAGCGGTTTGGCGTGAACGGGTTCTAGCGCTTTGAGGGACTTGAGTTCGATGATGAGTTTGTGCTCGACTATAAGGTTGGCACGAAAACCTTCGTCGAAGCGAATGTCGTCGAAACTGAGGGGAACAGAGACTTGGCGTTTTGCGGATAGGCCGATGGCGGCGAGCTTTTGACAGAAAATCACCTCTTAAACGGTTTCGAGAAGCCCACGAACTAGCCGACGATAGATGTCGAAGAAAAAGTCGAGAACTCGGTCTAAGAGACGGTTTTCAATCATATTCTAGAATGGGACCTTGCGGCGGCGCGGCGGTTGGCTTCAGAAGGGAGCATTAAGTGGGAAGAGTTTTATGACATCTAGTGGCACGTTGAGATATCGTGGGCTTTTTTAGTTTCGTTGTGTGGGCGGTGGGTTTGGTCCCTGGGCGGGCGGTGGGTTTGACGGGCGGGCGCGATGCCCCCTTATCCTCTTTGCGCAAAACACGCCCATTTGTGACATCCATCTTGCGTATATCGCAAAATGACAGCGCCCAGCGCTCAGCCAGCCCTCACTTTCGCGCCGGATTAACCACGATCTCGTCGATGAAGACCCGCTGGTCACCCGTTACGACGGTGATCTTCACCTTGCTCGCCTTCACCGGCACGTTGCGATCCAACTGACGCGTGAGCAGCAGCACCGATTCGGCCTCCATGCCCTTGGCGCGGAGCGCATTGAATTTCTTGCCGTTGTACACCTTCACCGTGTTGTAGCGCGAGTTGTTGACCGTGAACTTTTCTCCGTCTTCCGAAGTGCTGAACACAAAGTTGCCTTTGAAATCGGCCTCGGCCTTGGAGCTGAGCAGCGTGGGACGAATCAGTGGGGACGGGGTATTTTTCTACCGGGTTCTCATGGAATATGTCCGCTGCTATCGCACACCGGCACAGGAGTGCGATTGATGGCCTCCCGGCAAGATGCGCCAGCAAGCTTGGATTGTAATCGATCGCCACGCCGGTCCGCGCCACCTGCTCTCGGGCTTCCCGAGGAGAAATGCCGCGATCTGCAACTGCGCTTTGGCCGGGTCTTTTTCTGATATTGACCAGCCCGCATCGATGAATATGGTTGCCCATATGAAAACAACTGTAGATATTGCTGACGATGTGCTCCTGCGAGCGAAGGCGTTTGCTGAGGAATCGGAGACGACGCTGAGGCGCTTGATCGAGGAAGGATTGCGCAGAGTTCTGGATCAGGCGGACTCGCCAGAATCTGGTCAGATCGATTGGGTGACGTTTAATGGAAAAGGACTACAACCAGAGTTCCTCGACAAGGGCTGGGACTCCATTCGCAACGCCATTTACAAAGACTCTTGAATGATCGCCATCGACACCAACCTTCTCGTCTACGCGCATCGGGAAGACTCTGAGTGGCATGAGAAGTCCGTTTCGGCAGTCAACGGTCTGGCTAGCAGTGGGCGTCCGTGGGCGATTGCTTGGAGTTCCATTCATGAGTTCCTGGCCATCGTAACCCATCCTCGGATCTACAGCCCGCCGACTCCCCAAGAGGTGGCTTTCAAAGCCATCGAGGGTTGGCAGAATTCCAGTACCCTTCGCTTTCTTCACGAAGGCCCAGGGTATCTGGAGCGACTCGGGAAGCTGTGTGTCCATGCGAAGATTTCTGGAGGACGTGTCCATGATGCTAGAATCGCTGCCCTCTGTCTGAACCACGGAGTGGCCGAACTTTGGACAGCTGATCGGGACTTTTCTAAATTTCCGGAACTCAAGACGCACAATCCCTTGGTTACCTGAAAAACCGAAAGGGACGTGAAAAACCGAAAGGGACTAAACCCCCTCCTATCCCTAGCAGTTCGGCGAATCTGACCCCATGGACGAAAAGCAATTTCCTAGCAGTAATACAGTGCCGATTAGAAATAGGATTCTTCTGAGTTTCATCGTGCTTCCGGGATGGATTTTTGGGTGAGGCTTTGCCCCCCCTCATTCCCGTCCAACGACTGATTCAGGAACCTTCGGACAAAAACAAATATCTGGCAGCCAGCAAGATCAAAAGCCAGAGGTAATCCTCTGGCATGGGCTTTTTGTATGGTGGAGACAGGCCTTTTCATATCGCTTCATCGGATAGCCGTACCCCAGTTCAAACAAGGCGGGACGGTGGAGCCGGCGAAGAAGGGTCACGCTTGATTTTTTCCCTTCAGTATAGGCGCCCCAACGATCAGATTGCTCCCTCCTTCCGAATCCCGGAACGATCGATAACACCATCCCATGATCAGCGCACCAATCAAGAAATCCATGTTGCTCAGCATTCTGCTTTGCGGCCCATCGATCACTTTGGCGGCGGATGATGAGGCTGGCAACCTGCTGCCAAACCCGTCGTTCGAGCGCGTTGATGGCGAGGGAGTTCATGGCTGGGGATCGCACGCATGGAAAGGAGCAGAGGAAATCCGCTGGGATGTGGAGTCGCCCGGACGCACCGGGGAGCGGTGTCTTTCGATCGTATCCGTGAAGGGAGCTGATGCCGCGTGGACGACCAAGGTTGCCGTGGAACCGGGGAGAACCTACGAGCTCTCGGGCTGGATTAGGACGAACCAGATCAAGGGTGCGGTTGGTGCCCTGTTGAATATCCAGAACCTGCAGGCGGTGAAAACGAAGGCGGTGACAGGAACCGCGAAATGGACGCGGGTCAGCACGGTGTTCAGGAATGACAAACTACGCGAGTTGGAGATCAACTGCCTCTTCGGCGGTTGGGGGAGTTCGACCGGGCAGGCTTGGTATGATGACGTCGTGCTCAAGGAGATCGGCGAGGCCAAGCTCGTGGACAAGGACCCGCAGCGGAAGATCATGAAGGGACTGAACGGTCTGGTGGCCGCACCCTTGATGGGGAGCGGCGATCTTCCCAAGCGACTGATGGGCGTCGGTGTTGCTTCGGACGGGACCGTCTACGTCACGGAAACCGTGCGACAGATGAGAGAGGAGATCAGCCTTTTGCAATCGACGTTCCTGCAACCGCTCGACATGGGAATCACCACGGTCGCGGAGAAGCACGAATGGATCGAGCAGAATTACTCCCCACAGATCGCCAAGGCCCAGGGGATGCCCGATGTGAATGGCGATCAGAAGATCGACGCCACCGACCTGGCCATCCGCAGCGAAAAGATCTTCACCCTGCAAGACGCGGACGCGGACGGCATCTATGACGGGGCCACGGTATTTGCCAAGGGCTTCAATGATATCGTCACCGGCGTGGCGCACAGCGTGACACCGATCGGTAAGGACGTTTATGCCACCATCATCCCCGACCTCTGGAAGCTCAGCGACAGCGACGGCGATGGTTGCGCCGATCAACGGACCAGCCTCGCCCACGGCTTCGCCCCGCACTTCGGCTATGGCAACCACGACCTTCACAGCATCGTGCAGGGCTACGACGGCAAGATTTACTGGAGCATGGGCGATCGCGGTCTCAACGTCATGCGACAAGACGGCAGGCGCGTGGCTGACCCACATACGGGAGCCATCCTACGCTGCAATCCGGATGGCAGCGATTTCGAAGTCTTCGCCAACGGACTGCGCAATTGCCAGTATTTCGACTTCGATGCTTACGGCAACATCTTCGCCATCGACCATGACGCGGACTTTCAGGGCGAACAGGAACGGCTGGTTTATCTTCCCGAAGGATCAGATTCGGGATGGCGGAACTACTACCAATACCGCCACAGTAACCGGGTGCTGGGGGGCAAGGGAAAGGATCTCTATAGCCCGTGGTTGTCCGAGCGCATGTGGGAACCTCTACACGATGCGCAACCGTCCCATTTCCTGCCGCCCATCGAAAACAGCTGGAACGCGCCAGCCGCGTTTTCGTTTCAGCCCGGCACGGCCTTAGGTGGAAAATACCGCAATCATTTTCTGTTAGGCGGCAAAGGTGTGATCCGGGCCTTCGAGATGGTACCGGACGGTGCCAGTTTCAGGCGTCGCGGAGAAGACGCCATCGTGCAGGGGCTCTCGTCCCAGGTGTTGGCATCAGCATTCGGCCCCGACGGGCGCCTGTACCTTGTCCTGTGGGAACCGGGGAAGATGAGCCCGCTATGGGCCCTGCAAACCGGCGACAAGAAGGAACCGGCCATGGCAGCGGTGGAAACCCAATTGCGTAAGGGTTTCAAAGCGCAGCCAACAGCCGATCTGCTGCTGTCTCTCGGCCATGCCGACAAGCGGATTCGGCAAGGGGCGCAGTTCGAACTGGTCGCCCGTGGCGCACTTGAGGAATTGCGCTCCCTGGCGATGGACTCGAACGCGTCGCAATTTCCACGTCTCCACAGCCTGTGGGCGCTAGGTCAGCTGGCAGACAGGAACCGGGACCTTCTCCTGAAACTCAGCACGGATCCTGACCCGGAGTTGCGAGCGCAAGTGGCGCGTTGGGCCGGCGACCTCAGCTTCGATCCGGACGGAGTGCTGCTCAACTTGCTTCAGGACCCTTCCCCACGAGTGCAGGCTCTTGCGGCCATCGCTACTGGTAAACTGAAGAACAAGCAGGCACTTGCCCCGCTCACGGAGTTGCTCGTGGCCGCAGACAACAAGGTTCCAGTTTTACGCCATGCCGGGATTTACGGGCTGGTGGGAACCGCCAAGGATCAGGACCTGCAGGCATTCGCAAGCCATTCATCCGAGGCGATGCGCCTCGCCGCGGTGGTCGCGCTGCGGCAACGGCAGTCCATCGCCGAGCTTCTGCCATTTCTCAATGACCCCTCACCCCAGGTCGCAACCGAGGCCGTGCGCGCAATCTACGACGAAGCAACTCCGATGACATTTTCCGAGCACCCCGAAGCACTCAAGGCGCTCGCTGCCATGCTTCGACCCGAACACGATGCGGCGCTCAACGTGAGAGCGCTCGCCTCGAATCGTCGCTTGGGAACAGTCGCGGCATTGAAGCGCATCGCCGCATTCCTCGACGCGCCACGGCTCGGTCGTGTCGAACGCCTCGAGGCGCTGAACACACTTTTGTCCTGGTCAAAAGAAATGGTCTTGGATCCCGTCGACGGTCGCCACTTCCCGGTGCCAGCCTTCGGTCACGAGGCCCTTGAGGTAGCCTTTGGAGAAGGGCTATGGAGGCTGTCCAAAGACAAGAACGAGGCAATTTCAAAAAAGGCAATTGAGATCCTCTCCAGTCTGAAGCCATCCGATGCGCGCTGGCAACAGGTCGTCAAAATCGTCATGGATCCCGGCAAGGCCGAGGCCGTACGCGCGGAGTGGCTATGCTGGCTGCGCCTTCAGGATTCAGGGAAATTTAAACCGGTCGGAATTGCGGCATTGAAGGCAAAGTCGGCATCGCTACGCCGCACCGCAGCAGAGCAGTTGCTCGAGGCGGAAGGCGCCGGAAAGGAGATCGAACACTACCTGATTTCGACTCTTGAAAACTCACAAGACACCCGGGAAATGCAATACGCGCTATCACGGGTGTCTTCTCTTCCAAACCCGCAATCCGTCATTCGTCCATTTGTCGATGACTTGATCGCCGGCAAGCTCGCGACAGAACTGCAGCTCGATGTGTTCGAGGCTGCTTCAGCCCTGGCCGAGACGCACACAGGCCTAAAAAAAGCCTTGAATGGATTCCATTACCAGATCACGACCGGCGGACCACTGGCAGAATTTGATCTCGTCCTCACAGGAGGAGACCCTGAGATCGGCGAAGCCCTGTTCTTGGGACATCCCATGGCATCTTGCTCAAAATGCCACGCCCTGAAGGACGCCGATAAACAGGTTGGCCCCAGCTTGCAAGGAATCGCCTCGCGCTACCCCCGGTCGTATCTCCTGCAGTCCATCGTCGATCCACAGGCAGCGGTCGTAGCAGGGTATGGTGTCGTCACCTTGGTTCTCAAAAACGGAAACTCGGTGGTCGGTACACTGATGAATGAAACCGCCGGTGCCATCGAAGTGAAGTTGCCAGACGGGCGTCGGGAGAGCTACGCGCATCCTGCCATCGCGTCGAAGAGCACACCCTTGAGCACGATGCCCAACCTCAAAGCGATCCTCAGCAAACGTGAGATAAGAGACCTCGTCGCCTACCTCGCAACCCTGCGCTGATTGCCAGGAACCGCCCTTAATCGTTCAAATCGATCTTCAGTTCGCGCCCGCCTTTGCGGATCGTGACGATTCCGCAGCAGAACCCCTCCGATCCCTAGCAATGCGGCGAATCTGACCCCATAGACGAAAAGCAATTTCCTAGCAGTATGGCTAAGAGAGCTGATTTCACAGCCCGAAGGTGGCGCGGATCTACCGTCAGGGTCAAGTCAACAGGCCTCGGTTTGGCCATCCAATCGGGGACTCCAGGTCCGGCCTTTACGTTTGACTCGGAGCCCTTCATCTTTCATGCCCATGGGTGCTCCTTCCAAGATTGGTCTCTTGCTGTTGGCATGGTCTCTTCAAGGCTGGAGTCAGACGTTGGATGCTGACGGATACACTTTAGACGAGAGGGGCTTTCGAGTGCACCGGCTACAATCAGAATATCAGTCCGCTGAGACAACGGTTCGAGTCTTGCTCCCTGACGACCTTCAAGAAAACAAACTCTATCGTGTTCTCTACGTCCTGCCTGTTGTCGCTGCAGCGGATGAGAAGAAACATGGTGATGGCATGCTTGAGATCAAGAAGCGTGATCTTCACAACGAGCATGGGTTGATTTGTGTTTCTCCAGAATTCACAGCGATGCCATGGTATGCCGATCATGACAGCGAGGTCACAAGGCAGGACGAAAGTCATTTGCTGAAGGTGGTCTTGCCATTCGTCGAGAAAAATTACCCGGTCCTTGAAGGATGGAACGGTCGATTGTTAGTTGGGTTCAGCAAATCTGGCTGGGGAGCATTCACCTTGTTGCTTCGGCATCCGAAACTATTTTATCGCGCCGCTGGGTGGGACCCTGGCATTCGTATCGATACCGGACCGGTCGAGGAAGATGACCGCAATGAGAAAGTAGAGCGCATCTTTGGAAGTACGAAGAACTTTGAGGATTACCGCCTTTCGACATTGCTTCGAAGGCGAGGCGCCGACCTCGGCGAGGAAGCTAGGATGTTTTACTATAATACCAAAGGGAACCGCGCGCTTGGTGGCACTAAGCTTCACCAACTGATGGTTAAGTTGGAGTTTCCACACCACTATGTTTTCGAATCCAAACGGCCTCATCGCTGGGACAGTGGATGGATTCCAAAGGCGGTAGAGTTCCTTGTGCGCGAGCCGTAGTAGCCTATTTCCTTGAGAACAGAGTTCTGCTAATGAGGGCATCTCTTGGCATGAAAGAGTTCTGCCGGTGCGGCCAAGCGACTGGAATCAGACTCCTTGGCACCGACGCGGCTCGGCGATAGAGATTTGACTACCCACCGGCTTGATCAGGTTGTAGCACTGTCTTTAAGAATTCATGCTAACCGAACAAGAGATCCGTGAACTGGTGGCGACTCATGGAGCCGCTGTGAATGAAGGCCGACCGATCAAGCAACTGATCGACGATGGCGAGTTGCCGCGCCTTGATGGCTGTACCGTGCTCCAGGGCAAGGTCTCCGATTCCGTCTTTAGCGATGCCCTCAAGACAGCCTCCGGAAGGCCCATCCGCTTGATGTTTCGCAACAACCGCATCTCCACCCACGACGTCAACCGAGGATCCATTCCGTTCAAGGATCAAGTCTTGGCAGTCAATCACGACCACATGCTCCAACTGGTAAAGCCAGTTCTGGGAACGTCGCAGTTCGATGTGCCAGGTCTCGCCTCGTCCTCGACTGTCATTCCCGCCGAAAATGTTACGATCTTGATGGTCGAGAATGTCCTGCGCCTCTACATGGCGGAGAGTTCAACCTCCACCTCGCTCTATCAACATTGGTTAGCCGCAAAAGAGGCAGAACAGCACACAATGCATTTCGCTGGCCACGAGTTGGACGTCGCTTCGCTCGCGCCTAACAAACCGCTCCCCTATCTAATGGACACCCCGAGCACGAAGGAGAAGGTCGACCGTACCGTTGACGCAGCATTTCTCATCAAGAACGGCGTCTGCACCGAAGGGCAATATGCCCAGCTCCGGAATTCATCGTTGATGGCCTTTGGCATGATTTCCCAATACCTCGCTCAGCGCGGGATGGTGCTCGTGGACACCAAGACCGAACACGGGATCAATGTGGACGGCCAGATCGTCCCAGCCGACGAACTCTACACCATGGATTCGTCCCGATTCTGGAAGTTGGACGATGACGGCCAATTGCTTACTCGTAATGGCAAGCCGGTGTCCTTCTCCAAAGAATTCGCACGCGGTATGGTGAAAGAGCAAGAGCAACAGTTCTCCAAGGAACAGGCGAATGAGATCGCGGTAAGATACATCAACGGACTACAGCATCTCACTGGTGAATCCTTCACTCCCGACTTGCGGCCGCGGGATCAACGAATCGTTGAATCTGTCGATCTCATCTTGGACACGCTCTTGCGCGAGCGCAAAGAACACCATGGCGAAATGAGTTAAACGAAAGCACTTCATGGCGTGGCCCCATTTCGAGTGGTCGTGTTGCTAATCTCATCGTGCCGCAGCAGAGTTTGAGTCGAAAGTAGGGATTCCTCGGCCAATAATCGGTTCAGGCCTGGAGCCATCGCTTTCGCCCAGGCTTCGGCACTCGGGTGTAGGAGGTCCCACATGCACTTGGTATTGATCGTCCCGTCAGGGTTTAGGAAGATGTTATTCACACCAAACCAGAGCACCTGTTTATGCTTGGTGAGTTCCCCCGCACGGCGACAGACCTCGACACATGACGCCGAGGAAAGATGCGCAACACCAAGATCTTGGTCGTCGGATACCGTTCTTTGATGTAGTCCACCATCGCCTTGTTGCTCGCATAGACCGCTTCGGCGCTGTGCACATTTTCGAAATTGCGCTCCTCCGTATTGTTCACCCCAATGAGAAGCATGGCGTGGCGACCTTTGGAGAACGGGCGAAGTCATTCTGCAGGCTCCACAGGACTTGCTCCTTACGAAAGCCGCTCTAACCCAAGTTATTCGCGTTGTGGGGCGCGTAGTACACTTACCACATCGCTGTTAGAGGCGCGTACTTGTCGCCAAAGTCATCGAGCGCGTGCGTGATTGGATCTCCGATGAATGCCAAATCATAATCACCCGTGTTGACCGCAGCCACTTTCTTTGTGTGCTGCTCAGTCGGCGAAGGCATTGGGAAATCGGCCGCGCTAAGTTTGGGCTAAGTATCAGCCCACCGAGCGGAGACATCGACCGTAAGCCAGGATGTTAGAATAAGGGAAAGGATCCGGGAGTTGCTCGTCGCCATGGTGCTGAACGTAACCACTAGGAAATCTTGGCACTTACTAAGTGGACTGCATTTCGCTACGTGACGGATAGGGTGCACGCTCGTTTTTTTAAGATCGCGAAGACCGCGGCCCGGGCTTACGGATAGAGCTCATGGGACGACGCAATAACAGCCTCAACGAAGAAGAACTCTTACTCCAGGCGCTCAATGGCCCAAAGAAGCCAAACACCCCTCAGAAGCCCGTTGAATCAGTCTCGGAGGAATTCGACGCCTCCCTTCACCGGAGCACCTCAAAACGGGGCATGAAGAACACCAACCGCGGACGCGTCGACATCATCCGTCAGACCGCACATCGCGGTGGCAAAGGAGTGACGGTGATAAAGAATTTCATCGGCATCGGCCTACCGGAAAAGCAGGAACTGGCCAAGAGAATGCAGAGAGCCTGCGGTGTTGGGGGAACCGTGAAAGGCGGCTGCATCGAGATCCAAGGCGACAAGCGCGATGAGGTGAAGCGCATCCTTATTGAGGCCGGTTTTAATCCGGTGTTCGCTGGAGGGTGATGGACATCATGTCCGTCTTCGCGCATCCCTCGTGGCGATTGATTTTGGAGATCGTGAATCAGAAGACGCAACGGTGTCTCGGCGCTTTCTAGCAGCCCGAACATCTTCAACATCAAAAGCGCACTCTGCTAGGAAATATTGTTCATCAAGACGGTCATGGCCATTCCAGGAGCGGACGCATGGTCCATGTTCAACCCCACCACCCCGAGGAAGGCCAAAAGCCTCCGTCACCGCGCTCTCGGGGTAAGCCTAGCTTGACCGTCACGACGCCCCCACCATGATGGGGGCCTGACTCATCCATGAACGCAATCGAATTCCGCAACAAACTCCGCCAAGGCGACCGACTCATTGGCACCCTGCTCGTAGCTCAAACGCCTTCTTGGCCTAAGATCATTGGCGACTGCGGCCTCGACTTTGTCTTTATTGATACAGAACATATCGCGATTGGCCGCGAGAGTCTCTCCTGGATGTGTCGAACGTATTCCGCAATGGGATTGCCACCGCTTGTTCGCATTCCCAGTCCCAATCCTTATGATGTCACCGTGGCGTACGATGACGGGGCTTGTGGTGTCGTCGCTCCGTATTTGGAGCAAGTAGCGGAGGCGACAGCACTGGTCAGTTCAGCTCGAATGCGGCCTTTAAAAGGGAAACGGGTAGCTCAAGGAGTGGCAGAGCCTCCTTTGGCCGATCCGTTAGAGAGTTACATCGCCAAGAACACTGCGGGGAATACACTCATGGTGAACATTGAAAGCTTACCAGCCCTGGAGAATCTCGACGCTATCCTGGAAGTCAAGGGGATCGATGGCGTGCTCATTGGGCCGCATGATCTTTCGTGTAGCTTGGGTTTGCCTGAGCAGTATGACCACCCGGAGTTTCTCAAAGCGGCCGAAACCATTCTTACAAAAGCACGAAATGCAGGCATCGGCGCCGGAGTCCACT
>Ga0055584_100006763_pt1 | contig 11237 bp, 11 predicted proteins | sample OSDHelmetaG_FD_58716 | JGI IMG/M metagenome (GOLD analysis project Ga0055584, IMG submission 58716) | Pelagic marine sediment microbial communities from the LTER site Helgoland, North Sea, for post-phytoplankton bloom and carbon turnover... | ecosystem: Environmental > Aquatic > Marine >...
GTGATGCCGATGCATTGCTCCGCCAATGTCGGCGCCGCCGGCGACACAGCTATCTTTTTCGGCCTTTCCGGCACCGGTAAGACAACCCTGTCCGCCGACCCGAACCGGACCCTGATCGGCGACGACGAACATGGTTGGTCCTCGAACGGCGTGTTCAATTTCGAGGGCGGCTGCTACGCCAAGGTGATTAATCTTTCCGCCGAGGCCGAACCGGAAATTTACGCGACGACGCACCGTTTCGGCACTGTCCTCGAGAACGTGGTGTTTGATCCGGCCACCCGGGCGCTCGATCTTTTCGACGGTCGTTTGACCGAGAATACCAGGGCCTGTTATCCGCTTGAGTTCATCGATAACGCCAGCGCGACGGGCATGGCGGAGCATCCCAAGAACATCGTGATGTTGACGGCGGATGCCTTTGGCGTGCTGCCACCAATCGCGCGGCTCTCCCCGGAACAGGCGATGTATCATTTTCTTTCCGGTTACACCGCCAAGGTCGCGGGGACCGAAAAAGGGATGGGCAGCGAGCCCGAGGCGACCTTCTCGACCTGCTTCGGAGCGCCGTTCATGCCGCGTCATCCCACGGTCTATGGCGAGATGCTGCGCGAGCGTATCGCCAGTCACCAAGCCACCTGCTGGCTCGTCAATACCGGCTGGTCCGGTGGCCGCGCGGGCAATGGCGGTGAGCGCATGAAGATCGCTTATACACGGGCGATGGTCAGCGCCGCGCTTGATGGCCGTTTGACCGCCGCGCCGTTGCGTCTGGATGAGAAATTTGGACTAAGCGTGCCGGAAAACTGCCCCGACGTGCCCTCGGACATTCTTCGACCTCGGACCACGTGGAACGACAAGTCGAGCTACGATACGACAGCCGCGGAACTATGCGGACGCTTTGCCGACAATTTCAAACAGTTCGAAACCCATGTCGGCGACGCGGTTCGCGCCGCCGGTATTCGTTCCGCCGTCTGAGCAATCGCATTGGCTCGTTGCTGAGCCTTCGCGCCGTTAACGACGCGGTGTGATGGTCGGTTCGAAAGACGGTTGATGCCATCATTTGAGACGCTCTTGGTGTTTACCGTGGCGGCGGTGGTGATGAACCTGTCTCCGGGCCCCTCGAATTTCTATGTGCTCTCGCGATCCGTGGGGCAGGGGACGCGTGCCGGGGTCCTGGCGGCGTCGGGTTTGGCCATTGGTAGCTTGGCGCATGTCCTGGCGGCGACGCTCGGCCTTTCGCTTCTCTTCGAAGCCGCCCCGCTGCTTTACACCACCTTCAAATTCGCGGGTGCCGCGTATCTGGTCTATCTGGGTATCAAAACGTTTGTGGCGAAAGTCGACCCCGATGTTTCGGTTGCGGTGGATCAACGAACGGGCGCGCGAATCCTGAAGGAAAGTATCTTGGTCGAGGTGTTGAACCCAAAGACCGCGTTATTCTTCATCGCTTTCCTGCCGCAATTCGTCGATCCCTCCAAGGCGGTCGCTCCGCAGCTTCTTGTCCTTGGCTTTGTCGTGACCTTGACGGCGATACCTTGCGATATTGTTGTTGCGGTGGGGGCGGGAAAGGTGGCTCGATGGGTGCGCGGCAATCTCGGCATCCAGCGTTTGCAGAACCGGGTATCCGGCGGAATTCTCGTTGGACTTGGCGCGTATGTTGCCCTCGAAGGGCGTTTCGACTGATCCTGGCGCGAGATGGAGTTTAGGTCCGATGCGGGTTCTGGTGGTTGGTGGAGGACCGGCGGGGCTGTACTTCGCGGGGCTCCTTAAGCGTTCGAATCCCAGTCATGAGGTGACGATCCTGGAGCGAAATCCGCCTGGGGCGACTTATGGCTTTGGCGTGGTGTTTCCTGAAGCGGCGCTTGGTTATCTCGGCGACGCCGACGGCCCATCGCATGCCCGTATCGTTCAAGCACTGGAGACATGGCGCGATTTGACGATTGTTCACCGCGACCGCGCCGTTACGATCGACGGTAACGGTTTTTCCGGTATCGCGCGCCTGGAACTCCTGCGATTGCTGGCCGCGTTCTGCGAAGAGGCTGGCGTTGTCGTGCGTCATGGTGCAGAGGCGCGAGCGGAGGATCTTGAAGGATATGATCTGGTCGTCGGGGCCGATGGCATAAATTCCATGGTTCGGGAGTTGGGAGCCGTGACGTTCTGGCCTCGGATAGAAACCTTAACGAACTGGTTTATCTGGTACGGAACGCGCCGGGTTTTCGACACGCTGACCCTGACCTTTCGGGCCAACAATGACGGTCACTTCGTTGCTCATCATTATCGCTACACGCCTGAGATGAGCACCTTCATCGTCGAATGTGACGCCGAGACATACGACGCCGCCGGGTTCGCCGGCATGAGCGAGGTGGATAGCCAAGCCTATTGCCAACGCGTTTTCGCCGGTGATCTCGGCGATAACACGTTGACCTCAAACAACTCCACTTGGCGACAATTTCCTGTAACGAGCGTCGAGAACTGGATTGATGGCAACCGAGTTTTGATCGGCGATGCGCTGCGAAGCGTTCACTTTTCCATCGGGTCGGGCACGCGCTTGGCGCTGGAGGACGCGATCGCGCTGTGGCGGGCGCTTGTCGAGTTTCCAAACGATGTCGGCGACGCTCTGCGGGCTTTCGAGGCGGCGCGGCGCCCAGTGGTTGAGAAGTTGCTGAACGCGGCGGCGGGAAGTTATGGGTGGTACGAGAATATCGCCGAGCACATGCGGCTTGGTCCCTTTGATCTCGCCTACGACTACATGACCCGCAGTGGGCGGGTCGACGAGGCGCGTCTGCGAAACATCGCGCCGCGCTTCATGGATGACTATGATCGCGCGAGACACGCTGGTTAGGTTAACTGAAATTGAATTGAGGTTCTTTGATGTATGACCTGCTTTCAGGCATGAGGGTTGTCGAGGGATCGGCCTTCGTCGCCGCGCCCTTGGGAGGGATGACGCTAGCGCAACTCGGCGCCGAGGTTATTCGTTTCGACCCCGTCGGTGGCGGCATGGACCACCGACGATGGCCTCTCGATGACCAGGGCAGGAGCCTGTATTGGGCCGGGTTGAACAAGGGCAAGAAGTCGATCGCGGTCAATACACGCGAGGAAGAGGGCCGGGAGTTGATCCGCGCCCTGATTTGCGAGCCTGGCCCCGATCGGGGTGTCTTCCTTACCAACCATCCACCAGGCGGTCCCTTCGGCTATGAGGCCTTGAAGACGCTGCGTGATGATCTGATCATGCTCAATGTGCTTGGTAGTCACGATGGATCACCGGCTGTCGACTACACCATCAATTGCGCCCTTGGGTTCCCCTTCGCCACCGGACCACGCGACAATGACCGACCGGTCAATCATCTGCTGCCGGCTTGGGATCTCGTGACCGGAAGCATGGCCGCGACGGGGATTCTGGCGGCGGAGAGGAAGCGGTCTCGGCAAGGAGGGGGGCGGTTGATCAAACTGGCGCTATCGGACGTTGGAATCTGGGTCGCGAGCGCGCTTGGTCATATCGCCGAAGCTGAACTTCTGGGACGCAACCGGGTGGCGGACGGCAATCATGTTTATGGCGCCTTCGGGCATGATTTTCCAACAGCCGATGGACAAAGGGTCATGGTGACGGCCTTGACCAAGGCGCAATGGCGACGCCTGAAGAAGGCGGTGGAGATCGAGGAGGCGATTGAGCGGATCGAAAAAGAGCGATCACTTGATCTGGATAACGAAGGTGATCGCTATCAGGCGCGCGACGAGATCGTGTCGCTTATCGCGCCGTGGATGGCCGCCCGAGGCGTTGAAACCGTTCGCCGGGTGCTGGACGGCGTCGGTGTGTTGTGGGGGCCCTATCGGACTTTTACCGAACTTGTGCGCGATGATTATCGGTGCTCGACCGACAACCCCATGATGGGGCGGATTAGCCAACCTGGTATCGGTGAGTATTTGGCGGCGGGTCTGCCGCTGCGATTCTCTGACATCGAGTCGTTGCCGGTCGCGCCCGCGCCTGTCCTGGGAGCGGATACCGACGCGGTTCTCGCTGACGCGCTGGGTATGCCGGGGCACGCGATCGCCGATCTTCACGATCGGGGAATCGTCGGCGGTCCCGTGGTTTAAGCCTGGTCGCGTTCCAGAACCGCTAAACGGCTGAGCAACCCATCCATGTCGACGTAGCATCCTTGCAGATGGCGTTGACCGGCGCTGGAAAAGGCGGTGCGACCATGCAGCACCCGACGATTGTCGACAGCGAAAAGTTCACCGGGCTCAAGCTTGAAGGAAAGCGCCGCGTCCGGATCGAAAAGACATTCGGCGAACCGACGATAGGCGTCATAAAAAGCGGGCGCATCTGCCATCGCGATGTCGAGCGGCGCCAGGGACCGATTGTTGAAGCGAACCTCGATAACCCGACCGTGATCGTCCACGTTAATCATTGGGCGCCGGGCCGTAAGCTCGGTGTTGCCAGAGCGATAGGTGAACCGGACCCATGTTCGGCTGAGAATGTCGAAAGCCGACTTATCGCGTAGCCGCAAGTGTTCCGCGGCATTGAAGCCATCCACGAGAACCGTCTCTCCGCCGGCGCTATCGTTGCGCAGGCAGTGCAAGAGTTGGATGCCCGGCACTGGGTCTCGGTAGGGATTATCGGTATGAACCGATAGCGCCATGCCGGTATAGGCGAGGTTGACGGGGTTTACCTCGGCGCGGACGTCAAACAAGCGACCGTAATTCGTCTCGCGCACGAACCCGAATCGTTCGGCGACCTCCAGTACCATCCCCTGCTTGTCTGGGAGGTTCGTTAGAACCGCGAAACCATGATCTCTTATACCGGCGAGCCAGGTTGTTAGATGCGCTGGTTCGGCCGAAAGTCTTTCCCAGCACGCTTTCGGCGGCCCTTGCTCGAAATCTCGCCTGCTCCAGGTCCGGGGACCGGCCTCATCGCGCGCACTGGTTGCGATGAGATTATCGATCGCGAATGTCGCGGTCATGTTGTCCGGTGAGAATGTCAGGCTAATCGACGACGCGGTCGAGGTTTCGATCGCCGTGATCCGTGGATCGGACGGAAGGTCGGTGATATTGGTCAGTTTTTGGCCGTTCCCTGGATCACGGTCATCCGGGACATTATCCCGCAGCCAGAGCGCCGGAAGGCGCGTGGTGGTTGCGCCGGCGGAACTTATGACAAGAGTTCGTCCGTCATCGACGACTTCCAAGGTCGCGGTGCGGGAGGATGCGCTCATATCGTGGCTCCCGTGTCACAGGGTCGTCCGGTCAACGCTACCCCTTTAACGCCGCCAGGTACCGTCCAAGCCCTTTTGGTCGAGCCAGTCGGCGAACGCCTCGGGTTGGTACCGTGATCTTGCCCAGTCGGTGATTGTCAAACCGCCATGATCCGCCTCGAAATATCTCGGGAAAGACCGGATCCAACGTTGATAGCGTTTTGGCAGATGTAAATATGGAAAAACCGCCATCTGGCGGCGAGCGTCGGCGATACCGTCAAGGCCATCGCGATGCAGAATGTAGATCGCGGCGGCCAATGCCGTCCGATCCGCGCCGCCCGAACATTTGATCAGCAGTGGGCGCGGCGCCGTCTCGAAGGCATCAAGAAGATCGATCAGCATTTGCTTCTTGGGCAATCGCCGTGAGTGAAGCGGTCGATCAAGATAGCCGATCTCCAGACCCTCGCACGCGGCGCGTTCGGGAGAATACCAGGTCGATTTCGGGTTCTCGCCCCGCAAGTTCACGACCGTCGCGATACCATGCGCCGCCAGGAGCGGCGTAACGTGACCACCATACATCTGAGCCGAGCGGTATAAGCCCTCGTCAACCCGATGCCAGTTATAGGCGCGGGCCAGGACAAAGTGCCAAGGTGACAGGGTGCCGCTCCTATTCCGGCATCCAGGTTGCCGGATCGGCGGCAACCTGATCGCGAGAGGCGGAGTTCTTGACCTGATGCTCGCCGCCCTCCTCGGATGGCGGGAACCAGACCCAGGGGATCCCTTTCTCGCCGGCATATTTCAGCTGGGCATTGAGTTTTCGGTCTTCGTGGTACTGCTCGACCTTAAAACCCCGGGACCGCAAGGTGTGGGCGGTTTCCCGCACCAGATCATAAGGGGCGCCGCGGGTATGAGCGACCAGGATGTCGGTCGGTGCCTTGCGTCCCGCCTCGATGCGACCCTCGCGCATGAGCTTGGCGAAGATACGTGTCAGGCCGATTGATATGCCGATGCCGGGCAAGCGCTTGCTGACCAGATCGCCTACGAGGTTGTCGTATCGTCCGCCACCGCACACCGTCGGAAAGTCTGGAAAGTCCGCGAACTTCGCTTCGTAGACCGTGCCGGTATAGTACGCGAGGCCGCGAGCAATCGAGAGATCGGCGACGAACGCGCCTTCGGGAAAACGTTCCAACTCCCGCATCACGAAGTGGAGTTCCTCCAAGCCTTGTTCCAGCAATTCGGAGGTGACGCCGAGCGCCTTGACCCGTTGGACGACCGAAGCATCGTTGCCTTGGATCTCCGCGAGCCCGAGAACTTTCTCGATGGTCGCTCCATCAAGCCCGAGTTCCTCGGTCAGCATTGTGCCGACGCCTTTCGCGCCAATCTTGTCCAGCTTGTCGATGATGCGGATCGCATTGCCGGCATCGGTGATGCCGAGCCCGGCATAGTATCCCTCGAGGACCTTGCGGTTGTTGATTTTGGTGGTTAGCGGCCCGGCCCCAATCGCCTCCACCGCCTCGTGCATGATGACCGGGATTTCGGCATCGAAATGCAACGGGATCTCGCGGGTATCGACGACGTCCACATCGCATTGCAGAAACTCGCGAAAGCGGCCGTCCTGGGGGCGTTCGCCGCGCCAGGCCTTCTGGATCTGATAGCGCTTAAACGGGAAGGTAAGATCGTTCATGTTGGCGGCAACGTAACGCGCCATCGGCACCGTCATGTCGTAGTGTAGCGCGTAGGTCGGCTCCGCCTTGTCCGAGGGGTCGGCCATCAGACGGCCGATCGTGTAGATCTCCTTGTCGGTGTCGCCCTGTTTCAACAAGACCTCGACCGGTTCGACGGTCCGGGGTTCGATCGAAGCGAAGCCATAGCTTTCGAAGACCGACCGCAACTTGTCGATCCACTCCAACTCCACCATTCGATATTCCGGCAGCAGCTCCGGAAAGCCACTGATCGGGCGAAGTTTTTCCTTCGGGGTCATGCGTGATGACATGGGTCTCACCTTCGGCCGCGTTCGGCCATGTTTCAGGGCAAGAGCGCCCGCGCCGTCGCTACGCCATGCCGATCGCGTGTTGATAGAGCTGGAGCAGCTCCTCTTGCTCCTGGCGGTCCTCGCGATCAAGTTTCCGTAGGCGGATAATCTGGCGCATGATCTTCACGTCGAAGCCATTGCCCTTCGCCTCGGAGAATATTTCCCGGATATCGGCCGCCAGTGCCGCCTTTTCCTCTTCCAGACGTTCGATGCGCTCGATATAGGAGCGTAACTGATCGCCCGCGATGCCGCCTACCTCGGCCATGATACATCCTCTTCCATCAGTGATCGGGCCGGACAATAGTCGTCCTCCCGGTCGCTAGCAAGGGGTTGACGCATTGGAACAAAACATGAACAATGACGAAATCATGAGCGACCTAGGTATTGCTGAAAAACTGGCCCGGAATCTGTGGCGCTGCTTCGATGAGATGCGGTTTCGTGACGCGTCGAAAGTGCTGGCCGCTGACTTCGAGGCCGTCTGGCCGAACACGCGAGAGCGTATTCGCGGGGCGGAGAACTTCATCGCGCTGAATGAGGCCTATCCCGGATCCTGGCGATGTACCGTGGAAGACGTCAGGGCGACGCCCGAGGGCGTGGTGACAACCACGCGGATCAGCGATGGATCGCTCGAGGTTTTCGCCATTTCCTTCCTAGAGGTGAAGGATGGTCTGATCATCCGCGCCGAGGAATATTTTTGCGACGTGATTGACCCACCCTTCGATCGCTCGAATTGGGCGGAGCGATACTAGTTTCGCCGTGGCCCCGCCCCGAAACCGGCAAGGTCGCGCCATGATCGATTTTGGCCCGCCGCGATTTCTTGACACAATAGCCCCGCGTCGAGGATGGCGCCGCGCGACACCCGATGGTTTGTGTACCGGTGATTAGTTCATGATCGAGCAGTTGATCACATGGCTTTTCCCAATCTCCTCGATTGTCGTGGGGCTGGCGGCGGCGGGTGCCTTGGTGGCGCCAAAGGGTTCGAGCGCCCATCGACGCGCGGGAAGGATCGCCTGCCTGGCCGTGGTTCTGACCGCGGCCTGCCTGGTCTGGATAAATCTCGATGCGAATGACTACCTGAAGCTGTTGCTGGCGGCGATCGCGGGATATCTAGCCATCTCGGGATATCGGGCCTTGTATCTTAAGCGCCCGGTGCCGCGCGCGACATTTGGTCCGACCCGCCCGGGACCTCTGGATAAGGGGCTGGCGCAGTTCTTGTTGATCGCCAGCTGCGCGGTCTGTGCCTGGGGGATGATGGTTGTTCCCTTGAGCTTGGATGCTTTCACGAGAGTCGGAATAGAACCCGCTTTCATGATTGGTATCGGACTGTTCGGGGCGATGCTGGCGCTACGGGACATGCGGCGATTTCGCGCTCGACAACTCGATCCCAATGGCTGGTTGGTCATCCATGTGACCCGCATGATGGCAGGCTTGGCGATTGTCGGCGCTCTTGCCGGCGAGACGTACCTGACGATGGTTCCGGAGTTTGAGCGTTGGGTGGCGCCGGCGGGCTTGGGCGCGTTGGGTGTTGGACTTGCCGTGATGATGCTGACTCGTCGGCTCGCGCGCGACGGAGACCCGAGAACTTTCTACGATATTCGGATCGCTGAACCGGATGAAACCAAAGACGCGCCCTAGGAGACGGAAGCGTAACGGTTAGGGTTTGGTTTCACCCATCAGGCAGATCAGTTTCCACTGATCCGCGCTCACCGGCACGACCGACAGCCGGGACTGGCGAACCAAACCGAACTCGGAAAGCCGCTCCTCGGCCTTGATTTCAGCCAAGGTCACGGGGCGGGTGAAGGGCCTGACGGCCTTCACGTCAACCATGCCGAACCGCCCGGAGGCATCCGTGTCGTCGGGATGATACTCGGCGCAAACCTCGACGATGCCCACGATCCGTTTTTCGTTAACCGAGTGATAAAAGAAACCGAGATCGCCGATCTTCATCGCCTTCATATTGTTGGAGGCCTGGTGGTTGCGTACCCCATCCCAGCCCGCGCCTTTGTCGCCTTCCTTCACCTGTTCGTCCCAGGACCAGGCGCCGGGCTCGGACTTAAACAGCCAATATGCCATTGATGCATCCTCCCTTGGACGGGGCGAGACTCAAGAAACCGATCCTGCCCACCTCGCGTCGTTACCCTAATGCGATTCCCACCAGCACGGAAATCCCGCCCCACCGATCACCGGTCGATTTCAACAATCCATTTCGGCGCGCAAGGGCCGGCTCATCAACCCGGCGATTGCCTGCCGCAGATCGGTTCCTTTGTTAAGGACTTCGTCTACGGCTTGGCAGATCGGCAGGTCGATGCCGAGGGTGGATGCGCGCTTCATCGTCGCCCGCGCCGTGTGCCGACCTTCCACCACACCGCCCATCTCCTCCAGGATTGTCTCCAGTGGCACGTTCCGCCCCAGCGCCTCGCCAAATCTGAAATTGCGCGATTGGCGGCTGGCGCAGGTCATCGCCAGATCTCCGAGCCCCGCGAGGCCGGCCATCGTCTCGCGCCGCCCGCCTAGCGCGGCGGCAAGGCGCGTTGCCTCGGCGAGGCCGCGGGTTATCAACGCGGCGCGCGTGTTCTCACCCATTCCGATCCCCGCCGCGATGCCGCAGGCGATAGCCAGAACATTCTTGATCGCTCCGCCGACTTCCGCGCCAACAATGTCATCGGACACATAAGGTCGAAAGGTCGAAGTGCCGATTGCGCCGGCGATTGCCGCGGCCCGAGTTTGGTCCTCCATGGCCAAGGTCACGGCGGTTGGCATGCCCCGCGCCGCCTCGGTCGCGAATGTGGGCCCCGAGAGACAACCCAACCGATGATCTGGCATGACCTCGCCGACAACCTCGGTCATCAACAAGCCGGTCTCGGTTTCAAGACCCTTGGCGCAGCAGATTATCGGGCAGTGCGTGGGAACGACCGAGACTAGCGACCGACACAAGGCGCGGACCGTCTGGGCGGGCACCACCAGAAGAATGGCGTCGGCATCGCGAAACAAATCCAAGTCGTCGGTAGCTGTTATCCGTGTGTCGAGAATCGTTCCCGGCAGATAGCGCTGGTTTTCGTGCGTTCGGTTGATCGCCTCGACCATCGTGGGATCTCGTGCCCAAAGGAGAGTCTCGGCCCCCGCCTTCGCCGCGATATGCGCCAGCGCGGTGCCCCAGGCCCCTCCGCCAACCACGCCGATCCGGTCGATCTTCATGCCTTAACCCCCGCGCCGGGCGCCCGGGCGGCGTTGGGGTCCAGCGGCCATCGGGGACGCGGGGCGAAATCCAACGCGTCGACATCACCAGCCCGAAGCCTCTCCACGCCCGCCCAGGCGATCATCGCCGCGTTGTCCGTGCAGAGCGCGGGAGGCGGCGCGACAAAACGCATGTCCTGTCCTTCGGCGAGGCCGCGCAGAGTGGTCCGCAATGTTTGGTTCGCGGCAACGCCGCCGGCGACCACAAAGGGGTGGCCTGAGCCCTGCTCCCGTTGAAACACCTCAATCGCGTGGGCGCATCGATCGGCGAGACTATCGGCAACGGCAGCCTGAAACGAGGCGGCGAGATCACTGATGTCCGAGGGCGCGAGGTTCTCCAACCCCTCTATTTTTCGACGTACCGCCGTTTTAAGGCCGGAGAAGGAGAAATCACAGCCCGACCGGCCCATCAACGGGCGTGGCAAGGCGAAGCGGCTGGGGTCTCCGTCGCGTGCCGATTTTTCGACCGCCGGTCCACCGGGATAACCAAGGCCGAGCATCTTCGCGGTCTTATCAAACGCTTCACCCACGGCGTCATCGATCGTAGTGCCGAGGCGTCGATAGTCGCCAACTCCCTTGACCGCCAGCAACTGACAATGCCCGCCGGAAACCAGCAGCAGCAGGTAAGGAAACTCGACGTTGTCGGTGAGGCGCGCCGTAAGCGCGTGACCCTCCAGATGGTTGACGGCGATAAACGGGCGCTCGGCCGCCAAGGAAATGCCCTTGGCCATGGTCGCGCCGACCAGCACTCCGCCGATCAGGCCCGGGCCACCGGTTGCCGCTACTGCATCGAGATC
>Ga0055584_100006765_pt1 | contig 11237 bp, 4 predicted proteins | sample OSDHelmetaG_FD_58716 | JGI IMG/M metagenome (GOLD analysis project Ga0055584, IMG submission 58716) | Pelagic marine sediment microbial communities from the LTER site Helgoland, North Sea, for post-phytoplankton bloom and carbon turnover... | ecosystem: Environmental > Aquatic > Marine >...
TTGCACCCGGTCTGGCTGTCTTCGAGCGTCATCTTGACGACCGTGTTGGTGCGTGTTTCGAGGAGTTCCTTCAATCGACAGGCGACGTCGTAGACGTAGTCGTGCTCCCACACGCCGTTGTGCGCGGTCCCGATGTCGCGCCCGCCGTGGCCCGGGTCGATGATCACCAGCACGCCCTCGAGCCCGTCGCGCGTGCTGCGCACCGGTTCGCGGGCGAGTTCGGCCGCCTGTTCACGGGTCGATTGTTCGGCGGCCCGTCGTCGGGGGTGTTGGGCGGGGAGGAACTGGGGTTCGAGTAGATCCAGGGGGATCTTGATGCGATAACCCACCGGGATGTCGGACAGATCGAGGATCCCGCTGCGCTTGCCGAGCATCTCCGCGGTCGCCTGTACGTCCTCGCCCTTGGTCTGACCGGTAAAACGCACGACGACCGAGGAGTACAGCGCCTCACCGGTCTTCAGGTCGTAGCCTGCGAACGGCCCCTGCGTATCGGAGTCGTACACCAGCGACCCATCGTCGGATCGTTCGAGGGCCGCAAAGGCGGGGTGCAGCAACCGCGCGGGGATGCGGACGACCTGTCCCGTCGACAGATCCGGCGATTCCAGGCCGTTGTCTCCCATCAGCTCGGTGAACGCTTCGCCGCGACCGGTGAACCACAGCGCGACCTCCCACATGCCCTCGTCGTAGAACAGCCCGCGTCCGGTTCGGGCGTGGTGTACCCAGGCGCCGTCCTCGAAGCCGTCCTCAGGGAACAGGTCGGATAGCACCAGGCGGCGCATCTCCTTGGACAACAGGGCCAGCGGAACCCGGGTCCAGTCGCCGGCCACGAGCGGCTCGTCGTTGTTCCACGCGGCCAGCGCCGCCGCGGCCTCCCGCCCGCCGCTCACCCGCTCCGCCAGCGCCGTGTACGTATCGCCCGCGACCACGCGGACCTCGAGCACGACCTCTCGGCCGCCGTCGATCCCGACGCGCAACCCCTCGCTCAGCGGCACGGTCCCATCGGCAGGGTCTTGCAGGGCGTGGACGCATGGGGTGGCCAGCGCAAAGAGCAGCATGGCTCCGGCGAGCCGCGACCCGAGAAGGGAGATCGGCGTCAAGTAGGCGTTGAGCAACAGCTTCACGGTTTACGCTGCGCGCCGTGCGCAAGATCGACGATCATACCGTACAACTCAGAACCGCGGAGTGAGGCGGAATTCATAACCGCTCGGAGGCTCACCCGCGACCGCCGTAATCGGTGTCGAACGGTCGCGATTCACGATCAGGATCTCATCGCGGCCAACCACCGTGAGTTCGCCGTCGACGCCGAGGCGCCCCTCCAGGTTGATGCGGATCTCGACCAGCGAGTCGACGACGCGGATCGGTGTGAGCTTCAGCGTGAGCGCATCGTCCATCGGCTTGGGCCCGAGCCGAAATTCGTAGCCCACGGTCTGGTTCTCGAACGTCTGAAGGATATTGCGTTCCAGGCTCGTCTTCGTGTGCCCCTCGATACGGAAGACCTCGACCTCGAAGCGCACCGCCTTGCCGATGCGCGGCGTGCGGATGACCTCCCATGTCTCGGACACCGTGGCCTCGATCGCCAGCGTGAACGGCTGCTCATCCTGGCGGAACAACTCGAAGAGGATCGTCCCGTGCTCGTCGACCACCGATTCACGCGCCGCCTGGATCCGGCGTCCTCCGGGCAACGTCAGCTCGGCCTGCAGGCGCACGGCCTGGGCGCTCCCGACCGCAGCGGCGCGCGCGGTCAGCTCGACGCCGACCCGTCCGACGCCGTCCCAGTCGGTCGAGAACTTCACGCTCGACGGCCGGTCGCCCTGCAGCACGAGCCGCTCCGGAGCGCTCCCCGAGGAGCCCTGGAGCGGCCGGATATCGAGTTCGACCAGCGGGAGCTTCCGGAGTGTCCCATCGGTGGCCCAGCCGGGCGCGAGGAGTCCTGCGACGACAAGTCCGGTAAGGTAGGCGGCAAGCTTGCTTCGTTTCCCGGGCATTCCGGCTAACCTCATGAGAGTACGAGAGTTGAACAATTGACAACCCTTCCCGGACCATTCTAGACTTTCTAACGAAGTGAGAGAAATCTTGCCCGCAAAAACGCGATGCCTCGCGGGCGTGGCCCTGTCCGTCCTTCTCCTGGTGTGCCCGGCGACGACCGCGGCCGAGCCCGCGTTCTCCGGTGCGGTGAAGGATGTCCTGGGCAACGTACTCGCTGAAGTCGAGGTGCTGGTCATCATGCCGTCCTCGGTGGCGGGCGAGGTGCTCCCGGTCGCGACGGTGCGGACCGACGATGCGGGGCGCTTCCTGATCCAGCAGTTGGACGGCGGGTCCTACCAGATCGCGGCGATCAAACGCGGCTACCGCACCTACATCGGCCAGGTCGATACCCAGGTGGACCGCTGGGTCCAACTCGTGCTGTACCCGCAATCCAGCGCGGAGGCCGCGGGCGTTCCGATCCCCGAGGACTCCAGCTGGGCCCTCCGCCTGCCGCGCCGGAACATCCTTCGTGACGAAGGGCTGGTGGTCGCCCGGCTCGAACCCGAGCCGCCCTCGCGGCCGACGTTCTCGGAACTTCCGGTCACGCTCCGCGTGGACCAGTTGTTCAAGGTGGCGACCGACCTCCAGCTTGTACCCGGTGACGACTCCGTGGTGCAGGGGACCCAGACCCATGTGAATGTCGGAGCGGACCTGGGGCGTCGCGGCCGGGTATCGATCGACGGCATGCTCGAGCGTCTGGCCGACTCGAAGTTCTTCGACGGCTCCGCCCCGACCGCTCGTGACCGCGACCAGGTTCACGTCGGCATGGTCTACGAGACCTCGGTCGATAGCCGTGTCTCGGCGGACGTCGACTACTCCAAGAACGAGGCGCGCTGGGAACCGCGTGACGGAGTCCCTCCCGCGGTCGATCACGAACAGGCGACCGTGCTGGGGCGAGTGGCCTACGATCAACAATTCGGCCCGGCGACGAAGATGACGCTCGCGGCGGACTGGGCCGTGAGCGAGATGACTTTTCCAGCCATCACGCCCGGGGCGACTCCGAACCATGGCTCGATCTGGAACAATCGGTCGTTCGGCGGTAGCGGAAACATCAAGCGCGTCGGCGCAAGCGGGCGCCGTCTGGAGATCGACTTCGACGTGAGGCATTTCGACCCGTCCTCGGCGGGGTTGCGCGCGACGGACCGCGGGCCCGTCAGCGCGTTCGACGGCATGGAGGGTTGGACGGCCGGAGTGCACGCCCGTGAGGCGCGCGATCTGTCCGAGAACTTCTCACTGGTCTACGGCGTGGGTTACCGACGAGCCATGAGCGGGGACGACGCGGCGTTGTTCACGCCGCAGGTCGGTGGGCGTCTCGACCTGGAATCGCTCCAGTTCGACTGGGTCGCCACGGTCTTCTCCGTCCAGGGCGAGCGCTGGCAGCCCCAAAAGACCGTCGGGTACGAGACCGAGCTCGAGGTCCCCTTTGGCGATAACGTCAGCATGAGCGTCGCCCACGAATTTACGCCGGTTCTCGGGGATCGCCTGGACCGCCGCCCGGCCGAACTCGTCGCGATGGTCTTCGTCACGGACGGCAACGCGGCCCTCGAGCGCAGCCGCCTCGCCCTGTATCACCGGACAGCGGCGGTTCATCTGGTCGCCGCGGTCTCCCGGGGCTCGATCGATGGATCCGTTGCCGCGGTGCTTCCCTACGATCTCTCGTTCCAGGAGCTCGCCGACCGCAACCTCGACTATCGAAGCGGGATGGTGGGCCTGCGTTTCCTCGAGCAGGGAACGCTCGTCACGCTGGATCTGATCGATGTTCAGGAATCGCGTCAGGCCATGCCGATGGCCGACTCGTCGCATCGTTCGGTCGGGCTCACGTTGAGCCAGGACCTTCCTAGAAGGGAAGAGTTGGGGCGCTGGCGCTTCCTGATGGGTCTCAGCATGGACGACACGTCGTCCGGAGACCCTGACGATCTGAGACAGATCGCGACGACCGAACGTCTTGAAACGACCGACGCACGGCTGTCGGCGGGCCTGTCGTTGGAGTTCTGACCACCCCATGGGGCGTACGAACATCAGGACCCGGGAAGTTTTGATCGTCGGTGGCGCACTGGCGCTGCTGGCGTTCGGCGCCATCTCGTTTGTCTTACGCATCGAGGCCACGGTGCCGGCGCTTGGGGTCCAGTGGGTCCAGAGCGGTGGCGGGCCGCTGGCCCTGGCGGTGGATCCGGAGGGCGCCGCCTGGGATGTCGGTGTGCGCCAGGGCGACCTGCTGCTGCGCGCCGACGACCAGGAGGTGGTCTCGGCGCTCGACGCCTCGCAACTGGGTTGGTCCCGCGAGGAAGTCGAACTGACCGTGCTGCGCGGTTCGGAGGAACGGACGTTCGTCCTGCACGCCGTGAGTGGATTGCGTAGCGAACCCTACCCGTATCTTTCAATCGTCGGCATCGCGTTCTGGGTCTCGGGTCTGATGATCGCGTTGCGCTGGCCCAACGTGCGGGGCGGCACGGTCTTTGTGGTGCTGGCGTTTTCGATGTTCTTGCAGTTGGCCCTCAGCCACACCGGTCGTGGCGACACCCTGGACCGTGCGATCTACTGGATCGATGTCGCGGTTGGGGCGTTGATCCCGGCGATCCTGCTGCATCTCGCGGTGTCCGTCTCGCGCCGCGCGGTGCCCGGGCCGCGGTGGTGGACCGGTTCGGCGTACCTCGCCTCCGCCGCGATCTTCGTCGGCGCGTGGTGGAGCGCACCGGACGGACTCGGCGGGGCTTACCTGTTCGGGGATCCGGTCGCGGCGCTGGAGTCGGTCCAGCGTCTGGAGCCGCTGCTGCTGACGGTCTGCCTGGTGGCCACGATCGTCGTCCTCAGCCGGGCTTTTCGGAAGGTGCCCCCGGGCGCCCGCCGCACGCAGGTCCGCTGGTTGCTCCGCGGCGCGTTGCTCGGGCTGGCCCCGTTCGTCCTGCTCTACCACCTTCCCTGGGCGCTCGGTGCGCCCGAACTCCCGCGTTGGGCCCAGTTCGTTTCGGTCGTGCCGCTGCTGTTCGTTCCCGCGGCCTTTACCGCCGCATTGGCGCGCTACCGGTTGAACGACCTCGACATCCTTGTCATGCGCGGGTTCAAGGAAGTCACGTCGGTGTTTGCCGCGCTCGGTGTCTACGCGATCTCGACCTTCATCCTGCGCGAGGCGCTGGGGGACCTGCTCGACCTCTCTCGAAGCGGCGCCCGCTACATCGGTATCCTGATCATGGCGGTGAGTTATCCATCGCTGCGGCGTCGCGTCCAGGTCGGCGTCGAGAAGGCGTTCTATCGCAAGCGCTACAGCTACCGTTCGACCCTGCTCGAATGGGCCCGCGAGCTTTCCGCCGAGACGGATCTCCAGTCGTTGCTGAATCGGCTGCGGCGTCGGGTCCGTGAAACGCTGGACGTCGAGGAGGCCGACGTCCTGGTGCGTACCGGCCCCAACCGCTTCTCCGCGCCCGCCGATACCGAAGGCTCGATCGAACTCGAGCCCGCGGACCTGGACAGCTTGCGGGAATCGGCGGTGTTGGCGATCGGCGAGGGTAGGTTCCCCGCTGCTCCATGGGCGCGGTTGTTGTTTGCCATGAAGGTCAAGGGCCGGATCCGGGCGTTGCTGGCCGTGGGCGAACGCAAGACGATGGATCAGCCGCTGACGACCGAGGACCGCGCCCTGCTGGGGACGCTGGCGGCTCATGCGGCCACCGCGATCGAGGCGGCGCGTTTGGTCCAGGAGGTCCGCCACCGGGCCGGTGAGATCGAACGGCTGCATGCGCGCCAGGCAAAGATCCTGGAGTCCAGCGCCGTGGGGCTGATGCTGCTCGATGCCGACGACCGGATCCAGGCCTGGAATCGCGCGCTCGAGGCGATCTACGGTCTCTCTCGCGCCGAGACCATCGGTCGGTCGGTGGCCGACGTGTTTCCGCTGCACGTGGTTCGTCGGCTGGAGCAGGAATGGCGTTCCGACTCCGATCCCGGCGAGGCGCGAATCTTCCGCTTGAGCCTCGTGAATCGAAGAGGCCTGCGGATCATCGCCAACCTGTCGGTCTCTCCCGTCGACGGCGAGCCGGGTACGGACGCTTCACGCGTGGTCACGTTCGACGACGTGTCCGAGCGAGTCAAGCTCGAGGAGCAGGTGCTGCGCCAGGAACGGCTCGCCTCGTTGGGGCTGCTCGCCGCCGGTGTCGCGCACGAGATCAACACACCGCTGACGGGGATCTCGAGCTACACCCAGATGCTGATCGAGGACTGCGAACCCGACGACCCGCGGCGCGCGTCGCTGGAAAAGATCGAGATTCAGACCAGCCGCGCCGCCGAGATCACCGGTTCGTTGCTGAACATGGCCCGGCCCGACGAGACGAGCCTGGACAGCGTGGAGTACGGGCGCACCATCCGTGAAGTCCTGCAACTGTTCGAACCGCAGGTTCGCGGCAGCGGGATCACTCTCGAGATCGAGGTTGAAGACGGGTTGCCGTCGATCGCGGGTCACAAGGGCAAGCTGCAGCAGGTGCTGCTCAACCTGTTGCTGAACGCCCGCGATGCGGTCGACGGCGGTGGTACGATCAAGCTCTCCGCGCACCAGCTGAACGGTTGCATTCGCGTGGTGGTCGAGGACGACGGGACCGGGATCGCCGAAGAGGATCTCGGCAGCATCTTCGACCCGTTCTTCACGACCAAGGGTCGCGGCCGCGGGACCGGACTCGGCCTCTCGATCACGTATGGCATCGTGCAGGAACACGGCGGTGAGATTCACGTCGAAAGCCAGTCCGGCGAGTTCACGCGATTCCGTGTGGATCTCCCGTTGAACCCCGGCGCGAAAGCCACGGCATGACCCAGGCACGCGGGGCTGCAGAGCCCAGCCAGGATTCCCGGATCCCGTCCGGGGAGGGTGGCCGGGTGCTGGTCATCGACGACGAGCCCGTGGTCGTCGATGTGCTCCGTCAGTTGCTGTCCAAGCAGGGGCACGAGGTCCACGTCGCGGGGGATGCGGCCGGGGGGCGGCAACTTCTGGAACAGCGCGAATGGGATGCGGTGCTGCTCGACGTGATGCTGCCCGATGCGGACGGCATGGACCTGTTGCGCTGGATCCGTGAACGGCACCCGGACGTCGCGGTGGTCATGATCACCGCGTTCGGGACCGTCGAGTCGGCCGTCCGTGCGATGAAGGCCGGGGCCTTCCATTACGTCACCAAGCCGTTCAAGAACGACGAGGTCCGCCACCTGGTGGCGCGCGCGATCCAGACGACCTGCCTGCGTGCCGAGAACAAGGACCTGCGCCGCGCGCTCGAGGAGCGCTTCCGCTTCGAAAAGATCATCGGCAAGGCCCACGCGATGCAGGAGGTCTTCAGCTTCATCGAGCAAGTCGCGCCGAGCCGTTCGACCGTGCTGATCCTGGGAGAGTCGGGGACCGGCAAGGAACTCGTCGCGCAGGCGATCCATCGGCGCAGCCCGCGTCGCGACAAGCCGTTCATCGTCGTCAACAGCTCCAGCATCCCGACCGATCTGCTGGAGGACAACCTGTTCGGGCATGTCAAGGGGGCGTTCACCGGCGCCGCCGGCGATCGCCGCGGGTTGTTCGAGGCGGCCAACGGCGGGACGATCATGTTCGACGAGGTCACCACCATCGGTACCGACGTCCAGGCCAAGTTGCTCAGGGTGATCCAGCACAAGGAGTTCATCCCGATCGGTTCGGTCAAGCCGCGGACCGTCGATGTGCGCATCCTGGCCGCGACGAATGAGGACGTGAAGACGCTGGTGGAGACCGGGGCGTTTCGCGAGGACCTGTACTACCGGCTGAACGTCCTTTCGATCACGGTGCCGCCGCTACGTCGCCGGCTCGAGGACTTGCCGTTACTGGTGGCGCACTTCCTGGCCAAGTTCAACGCCGAGAACGACAAGCAGATCGAGTCGATCGAGGCGGGGGCGATGGAGAAGCTGCTGGACTACCACTGGCCGGGCAACGTGCGCGAGCTGGAGAACGTGATCGAGCGCGGGGTCGTGCTGGCCCAGGGCGGGCAGATCGAACTCTCGTCGCTGCCCAAGGATCTGGAGGCCGGCGCCGGTGTCCCGGCGGCGGCGGCCGCCCTCCCGGAAGGGGTCGGCCTGTACGACGCCGTGGCCCGCTACGAGCGCCAGCTGATCGAGTCGGCGCTGCGGCGTGTCGGAGGGGTGCAGAAGCAGGCGGCCAAGATCCTGGGCCTGAAGCCGACCACGCTGAACGAGAAAATCAAAAGATTGGGCATTCGGGTCTGAAAAAAAGGTCAGCTCGCGGCCCGCGACCGTACCCCCATAAAACCCCGACAACTCGGCCTTGCTGCACCGGCCCCGCAACCGATCCCGATTCCGCTTCGCCCTGAGCCCGTTTTACCCTATAAAAGTAGCGCAGGTTGGGGCTGATCCGGTTGACGATCCGGGGCCAGGGTGGTACATAAAGCGCCTGAATCCCTGGCAATTTAATCGGTCCCACATCGGAGAGGGCATGTCGACGCGCAGGCGGGGGCCGCGTCGGCGCAATAGACGTACGGTCGGCAGGAGGACGTCATGAAGTGGATCCGTTTCGCACTGGCGATGGTGGTGGTGGGGTTGGCCTTCACCGCAGCGTCGGCCCAATCCGGGGGGTTGACCGTCACGGTCGCCGACGAGGTCGGGCCGTTACCCGGCGCGATCGTGACGATCAGTCACGAGACCGGCTTCATCAAGACGACGGCGGTCCAGACCGATGTGCGCGGCGAGGCCGTGTTCCCGGTCCTGCGCCCCGGTCGTGGTTACGTGATCGAAGTCTCGATGCAGAGTTTCGCGACACAGCGTTACGACGGCATCCACGTTCGGATCAACGACAACCAGACGATCCCCGTTGTCCTGTCTCAAGCGATCGTCGAGACCGTCAAGGTCATCGCCGACGGCCAGGTCGTCAAGCTGGAAGACACCCAGAAGACGACCAGGTTTTCCGAGGAGTTCATCCAGGATCTCCCGGTACCCGGCCGCTTCTACCAGAACGTCCTCACGTTGGCCCCCGGCGTCAACGACGCGGACGGTGACGGGAACCCCAACGTCCATGGATCCCGCGACCGCGACTTCAAGACGTCGGTCGGAGGCGTGTCCAACGTTGACCCGTTGACCGGTCAACAGATGAGTCAGATCAACCCCAACTCCATCGAGGAGATGGAAGTCATCACCGCCGGGGCAGGCGCCGAGTTCTCCCGCGCGCAGGGCGGTTTCGCAAACATTATCCAGAAGCAGGGCAGTAACGAATTCGAAGGTGTGTTCGAGTTCTACTACCGCTCGCACGTGTTCGACGGTACCGGCGCCAGAGACGTCGCGCCGAGCATCCCCGACGTCGACTTCGTCGACATCCAGCCCTCGTTCCAGTTCTCCGGTCCGCTCGTCAAGGACAAGCTCTGGTACCGGCTGTCGCATGAGTTCATCGATCAGGAAGATCCGGTCCCGACGTCGCGCGGCATTTTCGTCCAGAAGACCGAACAGGCCATTCACTCCGATCAGTTGACCTGGCAGGTTTCGCCGCGCAACAAGCTCTCGTTGCAGTACCAGTCGGACCCGCAGACGATTGACGGCTTCGGCGTGACCTCGTTGCGCCCTTACGAGTCGTCGCTGTACTTCGACCGCACCAGTGAGACGTCGACGCTGAGTTGGACCGCCCCGCTATCCCCGAAGATCCTCGTCGAGAGTCTGGTGTCCTGGCAGGACCTCAACACGATCCGGCAGCCCGTGCAGGCCAATACGGCGAACCTCTGCGTTCCGTTCGAGGACAACGCGGCGCTCTCCACGGCCCAGTGCTTCGACATCGACTCGGCCGAAATCAGCGGCACGTACTTTCAGTACAACGAGGACAACCGGCAGCGTCTGACGGTGTCCGGTAAGGCCACCGTCTACGGCGGCCGTTTCTGGGGCATGGGCCACCAGTTCAAGGTCGGTCTCATTGCCGAGAACGAGCGCTACTTCCGTCGGCTCGACCGCGCCGCCAACCTGACCCAGTTCAAGGTGCCGCTGGATCCCGACGCTCAGGGCGACCAGAACCTCAACGCCACGCTCATCTTCGGCAACGTTTCCGTCCCGCAGCGATCCGACGTTCGGGCCACGGGGACCAACTGGGGGGTCTACGCGGAAGATCAGATCCGCATCCGCCAGAACCTCTCGATGACGCTCGGTCTGCGTTACGACCGCGAGGAGATCAGTTCCAACGGCAACGTCCCGCTGGATCCGGAAGGCGAACTCTCGCAGCTCATGTCCGAGATTATCCAGCGCCGCGGCGCGTCCGACTACAACCCAGGGCTCTTGATCGAGCAGAATTTTACGGCCTTTGAGGACGTGACGGACTTCGTCGATCAGCTCAGGAACCAACTCGGGCTGGATCCCAACGCCGACATCAACCTCTCGCAGGTGGCGCGCAACAGCTTCCGCTGGATCAAATCACGCGGTCGCGAGAACATCGACCTCACGAACAACAACTTCGCTCCCCGCCTGTCTCTTTCCTGGGATCCGTGGAGCAACAACAAGACGCGTTTCGCGCTGACCGCCGGCCGCTACTACGACAAGCTGTTCCTCAATATCCCCTTGATCGAACTCGAGCCCTCGAATGCGAACATCGTGCTCCGCACGCCGCCCCCGGGACAGACGGGTGGGTTGCGTCCGAGCAGCTCGGTCAACCCGACCGTCAACATCTCCGCGGTGGCGCGCGATCTGCGCACGCCGTACCAGGACGAGTGGACGTTCGGCTTCGAGCGTGAGATCTTCGCCGAAACGTCGCTGAGCATCGATTACATCAACCGTCGTTTCCGCGACCAGCTCCAGGACATCGATCTCAACCACGTGCCCGGCGACTACGGCTTTTGCAACCCCGATGTCCGCCCGGGCAACACCGACCCGGTGATCGAGATCCTGAACCGTACCGACCCCGACTTCGTGCCGCTCAACGGCGACGTGCGCTACACGTACGGCGACGGGATCATCGACGATTGCGGTGGCGACCTCGTCCCGCAGCCGCCGAGCGTGACGGAAGATCCGGTCAACTCGTTGATCCAGCGCGGCCTGCGTCTCGAGCGGCCCGACGGGATCCCGGACCTCTACGTCCAAAACCCGGGCTGGGGAGACATCTTCCTCGTCGGTAACTTCAACAAGATCGACTACGAAGGTGTCGTGATCGCGCTCAACCGCCGCCAGTATCGGAGCTGGCAGATGCAGACGTCGTACACGTGGTCGAAGGCCACCGGTGACGGTGAGGACTTTGCGCAGTCGCT
>Ga0055584_100006766_pt1 | contig 11236 bp, 8 predicted proteins | sample OSDHelmetaG_FD_58716 | JGI IMG/M metagenome (GOLD analysis project Ga0055584, IMG submission 58716) | Pelagic marine sediment microbial communities from the LTER site Helgoland, North Sea, for post-phytoplankton bloom and carbon turnover... | ecosystem: Environmental > Aquatic > Marine >...
CCAAGCGGATGGGGCCGATGTCATTGGAAAACAGCCGGTCGAGCACATCTGTTGCAGCAGCCATAATTAGAGTATCGGTTTTACGCCAACGCTCATAATTTGCCAGCACGTCACTAGCACCGATATCCATACCCAACCGGTGTGCATCAACAATTAGTTCAGCCAAGGCGGCCACATCGCGCCATCCCAAATTAATGCCCTGCCCGGCAATAGGATGAATGCCGTGGGCCGCATCACCGATGAGCGCCATACGGTCTGCATAAAATGAATTAGCCAGCTGTAAGGTGAGGGGATAGGAAAAACGTGGCCCGATGGCACGCACTTCACCGAGAACATTACCCATACGTTTAACAATTTCCTGATTAAACGCGTCATCATCGAGCCCAAGGATTGCTTCAGCAACGATCGGCTTTTCTGCCCACACCAACGATGACCGTTTCCCTTTGAGCGGCAAGATGGCAAAGGGGCCCGCTGGCAAGAAGTGCTCATAGGCTATGCCTTCATGGTCAAGCTCATGCTCGATAGTGGTCACAATGCCAGTTTGGTCATAGCCAGCGTTGGTTGTAGTGATGCCTGCCGCCTGGCGCAACGGCGAGCGACGGCCATCAGCAGCAATAGCCAACCGCGCCTGAATTGTCGCGCCATCTTCAAGCACCACCGACGCATAGCCCGTTTCAACACCAACCCGGTCCACATTGATGGGCGCCATCAAAGAAACCGTGGGGCAAGTGGCCACTGCCTTGGCCAGTCCCGCACGCAAGTGCCGCATTTCAACCATGTAACCAAAGGGGTCCGAGCCAACAGCGTCATGTTCGAACTTCAAGAAAACCGGGGCACTGCCATCGGTAATCATGATGTCGTTCATCGGCTGGGCATCAGCTTCCATATATTGCCACACATCAATAGCCCGGAAGAGTTGCCACGAGGCATAGGCCACAGCAATAGACCGCCCATCATATTCCGCTGTGATGGCATCTGTGGGGTTTTCCCGGTCTACCACCGCTACGGTTAACCCGGCCCGGCCCAAGGCAATTGCCATGGAAAGACCTGCAAGGCCACCGCCAATAACAGCCACGTCGTACATATCTATCTTCTTATTGGTCATTGTCATGAAGCCTAAATTACGCTTCTGCGAGAAAATGTCCAACGAAGTCTGAAAGGCGTATGGATAAATATTAGCCATGGGAAATATTTAGGCTAATTAATGGGCATTATTGGCCCTTACAAATGATTACCAAGAAAACCTTCGCCTCATGTAATTTTTATTATTCAAACAATTCAAGGTGATAGGTACTTTTCGGCAATGTTGGCATGAATTTTGATTGGTACGAGGCAAGACCAGGCCTGCGCGGTGATGCGTCAGCCGATGGTCGTGCTGGGACAATAAAGCGAGGGAACTCCCATGAAACTGATCACTGCGATCATCAAACCATCCAAGTTACAGGATGTCCGTGACGCCCTCTCGAGCATCGATGTTGCCGGGATGACAGTCACCGAAGTAAAGGGTTTTGGCCGACAAAAAGGCCATACCGAGATTTATCGTGGCGCTGAATATGAAGTCAGCATGCTGCCTAAGCTCAAACTGGAAATGGCCGTGCCTACCGCATTGGTAGAGCAAGCCATCGAAGCCGTGAGCACGGCCGCCAAGACCGACAATATCGGCGATGGCAAAATATTTGTGCTGCCCGTCGAGGCAGCCGTCCGCATTCGCACCGGTGAAACCGGCGAGGGCGCGCTCTAAAGCGCACCATCTAACAGGAGAATGAAAATGAAAAAGAAAAGCACCCTATTGGGCGCAGGTGTTCTGGCTGTAGCCGCCGGCATGCTGACCACGCCGGCATTTGCCGCCGTGACCGAAGAATCACAATATATCTTTAACTCTTTGCTGTTCCTCATCGGTGGTTTCCTGGTGATGTGGATGGCCGCCGGCTTCACCATGTTGGAAGTTGGCCTGGTTCGGACCAAGAATGTTGGCACCATGTGTGTCAAAAACATTGGCCTCTATTCCATTGCTGGTCTGATGTATTTCCTAGTTGGCTATCAACTCATGTATTCCGGCGTTTCCGACGGTATGGGCCTCATGGGTACATTTTCTATCTGGGGTGCTGATGACGCCGCCGCGCGCGCCGGTACTGAATTCAATGGCTACGCCTCAACGTCCGACTGGTTCTTCCAGATGGTGTTTGTGGCAACAGCAGCGTCGATTGTATCTGGTACACTTGCCGAGCGCATCAAGCTGTTCCCGTTCTTTGCCTTCGTCATCGTATTGACGGGTTTCATCTATCCAATCCAGGGTTCCTGGGAATGGGGTGGCGGCTGGTTGAATAGCGATGACTTCATTGCTTTTACCGGTTCTGAATTCTCTGATTTTGCGGGCTCTACTCTAGTCCACTCCGCCGGTGGCTGGGCAGCTTTAGCTGGCGCATTAATCCTGGGTCCCCGTATTGGCAAATACAATGAAAAGGGTCAGCCAATGGCTATCCCTGGCTCTTCGCTACCAATGGCCACATTGGGTACATTCATTCTGTGGCTCGGTTGGTTCGGCTTTAACGGCGCCTCACAGCTGGCCATGGGCTCTGCTGCGGATATTGCCGATATCTCCAATATCTTCGCCAACACCAATGCTGCAGCAGCTGGTGGTGTCGTTGCTGCAGTCTTGGTTTCCAAGTTCATGTATAAGAAGATCGATCTGACCATGGCCCTCAACGGTGCCCTGGCTGGTTTGGTTTCCATCACAGCTGGTCCATTGGACCCAACCATGGGTCAAGCTGCCCTGATTGGTGCTGTCGGTGGTATCATCGTAGTCTTCGCAGTACCATTCATTGATCGCCTGAAGATCGATGATGTGGTTGGCGCGATCTCTGTTCACCTTGTTGCTGGTATCTGGGGCACCATGGCTGTGCCGCTGACAAGTGATGGCATTACCTTCCTGGCTCAGGCAACAGGTGTTGTTTCCATCGGTGCCTTTGTACTGGTCGCCAGCTCAATTGTTTGGTTCGCGTTGAAATATACAATTGGCATCCGGATGAGCGCTGAAGACGAAATCGCTGGTGGTGATTATGCAGAGCTGGGAATGGAAGCCTATCCTGAGTTCACCAAAGGCTCACAAATCCTCTAACTAACCAGGGGCCAAGTCCAACGCTTGGCCCCTAATTCTCCCCCGGCCTCCCAGCCGGACCCCCTGCAAGATTCTGCAACAAGACACTTGATCACAGGGGCAAGTCGGGTCTGCCTATTGTTTAGCCACAATAGGGAGGCCCGGCTTATTTTTTGTGCACTTGGCTCTAGGCTAAACACGCACAACAATACGGCGTATGTGCTCAACACTTTGTAATTACGCCATTAATCAGCCAATTTTCTCGGTTGGCACAATTATTGTATTTATTCACTCTTAAATGGGTCACTCCAATCTGGAGGAGCCCGCTCTGGGAGAGCTAACGGGAGAAGAATTATGGACGCGACCCAACAGGGTACAGATGTCTTTTTCGTATTGATCGGCGCTATTTTGGTCTTTGCCATGCACGCTGGTTTTGCATTTTTAGAAGTTGGCACGGTTCGTAAGAAGAACCAGGTCAACGCTCTCATGAAAATCTTGGTGGATTTTTGTGTTTCAACAATTTCCTACTTCTTTGTCGGCTTCGCGGTCGCCTATGGGGTAACCTTTTTGGCCAGCGCTAGCTCGCTTAGCGGCGCAGACGGCGTCCTAGGTTCTGACTTCGCCAGCGGCTTCAAACTGGTTCACTTCTTCTTTTTGATGACCTTTGCTGCTGCCGTGCCTGCCATTATTTCTGGCGGTATTGCCGAGCGGTCCCGCTTCAAACCTCAAATGTTTGCCACCGCCGTTATTGTTGGCCTGGCCTACCCGTTCTTCGAGGGCATTATCTGGAATGGCAATTATGGTGTTCAAGATTGGATTGAGGCCAGCTTCGGTGCGCCACTGCACGACTTCGCCGGTTCCATCGTGGTTCACGCCGTAGGCGGCTGGATTGCCCTGGGGGCCGTATTAACCCTGGGCGCACGCAAGGGTCGCTATCGCAAAGACGGCACCGTGGTTGGCATTCCACCCTCCAACATCCCATTCCTGGCTTTAGGTTCCTGGATCCTATGCGTTGGCTGGTTCGGCTTTAACGTCATGAGCGCTGCTGCCGTTGGTGGAATTAACGGCCTGGTTGCTATGAATTCCCTACTCGCCATGGCCGGTGGTGTAATGGCTGCCTTTATTGTTGGTAAGAACGACCCTGGCTTTGTTCACAATGGTGCGCTCGCTGGACTGGTCGCTGTATGCGCCGGGTCCGATATCATGCACCCGATTGGGTCGTTGGCCGTTGGGGCCGGGGCTGGTGCCTTGTTTGTCGTGGCCTTCAACATGTGTCAGAACAAATGGAAAATTGACGACGTTCTTGGTGTATGGCCTTTGCATGGCCTGTGTGGGCTGTGGGGCGGCATTGCTGCTGGTATTTTTGGCCTGGAAGCCCTTGGTGGCATGGGCGGCGTTACCTTTATGGGCCAGCTCGTGGGTAGCCTCATGGGCGTTGTTTATGCCTTGCCTGTTGGTCTGATCATTTATGGTGCAATTAAAGCCACTATCGGGCTCCGCCTTTCGGAAGAGGATGAGTTCATCGGGGCCGACTTGGCCTTGCATAAAATTAACGCCTATCCCGAAGACGATCTGCGCTAATACCGAAACAACACTAGACGGCAGAGGGTGGCCCCCACATGGTGGTCGCCCTCTTGCTGTCTGGCCTGTGCCCGGTTACAGTGACAGCGTTTCCTATTTGTTCCCAACTTTGTTCTCAATGAAGGCTTCTGGCTGGTCAGGCGAATGGCGTGTTAAATCCAAGACTTAAGCAATTACCCGACCACACCTGGGACCAATTGCGCGCGCTTCTAGACCCCCTGCCTGCCGGGCGTCCAGACCCCTTAAGCCTGACCATCGGCGCACCTCAACACCCCATGCCAGAGTTTGTCCTCGATATCCTCGATCAAGAACGTGCTGGCTATAGCAAATATCCACCGATCAACGGCACACCCGCGTGGCAAGAGGCCGCCATCGGTTGGCTAGCCCGTCGTTACGGCCTGACTGACATCGACCCGGCCCAGCATCTGTTGCCCGTATCGGGCACACGGGAAGGCCTGTTCAACGCCGCCTTTACTGCGATCCCTGAAACCAAAGCAGGCCAACGGCCTGCCGTGCTGATGCCCAACCCATTTTACCAAACCTATGCAGCAGCAGCCGTCAGCGCGGGGGCAGAGCCCCTTTATGTATCAGCAACGCCAGACAACAATTTCATGCCAGACTTCACCACCCTGTCAGACGAAATCCTGGCTCGCACGGCAGTGATATTTCTATGTACCCCAGCCAACCCGCAGGGCACGGTGGCCTCAAAAGATTATATCAAAGCACTGATCACCTGCGCGCGCGATCACGATATCACCCTGATCGCTGATGAATGCTATGGTGAAATTTACACCGGGGCACCACCTTTGGGCGTGCTGGAAGTTGCCCGGGAAATGGCCCATGGAACTGCAAATCCCTATGCCAATATTTTGTCGTTCCACTCCCTCTCCAAACGCTCGAACCTGCCGGGGTTACGCTCTGGCCTGGTCGTTGGCGACCCTGCCCTAATTTCTACTTACAAGGAACTCCGCTCATATGGCGGTGCTACATCACCACTACCGGTCTTTGCAGCAGCCGCCGCTGCATGGAACGATGATGTACACGTGCAAGAAAACAGGCACCTCTATGACAAAAAGTTCGGTATAGCCGACAAGATTCTAGGCAATCGTTTTGGTTATCGCCGCCCGGAAGGTGGTTTTTTCTTATGGCTCGATGTTGGCGATGGCGTTCAAGCAGCAAAACATTTGTGGCAAGCTGCTGGGGTTCGTGTATTGCCCGGGCAATACTTGGCGCGCCCTGAAGAAAGCGGCTATAATCCCGGAGCTGCCTATATTCGTGTGGCGCTGGTACAATCGCCGGAGATTACCCAAGAGGCACTGTCCCTGATTAGCGAGAACCTGTAGAAAAGGCAGCATGGCAAAGCAACGCGCATCATCAACACCGCCAACATCCAGGTCGTTTCTGCCGGACAGCGTCTCCGCCATGCTTAAAAAACGCCTGACCGAGCTGACCGGTCTAGCCCTTGTGGCCCTTGCGGTTGCGCTTGCCCTGTCGTTGATGACCTTCAACCCAACAGACCCCAGCGCCAATAGCGGCACCAGTGGCCTGGCCACAAATTTGGTAGGCCTCCCCGGCGCATGGATTGCTGACATCCTGATGCAAACTGTTGGCGTGGCTGCCTATGCCATTGTCTTCGTTCTATTTTGCTGGGGTTGGCGAATTACTACCCACCGAGGGGCCGGTAAAGTGTGGCTTTACGTGGCTTTGCTGCCACCAAGCTTGATCATTTGGTCACTTTGTGCCGCGGCCCTGTTTGAGGGAAATGATTGGGTTGTACCGTCAGGCTATGGCGGCTTTTTGGGTGCTGAACTATTGCAGGGGCTGGCTGGCCTTATAGAAGGCACGGCCCTGGCCACATTGCCCGTGCCTTCATGGACATTCGGTATCTTGTTTGGCTTCATGGCCACACCTGTTTTCGTACCTGCGACCGGTATTAGTTGGGCCCAGTGGGTAAGCTTGATCACAGCCATCATTCAACCGCCAATCAACGCCGTGGTCTGGGCCTATGAAACCCTGACAGCACACTTGGAAGGACGAAGCCGCGATGAAAACCGTCGTACTGTTCCCGTCCGCAAGAAAGAAAAGGCCAAAGCCAAACCAAAGAAGAAGCCCGCCGCCAAGAAAGCAAAGGTCAAAAACGAACCGCCAAAACTGAAACAAGGCCACCGCGCGGATGACGAAAAACAACCTCGTCTCGACCTAACCCCCCGAGAAGACGACGAAGGCGGCGCATTGCCACCCCTTTCCCTATTAGATGAGCCGAATCCGGCAGACCTTGCTGGTCCCGTCAGTAAAACAGCGCTGGAACAGAATGCCCGCATGCTGGAAACAGTGTTAGACGACTTTGGCATTAAAGGTGAAATAACCGAAGTCCGCCCCGGCCCCGTTATCACGCTTTACGAACTGGAACCTGCGCCGGGGACAAAGTCGTCCCGCGTCATTGGCTTGGCTGATGATATCGCCCGGTCCATGAGCGCCATCAGCGTGCGAGTAGCGGTGGTGCCTGGCCGCAACGCCATTGGTATCGAGCTACCTAATGCCACAAAGGAAACTGTGTTTTTCAGCGAGATGATGGCCTCGCGCAATTTTGAACGCTCTTCATCTAAGCTTGCTCTGGCGTTAGGTAAGGACATTGGTGGTGCGCCCGTTATTGCCGACCTTGCCTCAATGCCTCATCTACTAATTGCGGGTACCACGGGTTCAGGTAAGTCGGTAGCTGTGAACACCATGATCCTGTCCTTGATCTATCGGATGACCCCCAAGGACTGCCGTTTCATCATGATCGATCCGAAAATGCTGGAACTATCTGTTTATGATGGCATTCCTCATCTGCTGACCCCCGTGGTGACGGACCCTCGCAAGGCTGTTGTCGCTCTAAAATGGGCTGTCCGCGAAATGGAAGACCGCTACAAAGCCATGTCGCAGCTCGGTGTGCGCAACCTGGCTGCCTATAATGACAGACTGCGCGACGTCGCCGCCAAGGGTGAGACCCTGTCACGAACCGTACAAACCGGCTTCGACCCAGATACCGGCGAGCCCATGTACGAAGAACAATTGCTCGACCTGACGCCCATGCCGCTTATCGTGGTTATCGTCGATGAAATGGCAGACCTGATGATGGTGGCTGGCAAAGACGTTGAGGGGTCCATACAACGATTAGCGCAAATGGCCCGTGCCGCTGGCATTCATTTGATTATGGCAACCCAGCGCCCTTCCGTTGATGTGATCACCGGTACCATCAAAGCCAACTTTCCAACCCGCATTAGTTTTCAGGTCACCTCAAAAATAGACAGTCGCACCATCTTGGGCGAACAGGGCGCTGAGCAATTGTTGGGGCAAGGCGATATGCTGTATCTGGCAGCCGGGGGCCGATTAACCCGTGTGCACGGCCCATTTGTTGGCGACACCGAGGTAGAAGACGTGGTCCGCTTCTTATTGGCGCAAGGCGCGCCTGACTATGTTACCGCGGTAACGGAAGAGCCTGATGGTGGGTTCGACACAATTCTTGATGCTGCCAGCGACAAAGGCAAGGGCAGCGGCGATGCGTTGTACGACCAGGCTATTGCGTTGGTTGCCCGCGAAGGCAAAGCGTCTACCAGTTTTGTGCAACGGCACTTGCAAATTGGCTATAACCGCGCTGCCCGGCTGATAGAGCGTATGGAAAAAGACGGCGTCATTGGCCCCGCCAACCACGTTGGTAAGCGCGAAGTGTTGGTCAGCGACCACAGTAGCTAAAGCCCAATAAGTCTGTCCAAGCCAACGCTTTATTAATGTTACAGTCATCTAACGCAGGCTATTGTAGGCCCATGAATATAAAAATCACCATAACCACTCTGCTTGTCACACTGCTTGGCACCTCGGCTATTTTAAGCACACAGGCGCAGGAAACAGACTTTCTGCCGCCGCCGCCTTTTGCCGACGAACGCGTCGTCACCAGAGACAAGCCGGAAGGTAGCTCAGAGCATTGGGTCGACCCCGACAGCCAAACCCTGCCCCAAGATGTGGACCTGGATGAAATTCCGCTGGAAGAGATAGAAGCCTATCTGCAAGGCCTGACAAACCTGCAGGCGCAATTCATTCTGGTTGGCCCAAACTACCGCACCTCGCACGGTACTTTTTCACTTAGCAAGCCAGGCCGCCTACGCTTTGATTATGACCCGCCCGACCAAATGCTGGTGGTGAGTGACGGCAAAACCATTTCGCTCGTAGACTATGAATTGCGACAGGTCACGCGCTGGCCCATCAAGAAGACCCCATTGCGACCCTTGGTCCGCAGCGGCGAAGTGTTTGGTGAAGATGTCACGATTACGCGCGTACTCTACTATAAGAAGCAAATCCGGGTTTCTATTGCCGAGGCTGGCGATGAAGATGAAGGCGAGATGGAACTAATCTTTGGCCGCAACCCACTACGCCTTGACGGCTGGGAAGTTATCGACGGGCGGGGCAAACGGACCATCATTGCCCTGAACGACTTGCGGACAGACATCACCTTGGATTCCAAGTTATGGACCTTTGACGACCCCCGACCCAAAAGGCGGCGCCTCCCTGGGAAGCGCTAATAGGGTACATTTGCCCCGCACGAACCGGAAAAGACCGGCAATAACACAGTCGCGGCCGATGACGAATCCCCGAGTCGTTTTTGATTTTTGATTTTGCGTCAAGAATTATTCTGTAGATTTTAAAAATAGATGATGGACGCTGTAAACGATAACAAATTGTAAAGATGCAGCTTTTAGAGGGATTCTAGGCATACCGGGGCACCTGTTAAATTCAACGGTTGTAATTGCCTACAGATTACACCACATACACGCCACGATAGCGTTCGAGGTGCTCCTAACACACCCCCTCCCTTAGTGTTGTGCACCGAGCTATCAATTGGTACTGGACCCCCCTCCATGTACCTTGCGCCATTAGCGCATAGCCCGACCAGGTCATCCCCCTGGTCGGGCTTTTATATGGGGGGCATATCAGGCTACAAGGTGCCCACAAACAACTACAGGCTCAACACGCCTGAAAGGGAGCACCAATTGTCCGAACAAGATTCATATGAAGTTGAAGACGACCTCGAAGAGGATGACGAGGAAGACATCGTTTTGCTATCGCTACGCCGCCTTCGCAGCGTCATTGAACACGCCGATTGGTTCCACCGTCTAGGACAACCTCTGGGCGGGGAAACCCGACAATTGGCAGAAGACTACGTCTCTCATCTGGGTTTTCCCGACGCCTGGGTTGCCTCTGTCGCCGATTGGGAACACGCGGCCATCGCCGCCGAAAACCCCGAGATCAACAGCGACAGTTGGGAGGCCGAAGAACAACAGCGCGCGCATCTGACCAGCGAAGCCGCCCTGGTTTTTGGCGAACAAGAACTGCAAGACGCTTTGGAGGCCATCACCAGCATCGCCGGGCCGATTATTTTTAATGCTGCCGCCAATGTGGCCGCCATGTGGGGCGTCGAAGATGATGCCATCGTTGAAGCCTGCGCCGGGGCCGCTTTGCAGGCTTGCTATAATGCAGCCCTCGTGATTGCTGCCGAAGAAGAAGAAACACACCCCTGCGCCCTGAAATTTGCCATATTTGAAGCTGGCCACTGGCCCATTGGCATCGCCGGCCATTCCTTCAACGTTTTCTAGAACCAAGCCTTTTACCCGAAAGCCCAACCATGAATCTTCGTATCACCACCTGGAACATTAACTCGGTTCGCCTGCGCATCGATCACGTCGCCCGTTTTGTCAAGGAAACCCAGCCAGACGTATTGTGCTTGCAAGAAATCAAGGTCGACGACCCATTGTTTCCCGCCCAAGCCTTCCATGACATAGGGTACGAACACCACGCGGTGGCCGGACAAAAGGGATATCACGGCGTCGCAACCCTATCGCGCATTCCCATCGATAGTTGGACGCGGCACCACTGGGCCGACAAGGAAGAAGCCCGCCATGTTGCAACAACCCTACAGGGGGGTATTGATGTCCACAATTTCTACATCCCGGCAGGAGGTGACATTGCCGACGCCGAGAAGAATGAAAAGTTCGCCCACAAAATGCAGTTTCTCGACGAAATCAGCGCCTGGTTCCGAGATGAACAAGACCCCACGCGCCCTGCCATTCTGGTAGGCGACCTTAACATCGCCCCGTCTGAACATGACGTGTGGTCGCACAAGCAATTGCTGAAAGTGGTGTCCCACACACCGATCGAGGTGGAAAAACTGGCAGTCTTGCAGGAAAGCCTGAACTGGGTAGATGCCGTGCGACACCTGGTGCCAGAGCCTGAAAAGCTATTCAGTCGGTGGAGCTATCGGTCTAAAGATTGGCGGGTAAACAATCGTGGACGCCGGTTGGACCATGTTTGGGTGACACCCCCCCTACAAGACCATCTAAAGAGCATGAAAATTTCAGACGATACCCGCGATTGGGAAAAGCCGTCTGATCACGCCCCTATTACTGTCGACATTGCGCTGCCTGGTTAAAGCGTCAGCGCCATACCCTCCATAGCCACAATGGTACCAGGCCGGAGCCGGTCAGCCTAAAGAGCTATTTCATCCATAAAGGCATCATCATGGGC
>Ga0055584_100006767_pt1 | contig 11236 bp, 7 predicted proteins | sample OSDHelmetaG_FD_58716 | JGI IMG/M metagenome (GOLD analysis project Ga0055584, IMG submission 58716) | Pelagic marine sediment microbial communities from the LTER site Helgoland, North Sea, for post-phytoplankton bloom and carbon turnover... | ecosystem: Environmental > Aquatic > Marine >...
CGAGCAATTCAAGAATTTGTAGTTGATCACCTCAGTAATTGGTATGTCCGTTTGTGCCGCAGACGTTTCTGGAAAGGCGATTATACAGGAGACAAAATAGCCGCTTACCAAACGCTATATACTTGTTTAGAAGTTGTTTCAAAATTAGCGTCACCAATCGCGCCCTTTTATACTGACAATCTTTTTAAAGATTTAAATTCTATATCACAGAAAGACGGCTCAGAATCAGTTCACTTAACAAACTTCCCTAAAGCTATTGAACGACATATTGATGCTGATTTAGAAGTAAGGATGGATTATGCTCAAAACATATCTTCCTTGGTTTTATCGTTACGTAAGAAAGAGACAATCAAAGTTCGTCAGCCATTGCAGAAAATTATGGTTCCAGTATTGGACGCGAAATTTCAACCGCAAGTTGAAGCTGTTAAAGATTTAATTCTATCAGAAGTTAATATCAAGGAAATTGAATTTTTGACAGACACTTCTGGCGTAATGACTAAAAACATTAAGCCTAACTTTAAGACAATTGGCCCTAGATATGGTAAACATATGAAATCTATTGCTGGAATAATTAGTCAGTATGGCCCTGACGAAATTTCTAAAATTGAAAAAAATAATGGAATTGAGTTTGAGGTCAATGGCAACCTAATTTCCTTAACACACAAAGATTTTGAGATTACATCGCAAGATATTCCTGGTTATTTAGTGGCTAGCGAAGGTGGGATAACGGTAGCTTTAGATATCACAATTACAGCAGGATTAAAAGAAGAAGGTATCGCAAGAGAATTTATTAATCGTATTCAAAACCTTAGAAAAGATAATGGTTTTGATGTTGTTGATAAGATTGGTATTAAAATTTTGACAAACGAACAAATAAATGCTGCAATTAATAACAATAAAAAATATATTTGTGACGAAACATTAGCTTCATCATTAGAGGTCGTTAATGAGGTGAATGCCGCATTATCTCATGAAGTTAAATTTGAAGAAGGAATAAATACATACATCTCGATAGAAAAATTAAACTAAAAATGGAGGAGAAAACAAGATTTGCAGATGCGGAATTAGCTGAGTTTAAAGAAATTATTTTAGTTAAATTAAAAGAGGCTAAAAAAGATTTTGAGTTACTAAAAAGCACTATGTCGCATGAAGATGATCATGGTACTGATGATACTTCTCCTTCTTTCAAGTTTATGGAAGATGGTTCTGACACTCTTTCTAGAGAAGAAACAGCTCAGCTTGCGGGGCGTCAATCTAAGTTTATTCAACATCTAGAAAACGCTCTAGTTCGCATACAAAACAAGACGTATGGCGTTTGTCGCGTAACCGGGAAATTAATATCAAAGGAGCGCTTAAAAATCGTTCCTCATGCTACTTTGAGCATTGAAGCGAAGAGAGCTCAATAGTCAAACCATAAAGCTGTGAGGCTACCCCTCCTAATCGTTTTTTTAGTTCTAATTCTTGACCAAACACTTAAGATTTGGGTTAAGACTAATATGTATATTGGTGAAGAATTTAATGTTCTTGGCGATTGGTTTATTATTCATTTTGTAGAAAATCCTGGTATGGCTTTCGGACTTGAGTTAGGCGGATCATATGGAAAAGTAGCACTTAGTCTTTTTAGAGTCTTTGCTGTTATCGGGTTAGGTTATTACATGTGGACTTTGGTTAAAGAGAAGGCTCCAAAAGGAGTTGTCATCAGTTTTGCACTGATCACCGCTGGTGCATTAGGTAACATTATCGATAGTGCTTTTTACGGAGTCCTTTTTAATAGAGGGACTATTTACAGCAATGAAATTGGAGATTGGATGCGTTATCACGGTATTGCCGAAATGAATATGGGCGGCTATGCCAATCCGTTTTGGGGTTGTGTTGTCGATATGCTTTACTTTCCCCTAATTGAGGGGTATTTTCCTGATTGGGTCCCAATATTCGGGGGGGATTATTTCCTGTTTTTTAGACCTGTATTTAATATCGCTGATGCCGCAATTAGTATTGGGGTTGGGATTTTAATTCTATTCTACAGAAATTTTTACATAGAAGACAAAAAAATATCGGAAGAACAAATTGCAGTGAATCGAGAAACAACTGGTGATTCAGAATAACTTTTTTATCGCATCTTTAGTCACCTTTCCTAATACATTTCTAGGAAGCTCATTTAAAACAATTAAGCGCCTAGGGATTTTGTATGGCGCAATTTTATTCTTTGCCCAATCTTGCAAGGTTGAAAGTTGAACGTTGAAAGATGAAACAACTGCTGATGCTACAATTTCCCCCCATTCTTCATCAACGATTCCAAAAACGGCACATTCATCAATCTCAGGATGATCGAGTAATTTACTTTCAACCTCCAAAGCTGATATTTTATATCCGCCAGATTTAATTATATCCACTGAATTTCTGCCTAAAATTTTGTAATAATCATTCAATAGAACAGCTGAATCACCTGTTTTAAACCAACCGTCTTTAGTAAAGCTTTCTGTCGTTTCTTGTAATTTATTCCAATATTCTTTAAAAACTGCAGCTCCCTTTATTTGTATTTCGCCTTGCAAGTTTTCTGTTTCAATTATATCCCCTATCTCGTCCGCTATACGAACTCGCACGCCAGGCAATGGTGTGCCAATAAATCCTGCCCTTCTTTCTCCATTATAGGAATTAGAAATCGCCATGCCAATTTCAGTCATTCCATAACGCTCCAACAATCTATGTCCAGTTATTTTTTCCCATTTATTCAGAACGGATAAAGGCAGGGCAGCAGAGCCGCTTACCATTAAACGCAAATTTTTGCAGCCTTTAGAAAGTTCAATTTGTCTTCCTTCTGTTTCGTTCTCCCAAAAAGCAATTAGTTTTGAGTAGATAGTCGGAACGGCCATAAACAAAGTCATTTTTCCTTCAGAAAAACGATTCCAAACCGCTCTAGCATCAAACTTAATTAGGAACTCACATGTTGCCCCAACTGAAATTGCACACAATAGCTTATTGACTAACCCATGCGTGTGGTGCAAGGGTAAAACATGGAGAATATGATCCTCAACTGACCAGTGCCATGAATCAACTAGCGCCTGAATAGTAGCATTTAGACTTTGGTGAGTATGAAGAACCCCTTTAGGCTTGCCTGTCGTCCCGCTTGTGTATAGTATTAGCGAAGGATCTTGCGGAATAAGTTTTAGGTGTTGAGTATTAAGTTTTGCAGATTCAATGTCTAAAATAGAAACTATTCGGGGGGCCTTCAATTGAACAGCTTGACCCAAGAATTCTTCTCCGTGTACAACCATTTTTGACTGAGAATCGTCAATAGCATATTGCAATTCATCAACTGGATGAATCGTACAAAGCGGAACTGCAATGGCGCCTAATTTCCAAATAGCAAAAAGTGTAGCAACAAAATCAAATTCTGGAGATATTAAAAAGGCTATTCTGTCTCCTTTTTGCGTTCCTGTTTTCAATAAGTATTCAGCAATACCTTCTGATCGATTATTTAATGCCGCATATGAATATTTACCTCTGCAATCAATTATTGCCGTTTTATTTCGAAAATATTCAAGGTTTTGAAACACTAATTTCACAAAAGCAAAGTAACAGAATACTTTGATTAACTACTTTTATTCCGTGAAGAAATACTACTACCTCGTCCATTTACAATACCTTGGTTTTCGCTTTCATGGGTGGGCGAAACAATCAAACCTAAAAACCGTTCACCAGATGGTTGACAAAACACTTTCATTTGCTTTGAAACATAATAACTTCAAAACCTTTGGAGCAAGCAGAACCGATGCTCTTGTGTCTGCAAATCAATCTGCTTTTGAGCTGTTTATGAACCAGCCCATACCGAACAATTTTCTTGAACTTTTTAATAAAAACTTGCCGCAAGACATTCGTGGTCTAAAAGTGGAAGAGGTTAGCGAATCATTTAACATTATCCAAACTCCAAAGCTGAAAGAATATATTTACCTTTTCTCTTTTGGAGAAAAAGTACACCCTTTTTCTGCTTCAATGATTGCCTCATTTACATATGATTTAGATATTGAATTGATGAAGCAAGGTGCTGTTTTATTTCAAGGCAACCATAATTTCAAAAAATATTGCACACAACCCAAAAATAACACTCAATTCAATCGCGAAATTCTGGTTAGTAAAATACTAGAAAATGATATATACACTGCGAATTTCTTCCCAAAAAAAAGTTATGCGTACCATGTATGCAGCAAGGGTTTCATGCGAAACCAAATTAGACTTATGATGGGGCAGTTACTTTTACTGGGGCAGCAAAAAATTTCTATTCTTAAACTGCAAGAGTCATTGGAGTCGCCAGATAAATATCCTTTAGATTTTATTGCTCCACCCTCCGGTTTGATTCTGAATTCAGTAATTATCTAGTATTTCTGCTTGAAATTGGTCATTTTTCCTCTTTTTCGTTGATTTATTGCCTTTTTTATCCAAAAATCGATTTTTTCTGCTTTCAGCAAGAATAAAATATCTTTACCGCCATGTATTCAATAATTGATTTAGAGACAACGGGCTTTGGTGCAACAGGAAATAAAATAACCGATATTTCTGTTTTTGTTTACGATGGGAAAAAGGTGGTAAATGAATTTCACTCGCTTGTAAACCCTGAGTGTAAAATAAGTTATCGAATTACTCAGCTTACAGGCATTACTGACCAAATGGTAGCTAATGCGCCAAAGTTTTACGAAATAGCCAAAAAGATTGAAGAAATTACTAAAAGTACTGTATTTGTAGCACACAATGTAAATTTCGATTACGGTGTTATTCGAGGGGAGTTTACCTCTTTAGGGTTCGATTACAAACGGGAAAAACTATGTACGGTAAGGTTGTCACGAAAGTTAATTCCCGGGTTGCCTTCTTATTCACTTGGTAATTTATGCGGTGCTGTGAATATTATAATAGAGGGAAGGCACAGAGCATACGGTGATGCAAAAGCAACAGTTGAACTTTTTGGGATATTGGTCGGCTTAGATGTTGGCGGAACAGTTTTTATCGATAGTTTAAACATTCGTTCAAAAAAAGCAATACTCCCTCCTTTGTTACCTAGATCAGTGTTTGATGCACTTCCGTCTGCAACTGGAGTATACTATTTCCACAACCAGCATGGTAAAGTAATTTATGTTGGAAAGGCAAAAGATATTCGTCAGAGAGTTTTGAGTCACTTTAGAGATAAGGCGAAGAAAGAAGTTGAAATGTCTTCAGTTACTGCCAACGTTACCTTCGAAGAAACAGGTAATGAACTAATAGCTCTGTTAAAAGAATCGGCAGACATAAAGGACATATATCCTCAGTATAACAGAGCGCAAAAGAGAACCGGTGACACATTTGCTTTATTTAAATACGAAGACAACCAAGGGGTTCTGCATTTGGGATTTAACAGGCTTAAGCTAGTGCCCCAGCCAATAACGACTTTTCATACCCAGCGAGATGCAAGGGCCTTCTTAGAAAAGCTATGTGAAGACCATCTGCTGTGCCCAAAGTATTGCCATTTGCAAACCGCTGCTGAACGTTGTTTTCACTTTCAAATCAAGAAATGTAACGGTATTTGTTGTAAAAAAGAGTTGCCAGAATATTACAACTTAAGGGTAAAAGAGGCGTTAAGCACACTTGGCTCTGTTAGAGACAACATAGTTATTGAAGGGGCTGGAAGAACGCCAAACGAAAAGTCTGTTGTGATTATTAAAGATGGTGTTTATAAAGGATTTGGATTTGTTAATGCAAAAAAGAAAATTACACTAGAATCCCGTCTTGAAAAGGTTATTCTTCCTCAAAAAGACAATCGTGATATTCAAAGTATTTTGAGACGTTATTTTAGAGAGCAAGAATGCCTAAAAGTTTTAGAATGAACACAGCTCAGATATGAACTTCAATTGACAATCTCAATAAAATGGATCACTTTACTTAACCGCCTTAATTCACACAACCCTTAAAGCTAAACCTTTCCCGATAACGTACGCTGCAATCTGCACAGCATTGGTTGCAGCGCCTTTTCTAAGATTGTCAGAAACCACCCACATGTTTAATGTATTGGGTTGAGAAAAATCTCTTCTTATGCGACCAACAAAAACATCATCTTTACCTTTAGCATATAAAGGCATTGGGTATAGATTCACATCCGGGTTGTCTTGCACTTTTACCCCTGATGTTTTTGACAAAAGCTGGGTTACTTCGTCTAGATTAAATGCTTTTTTTAGCTCTACATTAATAGCCTCAGAATGACCTCCACTGACTGGCACACGAACTACTGTTGCTGTAATCGCAATATCTTCCTCTCCAAATATTTTTCTCGTTTCGTCCACTAATTTTTGCTCCTCTGTAGTGTACCCATCCTCTTGGAAATCTCCTCCATGAGGCAAACAATTCATATCTATTGGATATGGGTAGGCCATTTCACCTGATTTACCCGTCCGCTCGTTATTCATTTGCTCTATTGCCTTAACCCCTGTTCCGCTAACCGATTGATAGGTTGAAATGACCAGTCGTTTGATTCCGTAATGGACATGCAGCGGTAATAGAGCTAAAACCATCTGTATTGTACTACAGTTGGGGTTGGCGATAATTTTATCTTCTCCCGTGAGCTCTTCCGCATTTATTTCTGGAACAATCAATTTCTTGGTTTTATCCATTCGCCATGCAGAGGAATTATCAATAACAATAGCCCCAACTGCAGCAAATTTTGGAGCCCACTCACGAGATGTATTGCCGCCTGCTGAAAGTATTGCAATATCTGGTTGATCATTAACTGCATCATCCAATCCGATCACCTTATAGCTCTTGTTGTTGAATTGAATCTCCTTACCCACAGATCGTTCTGAAGCAACAAATAAGTATTCGTCAACCGCTAACTTTCGTTCAGCTAAAACTTGCAACATTACATTACCCACCATTCCCGTAGCTCCTACAACTGCTAATTTCATTCCTTTCGTGTTTACTTTTTACTTAGCAAGGTTCTAAATACAAATTATAATAATGCTTAGAATATATCCCGCTTATCGCTTTGATGTTTTTTAATTCAATGGAAACTTATACCAAAGCTATAAATATTTCATTTGCTTATCATTAGAAGATCAACTCACATAAAAGCTTAATAGCGAAAGGAGAAGTCACAATTGCTATGCACAGCATACTGCTATTAGAAAAAAAATAACACTTGCGTAAAACGAGGACCATGTTTTAATTAATTTTATAAGTAGATTCAATGATAATGTTCTTATCCAAAGACTGAACCACAGAGCAGTATTTTTCTAACGCCAAGCTAATCGCCCGACCTAATTTATTCTCCTCAACATCTCCTTGAATGGAAAAGTGAAAGCTAATAGCATTAAATGCTTTTGCAGGAGTATCGTCTCGTCTTCCTGTAACTAGAACCTGGACATCCGAGACGTTTTGCCTTTGCTTTTTCAGAATCAGCAGTAAATCAATGGAGGCACATCCTCCAGCCCCTGCTAGAACTAACTCCATCGGCCGAAACCCCTTCCCAGAACCTCCAATATCTTGATTTGCATCAGAAAGCAAGGCCTCACCATTAGTGTTTTCTATACTAAAAAGAAACGGTTCTTCTAAACGTGTTAATTTTATTTCCATAATCTGATATCAATAAATGTTAATGCAATAATAAGAGGGTAATATTAGTGGTAATAATTTAGTCATAAAAATGATACATAAAGATAAAACTAATTTTTCCATAAAGCTTCTAACCCAAATTATTTGAATTTGCCTTATCGAGATTCTTATCGTACATTTATTGTCTCATTTTTGACTAGTATCAATGACAAAAAAACTCATATTAGGTCTTGCTTTTTTATTGTCTAGTCAAGTAATGTTCGCCCAATTTCAAGATGATTTTTCCGATGGAAATTTCACCATAACCCCTTCTTGGATTGGGCATGACAGTATTTTCACAATTACATCTGGAGAGCTTCAATCTCAAAGAAATGGAGCATTGAATTATTACCTTACAACACCTTCAACGCTTTCTGCAAATGCGCAATGGGAGTTTTATATTAACTTACAATTTAGCACCTCTGGAGCTAATTGGGTTGATATATATTTAATTTCAGATGTCGCCAATTTAACTGCGGTTAATGATGGGTACTTTGTTCGCTTGGGTAATACCGCTGATGGAATCTCCTTGTATGAAGTTGTTGGCGGCACGGAGACAATGTTAATTGATACGGTTGGAGTTGTTAATAGTAGCTCTAACAATCCTTTTAATATTAAAGTAACCCGCGATGCTGCTGATAATTGGACATTGTTTTTTGATGATGGGGCTTTGGGAACCTACACTGCAGTAGGCTCTATTGCTAGCAGTGCTGTTAACACCTCTGCCTACTTTGGGGTTATGATTAAACAATCTTCGGCTGCATCACCTGTTAACGGCCATTTCTTTGACAACTTTCTTGCTGGAGCTATTGGTGTTGATGTTATTCCGCCAACGGTTGATTCAATTATTGTTCAAAATGCCAATGATATTGATGTTTACTTTTCAGAATATATAGACGTAACATCAGGTAGTTTGTCAACTAATTTTTTCATTGACAATGCTCAAGAAAATCCTTCTTCAGTTGTTATCGACGTTAGTGATTCTTCTCTTGCACACTTATCGTTTCCTACTGCCTTTTTAAACGGGCAAAACGACATCCTTTTTATTAATAACGTCGAAGATCGGTCAGCCAATGTTATTCTTTCTGATGCTATACCGTTCTTCTATGTACTCACAATTGCTGCAAACTATAAAGATGTAGTTTTTAACGAAATATTACCAGACCCAAATCCGCCGGTATCTCTTCCCAATGCTGAATTCGTTGAAATCTATAATGCAGGTTCTAATGTTTACGATTTATCAGGTTGGCAATTTGTTAATACAACAACCGTAAAGACTCTTCCGTCCTTCCTTTTGCATCCCGATTCCACTCTAATTCTTTGCTCTGTGACTGACACTTCTGTATATCAATCTTATGGCGATGTGGTTGGTTTTTCTTCTTGGACCGCGCTGTCTAATGGAGGGGATAGTTTAACACTTGTAGATAATTCGGGAACAGTTATCGATATCGTCTCCTATGAGGATACTTGGTACAATGATCCGGCAAAGGATGATGGTGGTTGGTCTCTAGAATTAATCAATCCGTTTACTCCATGTGGAACAACTGCATCAAATTGGGCTGCGAGTAACGATACGATTGGAGGTACTCCTGGCGAAGAAAATTCTACTTTCAGCACTACTGCTGATATTACTTCCCCAGATCTAGTCAGCTTACTTATTATTAACGATTCTGTAATTCAACTTTTCTTTAACGAAACTATGGATAGTGCAAGTCTTGCTGCTGGAGTTTATGGTTTTACAGGGGGTGTTTCTCTTGATTTTGTGCAATCTATTTCTTCAGATTTAATCTCTGTTTATTTATTTTTAACCGCTTCAATAGACACGGGGACATTCTATACTGTTACTGTAAATGCCGTAACAGACTGCTCAGGTAATTCAATAAGTGTAATCAACACTTTACAATTTGTAATTGGTTCTGTTCCTGTTGCGGGTGACATCGTCATCAACGAAATTATGTGTGACCCAACTCCTTCTGTTGCGCTTCCTGAAAAAGAATTTGTAGAATTATATAATACCACTGCCCAATTAGTTGATTTGTCGGGAACATTTTTTGATGGAGAAGAACTTCCGGTTAACTCCTTTATTCAACCTAATGGTTATTTAACTATTTGCTCTGTGAATGACACAGACGAATATAGTGGTTTTGGCGATGTTGTGGGTTTACAATCTTTCCCTGCATTAACTAATGGCGGAGAACTAATCGACTTAGTCGATGCTCAAGGAAATTTAATAGACCAAATAGAATATTCTGATACTTGGTATTTAGATGCAGCGAAAGATGGAGGTGGCTGGTCTTTAGAGAAGAAAAATCCAACAGCAATATGCAATGGTGCCACAAATTGGGCAGCGGCTAATAACTTTATTGGAGGAACCCCAAGTAACCAGAACTCTATCTATGAATCAACGCCGGAACAAATTTTACCTACTGTAATAGATATTCTAGTAACATCAGCAACAACAGCCAAGCTAGTCTTTAGCGAATCTATGGATAGTACAAGTTTGGTAAACGGTGACTATTCCGTTTCTGGTGGGGCTTCCGTAATAGCTGCAACTACACTTGGATCACCTTTCGATTCTGTTTTCTTGCTTTTTAGCACTGTTTTGGATACGGGAACAACCTATTCTATCTCTGTTACGAACGTAACCGACTGTCCTGGGAACTCGATAGGCTCACCAAATTCTATTAATTTTATTCTTGCGCCAATGCCATCACTTGGGGATGTTGTCATTAACGAAATTTTTGCTGACCCGAGTCCAATAATTGGCTTGCCTGATCAAGAATTTGTTGAGCTATACAACACCACCGACCATGTAATAAATTTATCAGGGAGCTCTTATGCGGGTAAAACAATTCCGAACAGGACATATATCCCTGCGAACGGTTTTGTTGTTCTTTGCGAAGACGAAGACAGCTTACTTTTTAGTCCGTATGGAATGGTCATTGGCCTTTCTTCTTGGCCTGAATTAACAAATAGTGGAAAGGATCTCGCCCTAACAAATGCGGGTGGCGTTATTATCGACCAAGTAACATACAATAGCTCTTGGTACGCTGATTCCGAAAAAGATGATGGTGGATATTCACTAGAAAAAGTAAACCCCTTCGCTGTTTGTAATTTTGACAACAACTGGCGAGCTTCAAAAGATGATTCCGGCGGCACTCCAGGTAAGCAAAACTCTATTTACAGTTTAGCAACAGATACTATTTCGCCTAACTTAATTAAGGTTCTGGTAAACAGCATAACTGAAATTGAAGCTGTTTTTAATGAAGGAATGGATTTTGGTTCACTGTTTTCTGCAACATACAGTATCAACAATAGTATCACTATTGATTCTATTCAATTAGATAGTAACAACTATTACGGATTAAAATTATTCATTTCACCTATTAGCGCTGGGGTTATTTATACATTAACTATTGATGGCGTAATTGATTGCCCAGGAAATAGCATCGACAAAAACATCGCTAATTTCGTACTCCCAGAAAATGGAGAACCTGGTGATTTAATAATTAACGAAGTTCTGTTCAACCCTAGCTTAAGTGCTTCTGATGATTTTGTTGAGGTCTATAATAATTCAAGTAAATACATCGATATTTCAGAATGGAGTTTGGCAAACTATGATTTTGAT
>Ga0055584_100006768_pt1 | contig 11236 bp, 8 predicted proteins | sample OSDHelmetaG_FD_58716 | JGI IMG/M metagenome (GOLD analysis project Ga0055584, IMG submission 58716) | Pelagic marine sediment microbial communities from the LTER site Helgoland, North Sea, for post-phytoplankton bloom and carbon turnover... | ecosystem: Environmental > Aquatic > Marine >...
CAACGGAATACACCTTAGAAAGGCCGCTGAACTGTCCAACTATGTGGGACCACCTCAAACATCAGAGCATTTTCCATATTTTACCGCACCATACACTATCGTAATAAAGTTAACGGCATCTTTACCACAAGCATAAAATGTTACCAGGGTGCCCCCCCTATCCTCAACGACACGAGTATCTCCGATTGGAAATCATCGAAAACATATTAGAAAACGGCGACAAAACCGCATTGCACACGCTCATTCTCGCCCACGGCGCCGGGGCCGGTAAAGAGCATCCCTTTATGGAGGCTTTTGCTGGAAAACTCGCCAATCGGGGGTTTCGGGTCATCCGGTTCGATTTCCCCTATATGATCAAAGCGCGTGATACCGGAAAACGACGCCCTCCAGACCGACAGACTGTTCTAATCGAAGCATGGCAAACCATGATCGAATGGGCCGGCGCTGAGAAGGTGATTATCGGCGGAAAATCGTTGGGAGGGCGGATAGCCAGCCTCGTTGCCGACACTGCACCGATACGAGGATTGGTGTGTCTCGGCTACCCATTTCACGCCCCCGGCAAACCCGAATCGCCACGCACCGAACACTTGGCGACTCTCGCGACGCCGACGCTGATTTGTCAAGGAACACGCGACCCGTTTGGCAAGCAAGAGGAAGTCGAAACGTATAAACTCTCCAGTTCTATTCAATTTCAATGGCTTGAAGATGGCGAACATAGCTTTAAGCCGAGAAAAGCATCCGGCTTAACGGAAGAGCAAAATTTTGACGCCGCGATAGATGCTATCGAACAGTTTGCAATTACGCTGTCTTAAACCGCTGATTTCACGCGCACGACTGTTCAACAAAACGTGAACCGGCATTGCCATGGCCAGTTATTTGGAGTGTGCTAGTCCATTCATCAACGTGAGCAATGTAAGGGATCTAACGTGGCCAGCGATTTATGGACGGACCGTCGAACCGCCGAAAATATCGTAACCGTCGTTCCGAACAAGACGCCTAATCAAATTGACCCGGGCGAAATCAAGAAGCGCTCCGTCATTTTAGACGGACATCGCACCAGCGTGTCATTGGAAAACGCCTTTTGGACTGATCTTAAAAGATTTGCCGCCAACCGCGGCATTACGGTCAATCAGTTGGTCACCGAGATTGACCGGGACCGCACAGGCAATCTTTCCAGCGCCATTCGCGTTTATGTGCTTCAGCAGTACCGAGACCCGGTTACGATTGCCTAACAAGACAAACTTAGCGCCCAAAAATTCCCTTTAAAATATCCTGTGGCTGAATACGTTTTGGCTGCTGTTGCTGTTGTGGCTGCGTTTGCTGCTGGGGAAACTTCAGCAAATTGCCCGGAGCCTGTTGCGCCGGTGCCGTTTTTTGCTGGGGCGCTCGCGCCTGCAACCATGAGCCGCCAACCTTTACATTGGGGCGTTCAATGTCGCCGTTGGCGGCGGCGGTCACCAGCGGCGCGCCGGCCTGTCCATTTTCGATAATTTGAGAATTCGTATTAAGCTGCCATCGGGGCAGGTTGACCGCGCCGGCTGTCAACGCAACAGCGTTCTGACCAGTGATTTGAAGATTTTTACTCTGCACGACACCGCGCTCGATCGTAAAGTCCCCCAACAATTTGTTCGGTGCGCGGCTAAAGTAGCCGATCAATCGATTGCTTATTTGCGTAACCTGCGTCAATGGCTGCAGCTGCGAACCAGCCTTACCAAGAAGACCGCCGGCGATGCCACCAGCAATACCGGCAATACCAACGGCTGCAGCACCCAGCTTCGTACCGGAGGTCAAGGAAACGTTCAACGTCCCTTCCACGCGGCCCTTACCAGCTAATGAAGACACTAACGCTGCTTCACTGGCACCGGAGGAGGTTACAGTAAGATCACGGATTGATACGGGACCACCAACGCTTCCACCCAATTTAAAGGGGCCAAAATTCATCCGAAGTTTGTTAAGCGCAACCACCGCCTGATTCACCGCAACTTTATCAACATTCAAATTGGCCGCGAATGCCGGCACGCCCGACGATGCATCGACGGTTGCGGCAGCGCTTACCAAGCCGCCAAAAACTCGCGCATTTAATGTATCTATTTTCAAGACACCCTTGTTCAAGCTGCCCTGCGTGCTCACGTTTCGCAGCGCCAAACCATCCAAATTCAAAGACGTCATCGAAACTACGAAGTTAGCGTTGGCCGATTTCAATGCGCTCACATCAATGCGGTCACGCGACCAACGTCGGTGCGTGCCGGACGGCGCACTCAACTCCCGTGAACGCGAACTGGATTGTCGGGCTTTTTGCTGCCGAGTACGCTGTGTCTGCGCACCGGATTGTCTGCCACCGCCAGCACGGGGCTTAAACCGCGCAAGATCGACGGCACCGAAATTCAACTTTGCTGTCACGCTGGGCACAATCGAGACTAAATTCGCGGCGACCGATCCGTTTACGGCAGTCGGCCCAACCGTTCCCTTTATATTGCTTAGTGCCACATTCCGCGGCGTGCCCGCGGCATGAAAAGAGACCGCCAATCGCCCGATTTTACCTTTTGCAGGTCGATAAGCGGCATCTACCAGCCTAATCAGCGATGATGTTTCCGGGAAGTTTAGGCCGACGCCCATATCAAATGTGGGATTGGTCAATGGCGATGTGACGCGACCGTTCAATTTCGCCGCCCCTCCGATTGCCTTTACCGTGCTGTTCACGTTCAACTTTTGTAAATCGCCCGATAGAGTTCCTGTCGAAGAAATTTTGCCTATTTTTCGAAATGCTGCCGGCGGCGCAGTACCCAGAAACCGAAAAAGACGTTTGGAATCGTTTACCACCGCATTGTAGTTGACCGTGACGGCGGATTTCGCACCGGGATTATTTATCCTACCGCTCAACGTCGCCCCCACACCGGCAAAATCAGCAACGCTGATTTCTTTTACGGTGATGACACCGTCAACGATTGAAAGGTTTGCCTTCACGTTGCGGACCGCCTGTTTTTGGAAGGTTAGATTTTTGACAGTCGCAGCAATATTAGCGTTAAATTTACCGAGAGGGCCCGCTGCGGATTGTTTAGGAAGCTGTGCCGACTTATGCGTCGACGCTTTTCCTTTGGCACCCTTTGCGGTTTTGGCCGTTTTGGGTGTTCCCGTTTTCCGAGATTTTGAGACACCTACGCGCGGCATATAAGCATCGAGATTAATACGATCGACGGCCAAACGCAGACCGAATGCCGGTTTACCACTAAGCACCAATGTTAAACCGCCTTGCACGGTGGTGTTGTCCAACTTTGCGCTCAATGAACGCGCCTGCAAATTTTCCGGCGTCCCTTGCAACACCGTATCGACCGAAAACCGCCGCAACCGTGAGGCCGGAATTCCCGAAGGTTCAACTTTCAGCCACTTCAGCAATCCGCGCAAATCATCGGACTGCGCCTTGATGCGTATATTTGCAAAGGGTTTGCCTTTGGACATTTGCAGCGTACCGGCGAGCCCCACAGAGCCACTGCCAGGTAACAGCACGCTCATCTGCTCAATGAAGACCTTACCTTGCGCAAGGCGAATTTTAGCATTCGCCTGCCGCAAAACGCCGCCCCGATACTTCACCACATCGGCGCCCAAATCGGCGCTGATATCAAGATCGGCAGGAAGCGCTACAGCCGTAGAGGGAGCCTTATCCGTTACCATTTTGCCCGACGTTGAATTCAGTCCGGACTTTTCGCCTTTCGTTTCCCCGGAGTCGGCAGGGACGGCAATGCTTTGCTGAAGTAGCCCATCAAGATCGAAACTAGAAACACGCAACTGCACCTGACCACGCGGTGCACCGGCAAGGGCGATGTTCACGGCCCCAGTGCCTCGGACCTTACCCAGTTGCACCGTCAATTCAGTCAAAGACATCGCTTGCTGGGAAACCGCCACTTTCGCAGCCGCATCCAGTTTTTGCCGTAAGATCGCGGGGGCTGCTTGACCGCTTACCCCGGAAACCAACGTTGCAACATTTTCCGAAGAAGCCTTGAATTTCCCCACAAAGACAGGAGCGGTCGCGAGGTTAGACACATTACCGTTGAGCGTAAAATCACCACCGCCCTGCTTTAAGCCTATTTTGGCCGTTACCGCGGTCGTTCCGGCCAGATCGATCTTTCCGGTTCCTATCTCGAAACGTAGCGGGAAACCTCTGACGCCGGCGTCACCCTTCAAGCGAAAAGGACCTTTCAAAGAGTCGAACGACACTTCGGAGTTCAAATCTTTAATTTGTTCAATTTGACCTGTGCGCCCATCCCGGTAAGTAACGGTTCCTTCCACAATGCGAAAACTATCGAGTTGAATGTCCAAAGACGACGATGTGGCAGAAGATTTTTCTTTACCGCCATCCACCGTAACGGCAACTGCCTGCGGAGGCGTGTTCGCTTGACCGAAATCCCAATTCGTTTGGCCGTCTCGTGTAACTTCAAGTTCGACGACAGGCTTGATGAGGGTCAAGATTACCGCAAGCTTGCCACCAATGAGATCACCAAGCGAGATGCCAACACGAACATCATTAAGCTGCAACATCTCCTTGGACTTCGCGCCGGCAATATTGGCAAATCGAACCTTGCTGACCTTAAGCGCCAAACTCGGAATGACGGTCACTTCAATTTCGCCATCTATATTGAGTTCGCGGCCAGTTGCATTACGGACCGCCGTCGTGATTTCCGATTTATAAAGATTCCAATTAATGAATTGCGGAGCGATCAAAACGGCAATCGCCAACACCAGAACAAGCGCCCCAAAAGCAAAGAGAAACTTTCTCACTTTTTCTTTCCCATCGTGGGTTTCACTCAAACACCTGATTGAGATTGGTCAGCCATGATCTAACTTACGTCAAGCGACACCAAACGCGTTAGTCAATTACTACCCGAATTAGGTCAACCCAGATATGGGGCATAAAATACCGCAAAACAACCAACGACACATAAAAATAAGGCCGGCAGAACCGGCCTTATTTGATGCTTACGATACACCCTCACACCCCGCTCAGGTGCCCGTAAAGGCAGGTTTCCGCTTCTCCATAAAGGCAGTCCGGCCTTCTTTAAAGTCGTTACTGTCGAAGCAAATACGTCCGACTTCCGCAATTGCATCCATGTCCCGGTCTGCTGCATCTTTAAGAATTTCAGTGACCGTGAGTTTTGAAGCATTCATCGACAAAGGTGCATTTTCTTCGATCGCGTCCGTATATTCCGCGACCGCCGCATCGAGCTGATCGGACGCGACAACACGATTGACGAGGCCAATACGCAAGGCCTCTTCCGCTTGGATTCGGCGTGCCGTAATAAGGATATCCTTCGCATAAGACGGCCCCACCAGCGAGCAAAGCCTGCGAATAGCATCGTAAGAGTAAGCGATGCTCAACCGTGCCGCAGGTACGCCCAACTGGGAATCATCCGAACAGATGCGGAAGTCCGCCGCCATAGCGACGACCAAACCGCCCCCTAGGCAAAAGCCTTGGATTTTGGCAATGACCGGCTTCGGAAAATCATTAAGCGCCTGCTTTCCCTCAGCGGAAATCCGCTCATATTCCGCCGCCGCATTGGCGTCCGACCGTGATTTCTCAAATTGAGAAATATCTGCACCCGCGACGAAACTTTTATCGCCGGCCCCAGACAATACGAGACACCGGATATTTGGGTCAGCCGCAAAATCGTCCAGAATAATCTTAGCCGCTTGCCACATTTCAAGAGATGTCGCATTCCGCTTTTCTGGTTGATTAAAAATCATGTGGCCAACGCCACCGACTTTCTCGCCGATCATTTTATCGGTCGGTAAATCCATTTAAAACTCCAAAGGTTTATCTGTTAATTGTCGAAGCCGGTGTGTCTAGACGATATTCCGTTTATGGAGATCGGAAATCGCGTCGTCGTCATAGCCCATATCTTTCAACACATCATCCGTATGTTGACTGAGATCGGGGGTTGGCAGCCGCACTTCGTCGGTCTGTTTCGTACGTGACATGATAATCGGGGTTTTCACCACTGGGAAATCACCCGCGGAGCCGCCCTTCATAGGCCATGCCATACCAAGATGCTTCACCTGCGGGTCATCAAACACATCGCCCATATCGTAGATCGGGCCGCATGGGACACCCACCTCCTGCATCATATCAACCCAATGTTTGCTGGTTTCCTTCTGGGTTTCCCCTTCAATTTGTTCGCGCAATGCATCGCGATTGTCGGAGCGTTCCTGGAAACCAATGAAGCGCGGGTCTTCGACCAAATCGGCACGCCCAATGGACACGCAGAAACGTTCGTAAAGAACGCCGCCGGACGCCGCAATATTGATATGGCCGTCTTTGGTTTTGAAAACACCTGTCGGCACGGATGTGGGGTGGTCATTGCCCATTTGCTTCGGCACATCACCATCCTTCAACACACGGGCCGCCTGGAAATCCATCATGGCAATAATCGACTGCAACAACGAGGTTTGCACCCATTGGCCCTCGCCGGAACGCTCACGCTCGAACAACGCCGCTGCCATACCGAAGCCGAGGAACATGCCCGACGTCAAATCGCAAATCGGAATGCCGACACGCACCGGGCCTTGTCCCGGAATGCCCGTCACCGACATCAAGCCACCCATGCCTTGCAGGATTTGGTCTACGCCCGGCCGGTTGTCATAAGGGCCGTCTTGGCCGAAGCCCGACAAGCTGCCATAGACAATACGCGGATTAATCTTTGCGCAACTCTCATAATCGACTTTGAGACGATGTTTGGTCTGTGAGCGGAAATTCTCAACAACCACATCGGAGATTTTCACCAACTCATAAAACAGCGCCAGGCCTTCTGGATTTTTGAGATCGATGGTCATGCTGCGTTTGTTTCGATGCAAATTCTGCAAATCGAAACCGTTACGCGCGCCCAAAATACTGCCTTTGTCCTTACTGATGGCTGCGGGTTGTTCGATCTTAATCGTATCGGCGCCCCAATCGGACAGAAGCCGCACAGAAGTGGGACCCGCACGATGCGCAGTTAAATCGAGAACTTTAATACCGGTGAATGGCAAATTTTCCTTGGACACGGGCTTTCCTCCAGCTGGTTTGCATACATCGGGCACCTAAATGCGCCCTTTTGGCTTTATTTTGTGGTTTCCGGGTTATAACAAGAATTCGAACTTTTGGAAGTACGTTGGAAAGAGAAATTCATGGGCGCACCGGCTAAAGATCTGAATTACGACCCTAACGCATCACCAATGCTGCGGTTTCACGAAACAATTGCTGCTTTCCTCGACGGCGGTGATACGCCACGGGCGTATTTGGAACGGTGTTTAGAAACCATCGAAGCACTGGAACCAACCATATCGGCCTGGGTCCACCAAGACCCGAACATTGCGCGTGCCGCTGCAGACGCGGCAACAGAGCGCTACAAAAAAGGCCAACCGCTATCGCTCATCGACGGTTGTCCCATGGCAGTAAAAGACATTATCGAAACCGCCGACATGCCAACCCAAATGAACAGCGCCATCTACGAAGGATGGCAATCGGTCCGGGACGCTGCCTGTGTTCAGGCGTTGCGTGCAAGCGGCGCAGTGGTCGTCGGCAAAACCGTGACCACCGAATTCGCGACCGGCGCCTCCGGGCCCACCAGCAATCCATTTGATGCGGGACGCACACCGGGCGGCTCTTCGAGCGGCACGGCCGCCTCGGTCGGCTCGGGCATGGTGCCCGCGGGCCTCGGCACGCAAACAGCCGGCTCCGTTGTCCGGCCCGCCGCCTATTGCGGCGCCTATGGATTCAAGCCCACGCACGCATCGCTCAACATGGGTGGCATCCACCCGATCTCCAACACACATGATGCACTGGGCACCATCGCCGGCAGCGTCGACGATTGCTGGCACACCGCCTATCAAATCGCCCGGCTCGTCGGCGGCACCGCGCCGCACCCCGGTATGATCGGACCCGCCACACTCGATGAGCCACTCAAACCGCTTCGCTTGATCCGTCTTTACACGGACGGGTGGTCAGAGGTTGAGGCGCCCACCCGGGAGGCATTCGAGACACTTCTACGGAACCTACAGGGAAAAGACGTCGAAATTTTTGACAAAGATGACGGTGACGACATAGCCGAACTAGAACGTCTGCTAGAAGGTGTTGATGCCCTTTCACGCACCATCACCCAATTTGAGCGGCGCTGGCCGTTCAATGACTACTATGAGCGCCATCGTGAGAAATTGAGCCCGGTGCTGCGTGAAAGTATGGAAAAGACCATGCATATAACGCAGGAGCAGTATGACAATGCGGTCGCTCACCGACGCAAAGTACGCCACCAGGTGGATGCGCTGGGCACCGGTGCTGATGGCTTCATCACACTAACGGCTGCCGGCCCCGCACCACTTGGTTTGGAAACGACCGGCAACCGCAGTTTTCAGATCGCCTGGACCCTAACGGCGACACCATCCATTTCCTTGCCATTGCTCAGTGTTGACCATATGCCGCTCGGCGTACAGCTAATGGGCTTCTACGATAAGGACGAAAGACTAGCGCGCAACGCCAAATGGATTTCCAAGACGGTGCTCGGTTAAAGCTTCACGATTTTTCCGGGATTCATAATATTTTGGGGATCAAGCGCCTGTTTGAGCACGCGCATTACGCTAACCGCATCCCCATGCTCTTCGACGAGAAAATTAATTTTGCCAAGTCCGACGCCATGTTCTCCGGTGCACGTGCCCCCCATGGCGAGCGTGCGGTGTATCAGGCGCTCATTTAAATCATAACCGCGTTTCATTTCATCCGCGTCGTCAGGGTCGCACAAAATAATCAGATGAAAGTTACCATCACCCACATGGCCGACAATTGGCACGGTTAGACCTGATTGGTCTATGTCGGCGCGCGTCTCCATGATGCATTCCGCAAGACGAGAAATCGGCACGCAGGCATCAGTGGGAATAGCTTTTTTACCGGGCGCCAGCGCAAGGCCCGCATAGTAGGCATCATGGCGCGCCTGCCACAGCTTGGTACGCTCCTCAGGCTTCGAGGTCCAATGAAAGGCCGTACCACCGAGATCATCCGAAATAGCACCGACCATTTCCGCTTGTTCCGCCGCCGAGGCCGCGGTTCCATGAAACTCGTAAAACAACGTGTGCCGGGCCTCATACCCTTCGAGGTTGGAATAGCGAATGCACGCATCCATTTGTACGTCGTCCAGCAACTCGATGCGCGCGACGGGTATGCCCGATTGAATGGTCATGATGACCGTATTCACCGCCGCCTCCAGGGTCGGGTACTGACACACCGCCACCGACATGGTTTCGGGAATCCCATAGAGCCGCAGCTGAATTTCGGTGATGACCCCAAGCGTACCTTCCGAACCCACATAAAGCCGCGTCAGGTCGTAGCCTGCGGCGGACTTCTTGGCCCGCCCGCCGGTCTGAATAATGCGCCCGTCGGGCAGCACCACCGTCAGCCCCAACACATTCTCGCGCATGGTGCCGTAGCGGACTGCATTTGTGCCGCTCGCTCGCGTAGCTGTCATACCGCCGAGGGAAGCGTCCGCGCCCGGGTCGATGGGAAAAAACAAGCCGGTGTCGCGAAGATATTCGTTCAGCTGTTTGCGCGTGACGCCAGCTTGCACCCGGCAATCCAAATCTTCCGCGTTGACCTGGATCACGTTATTCATGCCGGTCACATCGATGCACACACCGCCTTTAACCGCCTGAACATGGCCCTCAAGCGACGTACCTGTGCCAAACGGAATGACCGGCACGCCTTCACGGGCGCAGTGCTTGACGATGGCCGAAACTTCTTCTGTCGTCTCCGCAAAACACACAGCATCGGGCGGTTGCGACGGATACGGCCCTTCGCTCTTACCGTGGTGATCACGGACTGCCTCGGCAGTGGACACGCGGTCTCCCAGCAGGTCCCGGAGATCGGTCAACAAGCCGGCCTCAAGATTATGCGCGGCGCTTTCAGTCATAACCCAACCCTATGCTTGGCGACTTGACAGGGCAACGGGTTTCGCCGACAAGCCAAATATGGTCGATCCAAATCTAAAAACGCAGAAACTGCTGGCCGCCGGTGCCGCGCTCGCGGAGACAGGCCGCTTGAAAGAGGCTGCCAGCGCCTTTCGCCAAGCCACTAAGGCGGACCCTGCTTGCGCGGAGGCGCACTTTAATCTTGCCGCTGTATTATCGGAGATGGGCAAATCAAGTGACGCCATTGCGGCATGGGGAAAAGTTATCGCTTTGTCGCCCGACATCGTGGCGGCCCACCGCACATTTGGCGAAACGCTGCTCGATTATGAAATTCCCAAATTCGAGGCTGCGAGTGTATTTAAAGATACCGGCCCGCTTAACAGAGCCATCGCAGACTATCGCTGCGCCATCGACGCCATTCCCGTGCTCCGCGCCTGCCATGGCAATATCGGCGAGACCTATATGAGCAAAGGCAAGTTGGCGGAAGCGGACACGGCATTTGCGGACGCCGCCGCACTACCGGACAATTTGGAAGACGCCTTTTCCGATGTGGGCGCTACCCTCAACCACCCGGGCAACCTCAAAGCCGCTACCGCCATACACCGCGAGGCCATGGCGATGGCCCCCGATTATGACGGCGACGAAATTTCCGAAGCCTCCTATCTCGACACCAACCTTACCTTCACGGAAAACGAAATTCTGCTGCCCGACGGCTTCGAGGTGATGATGGAATGGGAGCGCCCGATCATGGAGCGCTCGGCGGAAATGATCACCGTCAACGGTGGCGACGTACTCAACGTGGGCTTCGGTATGGCCATCATCGACACCGCCATCCAGCAATTCGCCCTAGAGACACACACCATCATCGAAGCACACCCGCAAGTGGTCGCCCGCGCCGAAGAGTGGGCAAAAGACAAGAAGGGCGTCCAAATCGTCCCCACGAGATGGCAAGATGCGCTGGAGAAGATCGGTCCGTTCGACGGCATCTATTTCGATACGCTCATGCCGCCCATGATCCCCTTCATGCGTGAGACGACCAGACTCCTGAAGCCCGGCGGCGTCTTTACCTTCTTCCAGATGATGATCCAATTCGAAAATATCGAAGCCATGGTGGAGACCGGCCTGAACTTCGCCATGGAACGTATGCCGTTCGAGGACGTCGCCGAGAACCGCTATTACCGGTTGATGGAGAAGGACGGCCGGGGGCGGTTCACTGCGCCACTACTGATTTATAGAAAATAACACCGGCGTAAGTGTGTGATCCTCCCCCTTTGAATTGGTCCATCCTATTGTTGAGTAAAAGGAGGACTGAAGA
>Ga0055584_100006769_pt1 | contig 11236 bp, 14 predicted proteins | sample OSDHelmetaG_FD_58716 | JGI IMG/M metagenome (GOLD analysis project Ga0055584, IMG submission 58716) | Pelagic marine sediment microbial communities from the LTER site Helgoland, North Sea, for post-phytoplankton bloom and carbon turnover... | ecosystem: Environmental > Aquatic > Marine >...
AAAAAAATCAGTATGCAAATTTATACCGAATTATTTTTTTCGAATAAAAACTTCTGCTCTGCTGAAGCTTCAAGCTGAAATTTTTCTTTCCAATCTGAGTAGGGCATACCATAAACCAGCTCACGGGCTTCTTCATAATTTATTTCTTTGCCTTGATCCTGTGCGGCTGTGACATACCATTTAGATAAACAGTTCCTACAGAAACCCGCAAGGTTCATTAAATCAATATTTTGTGCATCTTTACGAGAATCTAAATGCTCAATTAAGCGCCTAAATACTGCAGCTTGTATTTCAGTTTCAGTGCTCATTCTTTCTCCTCTTATATTTTCTTATATTCGCTTATCATTAAATTTAACCACCTACTTTAATCGCAAGAAAACCAAGTTTTTTTAATTCTTCTACCAGCTTATCACGATGCTCACCTTGAATTTCAATAATGCCACTCTTAACCGCACCTCCCGAACCGCAAATTTGCTTAAGCTTCTTTGCTAATACTTTTAACTCTTTTTCAGATAAAGCCAAACCGCTTATCAGGCTGACACCACTGCCTTTTCTACCTTTGCTCTCTCTGGAAACTCTGACTTTGCCGTCACCACTAGGGCTTGGGGCGAGACTTTTATTGCATTTACAAACACTTAGTTTTTTAGAGCAAGTTGGACATATGTTACCTGTCACAGTTGAATAAACTCTAGTGCTGTTTTTGTTCATATCAATTTTTTATATAGGATTATCAATATCTACAAACACATGCTCAATAGAATATTTTTCTGCAAGATACTCCCCAACCGCCTGCACGCCATAACGCTCTGTGGCATGATGGCCCGCGGCAAAAAAATGTATACCTGCTTCTCTGGCAAAATGTACTGTTTGCTCGGAAACTTCACCACTCAAATAAGCATCCACACCTGCTTCATGAGCCCTTTCAATAAAATGCTGCGCAGAACCTGTGCACCAGGCTATCGTATTGATAAGCTCTGTCTTACCCGGCACATGGAAAGGCTCTCTATTAAGCTTAGCTTGCAGTTGTTTCTTTAACTCTTCTGAAGTGCTAGGTTTCACCAACTCACCTACCACACCTACTTTACTTTTTTGCTTGGGGTAAAGATCATCAATAATTTTAAAATCCAGCAAAGTTCCTAGCTGGACATTATTGCCATATTTCGGATGAGCATCTAATGGCAAATGATAAGCCAAAAGACTGATCTCATTATCTAACAGCGTTTTAATGCGTTGCTTTTTGATGCCTGTTATTTCAGCTTTTTCTCCCTGCCAAAAATAACCATGGTGAACTAGAATGGCATCTGCCTTCTCTATTATGGCCGCTTCAATAAAAGCCTGGCTAGCAGTAACACCGGTCACCAGTTTATTAATGAGAGGTCTCCCCTCAATTTGCAAACCATTCGGACAGTAATCTCTATAATCATCAGGACGTAATAAACTGTATAAATCTTGCACGACTGTATCAAGACTAATTGGCATAGATATCTCCGATGTGAAACTGTAAAGGCTCTTGCTAATTACTGTATACTACCAAGCCGGCATCATAACAGATGCGAATATCAGCCTGAATCCAAAGCCCAAAATATGAGGGCATAAGATGAAAAAAGTTGTAAATTATATCTTTTGGCCAGCTTTAGCAGGCTTAATTTTTGCTCTGACGGTAATGCAATTGCCTAGATTGTCAGAGGTTTTTTATGGAATGGTGTTTTCTAACGCCGAGCCTGCTCAAGACGAAAGATCAATCCTCCCATTATCTTTCAATACTGCTATCGCAAAAGTTATGCCTTCTGTTGTCACTATCAACCTTCAGCAAGTGTTTGCAGATTCAGACAGTTCTCAAAACATCGGCGATTCGCTTATTGGCATTGTAAATCAGCAATTCGGCACATTAAGTGAAAACAATAGCCTGGGATCAGGCGTGATAATCTCTGAAGAAGGTTATTTAGTGACCAGTTATCATATTTTTTTAAGCTCTGATACAGGCGTCATTAACTTCCCCGAAACTATTACCGCAACGCTTAATGATGGTAGAACAGTAAATGCTAGGCCTTTACTTTATGACGAAGACAGTGATTTGGCCCTATTAAAAATTGATACTCCCAATATCAGTTACATTGAACCTTCAAATAATGTAGACCTACAAATAGGTGACTTTGTAGTAGCAATTGGTAATCCTCGAAACATAGGCCTATCTGCCTCTTTGGGCATTATAAGTGCGATACATCGAAGTGATGACTCCTACCTGATACAAACAGATGCCGCTATAAATCCAGGTTTTTCTGGCGGCGCACTTATTGATACACAAGGTAATTTAATTGGTATAAATTCAAATATACTATCTGAATCTGGCGGCTCAGAAGGCCTTGGCTTTGCAACCCATTCAAGCATGATTAGCCTTTTATTAAATTATTACTTTCAAAGTGGACCAGGCGGATATCTCGGTGTTAATAGCTCCGAACTTTTCACCCGCAATGAAGGCATTTTACTTTATGGTCAAAATATTGAAGGCGCAAGAGTACTATCTTTGGTTGAAGATGGGCCTGCAGAAAAAGCAGGTATCGAGGTAGGTGATATTATTACCGGCTTTAACCAGAAAAAATTTAGCGCCTTGATCAATGAAGATGATTTATTTGATGCTATTGCCGATATAAGTAATCTTGGTGCAGGTGAAGTCGTAGATATCGAGATTTTTCGAAATAGGAATTTCTTACGAATTCCTGTCACACTTGGCGTTGGCGAACCCTTCGTTTTATTTTCAGTTCAGTAGCCTAAAACCTTATTTGTTTGTAGTCTTTCGATATTCAGCAGACCTGGCGTGAGCTGTTAACCCCTCTGATCTGGCTAATACTGAAACAGTGTCAGCTAGTTCAGCTGCTGTTGCGGCAGAACAGTTAATTAGAGAAGATCTTTTTTGAAAGTCATAAACACCCAATGCTGAAGAATAACGAGCAGTTCCAGACGTCGGTAGAACGTGACTGGGCCCAGCACAATAATCTCCAAGCGCTTCAGATGTATATCTCCCAAGAAAGATAGCTCCAGCATGCTTAATTAAAGGCAATAATTCTTCAGGCTTTTCTACAGACAGTTCCAAATGTTCAGGTGCTATGCTGTTGGATACTGAAGCTGCATGCTCAAGATTATCAACCTGAATTAATAAACCTCTTGTTTCTAATGAAGCCTGAATTATTGCTTTGCGTTCCATCTCTGGCAGTAAGCTCGCAATGCTTTGTTCAACTCTTTCTATGTAACTGGCATCAGGACATAGTAAAACTGACTGCGCATTTTCATCATGCTCAGCCTGAGAAAATAAATCCATAGCTATCCAATCCGGATCAGTCTGACCATCGCAAATCACCAAAATTTCAGATGGTCCGGCTACCATATCAATGCCTACCTGCCCAAAAACTTGCTGTTTTGCTATTGCAACGTAAATATTTCCTGGACCAACAATTTTATCGACGGCAGGAATAGTATTAGTACCGTAAGCTAAGGCAGCAATCGCCTGAGCACCACCTACCGTAAACACACGGTCAACTTCAGCTAAGGCGAGTGCTGCTAAAACCAACTCATTTGCTTCCCCATTTGGGGTTGGAACCATAGCAATAACTTCACCAACACCTGCTACTTTCGCAGGAATTGCGTCCATCAATACAGTCGAAGGATAAGACGCTTTACCTCCTGGAATATAGATACCAACACGATCAAGAGCTGTAACTTTTTGACCATAGCTTGAGCCGTCAGCATCTGTGTACTGCCAAGACCCCTGCTTTTGCTTTTCATGATATTGCTTAATTCTTATAGCTGCTTTTTCCAAAGCCTGAAGTTGTTCAGAAGGAATAGATGCTAGGCTTTCTAGTAAACGTTCTTGAGGAATTTCAAGTTCTTCAGCGGATGACAAATCTAGTTGATCAAGTTTTTTAGTCCATTTGAGAACTGCAGCATCACCATCTGTTTTCACCTCTGCAAGAATAGTACTAACGCTTTTGATCACTTCAGGATTAGCCAATGTATCCCAAGCTATGGCCTGTTTTAGATCAGCAGAAAATCCAATGTCGGCAGCATTAAGTTTACGAATATTGAGTGTCATACCTTAATTTTTACGTCTTTTTTTAAAAGAAATTTTATATCTAAAATTTGAATATTAATTGACTGCAGCTTGCAAACGCTGCAACAACTTTTGAATTTGGTCATGCTTTAATTTCATAGCAGCTTTGTTTACGATCACTCGTGTACTGACTTCTGCGATCAACTCCACAGGTTCAAGTCCATTAGCTATGAGTGTTTTGCCACTATCAACAATATCAACAATCTGATCAGCCATCCCCATAATAGGAGCAAGCTCTAATGCACCATTTAATTTAATTATATCGACCTGCTGTCCCTGCTCTGAGAAATACGCTTTAGCAATATTGACGAATTTGCTGGCCACCCGCAGGCGTTTCGGCGTCTCAGTTTGATTGCTTGGTTTTGCTGTCATTAATCGGCATGTTGCGAGTTTTAGATCCAAGGGTTCATAATAGCCCTGTGAGCCATTCTCCATAATGATATCTTTCCCGGTTATTCCAATATCCGCGCTGCCCAATTCCACATAGGTTGGCACATCAGATCCTCGAATAACCATGAGTTGTACGCCGGGGATATTACTATCAAAAATCAATTTACGGCTTTGACTTATGTCTTCTGCTGGTATAACGCCAGCCTCCTCCAATAAAGGTAGCACTTCTTCCAGTATGCGCCCTTTTGTAAGAGCTATGACTAACTTTTGCTGTCTCACTTTGTTTTCTCTTCTTAACGCTTTCTTATCTAAATATTCTTAAACCTAAACAACCAAAGCATAAACTTAGGAAGGTAATCGTCGAATCTTTGCCCCTAACGATTGTAATTTCTCTTCAATACATTCATAGCCGCGGTCTATATGGTAAATACGATCAACCATAGTTTCATTTTCTGAAACTAGGCCAGCAATAATTAAACTTGCAGATGCTCTTAAGTCAGTAGCCATTACTGGAGCTCCGATAAGCGTATCTACGCCATTCACAATGACCGTATTGCCTTCAACTACCATATCAGCTCCCATTCGGTTCATCTCGTGCACATGCATGAAGCGATTTTCAAAAACTGTTTCTGTAATCACACCAGAGCCCTCAGCTACTGCATTTAAAGCAGTAAATTGTGCCTGCATATCTGTTGGAAACGCCGGATAAGGTGCAGTAGTTAAGGATACCGCTTTAGGCCTTTTACCTAACATATCTAGGCTAATCCAATTCTCTCCAACCTCAATTTGAGCTCCAGCTTGTTCAAGCTTGCTTAATACTGCTTCAAGTGTTTGCGGACGAGTATCCTTTACTTTAATTTTACCTCTAGTAGCCGCTGCAGCAATTAAATAAGTGCCTGTCTCAATTCGATCTGGCATGACCGAATAACTACAGCCATGCAACTTTTCTTTACCATTTACTGTGATAGTGTCTGTCCCTTCACCACTAATATCTGCGCCCATAGCCCTTAAACAACAAGCAAGGTCGACTACTTCAGGTTCTCGAGCGGCATTTTCAATAATAGTTTGTCCATCTGCCAGAGTTGCCGCCATTAAAATATTTTCGGTGCCTGTAACTGTTACTAAGTCCATAAAAATATGGGCGCCTTTTAATCGACCATTTGTAGTGGCTTTTATATAGCCTTCTTCAACCTGAACATCCGCCCCCATTTTTCTCAAGGCTTCAATGTGCAGATTTACCGGTCTGCTACCAATAGCACAACCGCCCGGTAGAGCTACTTCTGCTTTGCCAAAATGCGCAAGCATTGGCCCAAGCACCAGAATAGATGCTCGCATAGTTTTCACTAAATCATATGGTGCATTAAAGTTATTAATGGTACTGCTGTTTATTTCAACTTCTAGCTTGTCACCAATTATAGATTCCACACCCATACAGCCTAGTAATTCCAGCATGGTCGTGATGTCATACAAGTGTGGTAAGTTACCAATTTTCAAGAAATCATCGGTCAACAAAGCAGCAGCCATAATTGGCAAGGCGGAGTTTTTTGCTCCGGCGATGCGAATCTCCCCATTTAGCCTGATACCACCCTGAATTAATAATTTATCCACATTTTCACCTGTTCTAAAAGGTATTAACCTCGAATTTTAAGCTGGAGTATTCTAACAAGTTTGACCCCAGCACTGTGTTTTTTTTGACTAATAGCTTTTACAACTAAGCAAAAAAAGTCCTAACAAAAAAAAAGAGCCAACAGGCTCTTTTTAAAAAACCATTTGTTAATTATCCATTTTTCGCATGCTCTTCTTTAGTAAGCAACAACATACTAACGGCATGAATAGCTCCCGAGCTGATATGCTCGTTAATAATACGATAAATAGCCTGCTGGCGCTTCACAGAATTTAAACCAGCAAATACATCGGCAATGACGTTTATTTGATATTTACCATCACCACCACTGACATTGACCTCAGCATCGCTAATTGCTGCCGTAATAATATTTGAAATTTCTTCCGTTGTAATACCCATGTTTCTCAACTCATTCAAAAGGCCGTGCATTTTATCCTAACGCAAACAATTTGTCAGAGTTTATAGCATGTAGGGTTTATGGGTCGCTAAATGAGCTATAATCGCGCCTTTTATTACTCAGCAAGGGTAAGTGTAAATGGAGTATATATCGTTCACGCTGGCTATTATTGGCGGGATCATTGGACTTATTTGGAGTGCAGATAGATTTGTATTAGGAGCATCCACTACCGCTCGGAATTTAGGTGTTTCTACTCTTATCATCGGTTTAACCATTGTATCTTTTGGGACTTCCGCCCCCGAAATTATAACCTCAGCCACTGCAGCGCTCAGGGGCTCCCCAGAACTAGCCATAGGAAATGTGCTGGGCTCCAATATTGCTAATATTGGTTTAGTATTAGGCATAACGGCCCTTGTTTGCCCTATTATCATTCCCGCCTCCCTGCTTAAAGAAGAGTTACCAGTTTTATTGATAGTCACTTTCGCCGCTTTATTTATATTTCAAGATCTGTACCTGAATTGGCTTGATGGGACTATCCTTCTAGTGCTGCTTGCATTATTTACTTGGTTTGTTTTAAAGATCAAAAAATCATTATCTGACACAAAACTTTTAGAAAATGATGAAGTCGCTGAATTTATCGCAGATATTAGTACAGCGAAATCTCTTGGGCTTATGTTTTTGGGTCTTCTGACCCTGCTCGTCAGCGCAAATGTACTAGTCTATGGAGCAACAGGTATTGCAAAGGCCTTTGGCGTTAGTGAGGTAATTATCGGTTTAACTGTTGTCGCAATCGGTACGAGTTTACCCGAACTGGCTGCGTCTGTTACTAGTGTCCTTAAAGGTCATCACGAGCTCGCGATTGGCAATGTGGTCGGCTCTAATATTTTAAATTTATTACTGGTACTACCAGTGCCAGCTTTTCTTGCGCCACTTTACATAGATGCTGTTGTTTTCTGGCGAGATGCAGGTGCAATGTTAGCTATGACTCTGCTATTGACAGTCTTCCTTGTTTTTAAAATTAAAAGTAGGCAAAAGTTTGGGCGCTTTTTAGGCGCAGTTTTATTACTATTATATTTGTCTTACACTGCTCTCTTGTTTGCATTGAGTTAAACCAATGACCAAAAACTCATTTATAGAAACAGCCCTCAGAACCATTTCTCTTGAGCAAGATGCTGTTGCTGCACTTAAAACAAAAATTGATGACAATTTTAATAAAGCCTGCTCATTAATCCTCGATTGTTCTGGGCGTATTATTGTTATGGGAATGGGGAAATCAGGTCATATAGCTAATAAAATTGCTGCGACTCTGGCCAGCACAGGTACGCCTGCTCACTTTGTGCATCCTGCAGAAGCAAGCCACGGAGATATAGGCATGATTACCGCCGATGATATCGTTCTTGCTCTTTCAAATTCTGGAACAACCGAAGAGCTGTTATCAATCTTGCCGGTCTTAAAACGTAAAGGCGTGCCCTTAATAACAATGACAGGGAATATTAATTCTGAGTTAGCTCTTAGTGCAGATGTGAATTTGGATGCCAGCGTAGAAATCGAAGCTTGCCCTTTAGGCCTTGCACCAACCACTAGTACCACTGTCTCATTGGTATTAGGAGATGCCCTAGCAATGGCATTATTGGAGGCTAGAGGTTTTACTGCGGAAGATTTTGCTTTTTCACACCCCGGAGGAAATTTAGGGCGACGCTTGCTGCTCAAGGTAGACAATGTCATGCACTCCAATGGTGATATTCCAATTGTCAGCATTACTACCCCGATTAGTGAGGCATTGTTAGAGGTCAGCGCAAAAAAACTTGGTATGACAACCATCAAAGACGAAGCTGGCAATCTAGCTGGCGTTTTTACCGATGGAGATTTACGGCGTTTGCTCGACCAGAACAAAGACCTCAACCTTACAACAATCGGTGAAGTAATGACCACTTCGTTTCGCTCTATTGGCGCCAATGCTCTAGCTTCTGAAGCAGCAAAAATAATGCAAGACCATGAAATCTATAGCTTGGTGGTACTCGATGATCAACAAAAACTAGAAGGCATCATCACCATGCATGATTTATTAAAAGCAAATGTTGTCTAAATCCAATATTGTTTATTGTTAGGTAAGACTATGCCTGATCTTCCACAAGAAATTTTAGAAAAAGCACAAAATATTAAATTGCTGGTGCTTGATGTCGATGGTGTTTTAAGTGACGGCAAGCTCTATTATTCAGACAAAGGGGATGAGATCAAAGCATTTAATACACTTGATGGCCAAGGCATCAAGCTTTTACAAAATTCTGGAATTGAAGTCGCCCTGATCACTGGTAGAGAATCAAAAATTGTCACTCTACGTGCAAAAGAGCTTGGAATTGAGCAGTTGATACAAGGCTGTGAAGAAAAACTCGATGCCTTGAATACGATCTTGAAGGCAATGAGTTTAAGCCTTCAACAAGTTGCTTACATTGGTGATGATCTTCCAGACCTAGCTTGTATTCGCCGTGTCGGTTTTGGCGTAACTGTCCCAAATGCAAACCCTGTTATTCTTCAACATGCTTTATGTTGCACAGAACGCCCCGGGGGCCAAGGTGCCGTTCGCGAAATTTGCGATTTAATCCTGCAAGCGCAAAATAAATTTGATTCGGCCATAGCGCCTTTCATGTAGGCAGGTAAGCCCATGCGCTATCACACAATTGTTTTAGCTGTTCTTGCAGGCATGCTGTTCTTTTTATTAATTTCAGAAACTGACGACTTAAACTTCTCCAGACTTGAAGGCAGCAGGGTAAATCAGGCATTTGATTATTATATGACGACGGTAGACAGCACTCGCTTCAACCCTCAAGGAGAATCTGAATATCGACTACAAGCTGAACGTATCGTGCACTACCCCTCACCAGAATATGCGACAATAGACTCACCACGTCTGATTATTTATGAAGCCCGGACTGGCCCATGGTTCGTAAGTGCGGCCTATGGCACAATAGAGCAAGACCTTGAGCGATCTGAAGATAGGCTAGATCTTTCTGAAAATGTGATCGTGCAACATACAGATGCTCAAGGTCAGGTATACAAAATTTTTACAGAGGAACTTACGATTTATCTTGATAGCAGCTTCCTTATCACCGACAGTGAAGTCATGCTTGAATCAACAAATCGGCAAATTAGTAGCTTAGGTATGACAGCAGACCTAACAACAAAGCACATTACTTTTCTAAGCGAAGTCAAAGGGCGGTATGAATAAATTATTAAGCTCTCTAATTGTCATAAGTTTCAGTCTATCGGCTACCACTTCTTTAGCCCTGCCTGACGATATTAATCAGGATATGGTCACAAGTTGCCCTGCTCGGAGTGAGTCCTTTCTGGATCAAGGCCTGGAAATTTGTCGCGGCACAAGCAATGAGCCTGCAGAAATTAATCAAGGCAGCCTCAAACTCAGTGGTCTTGAAATCCGTATAGAGCGTGAGCAAGGGAGTATCAGTACTATAATTGTTAGTGGGTCCCCAGCTGCTTTCCAGCAACAACCAGAAATCGAACAAGCAATTGTATATGCCAGTGGTTCGAGTATTACTTTAAATAATGAAAACCAAATGATCATTATTCAAGGTAATGCAGCTTTCTCACAGGAAGGAACTATTGATACCACAGCTGAACGTATTGAATACGATATAGCTAATCGTAAGCTGGATGCCACGCAGATGAATATGGTAATTCCGGCCACTGCCAACCCTTGAATAAATCAAGTATGAAAATTCTTAGTGTCAGCAAGCTTGGCAAAAGCTATAAAGGCCGGCAAGTCGTTAAGGAAGTCTCACTCGAACTAAAAAGTGGACAAATCGTTGGGCTTTTAGGCCCCAATGGGGCGGGGAAAACAACTTCTTTTTACATGATCATTGGGCTGGTTAAATCTGATCATGGACAAGTTTTTATTGATGATGATGATATTTCTAAATCTGCCATGCATGAGCGCGCCCGCAAGGGTCTGAGTTATTTGCCTCAGGAATCCTCTATTTTTCGCAAACTAAGCGTTGAAGACAATATTTTAGCCATTCTTGAAACCCGTAAAGACTTAGGCAAAGACCAGCGCCACGAAATCTGTCAAAACCTTATGCAAGAATTCAATATCCTACACCTTGAGTCCAGTTTAGGCATGAGCCTGTCGGGAGGCGAGCGTCGCCGAGTTGAAATAGCTCGCGCCTTAGCAACTGACCCTGATTTTATTCTGCTTGATGAGCCCTTTGCCGGTGTAGATCCTATTTCAGTCATTGACATCAAAATGATTATTCGAGATCTCAGCAAACGAAATATTGGGGTCCTTATCACTGATCATAATGTCCGCGAAACTCTCGATATATGTGAACTCGCTTACATTGTTAATGAAGGTGCTATTTTGGCTGAAGGTGACCCAGCTAGCATAATGCAGAATGAACAAGTTAAGAATGTGTATTTAGGCCATGAGTTTCGCCTTTAGGACAACTAAATCCCTCAATTCAAGCTACGGCTCATTAGCGACAAGCTAACATGCTAAGACTTGTCCATTTCGGTATGATAATTGCATATATTTTGCTATAGTCGATCGATATAGTGAAGAGGAAACTCGTAATAGATTCTAAGCTAGGCTTTTCATTCTATCGGCAGTACAAATGAAATTATCACTTCAACTAAAGCTCGGTCAGCAACTCACCATGACTCCCCAGTTGCAACAGGCTATTCGCCTGCTGCAGCTTTCTACCTTGGA
>Ga0055584_100006771_pt1 | contig 11236 bp, 9 predicted proteins | sample OSDHelmetaG_FD_58716 | JGI IMG/M metagenome (GOLD analysis project Ga0055584, IMG submission 58716) | Pelagic marine sediment microbial communities from the LTER site Helgoland, North Sea, for post-phytoplankton bloom and carbon turnover... | ecosystem: Environmental > Aquatic > Marine >...
CCGAAGCTGGACATTTTGGATGCAAGATACGAGTTCATGAATAGATCAGAGGTTCCTTAGGTAAATGATGAGAGATTCGGGCTGGTGTTTGTTTTGAATATTCGACAGGAACAAAAGTATTTCGTCATCCGATTTTCAGCCCCACTCTGTCGAAATAATTACCGTGATTTGTCGAAAAGATGATATTCTCACTTCCCCACCGCAGAAGCGTATGCCAATTGCAGCGCGATTAAACAGCGGACCGGGATTTTTAGGAGAACTCGACATGACGGGCAATTCCTGGAAGCCACGATTCACCTTCGCCTTCGTCCTGTTGGATAAATTCAATATGCTCAGCCTGTCTGCAATGCTCGAGCCATTGCGGATCGCCAATTACTGCAGCGGCCGAAATTTATATGGCTGGCACTTGCTGTCAGCAGATGGAGCGGATGTTCCGGCCAGCACGGGTGTCCTGGTGCCCACGCAACAGATAACCATGAACGATTCGGACTGGGATGCCATTATCATTTGTGGCGGATGGAATGCGGAACGTTACCAGTCTGGGAAGCTTCTTGGCTGGCTGCAGCATATGGGCCGCAACGGCGTGATCCTGGGTGCGGCGGAGACCGGGACATATATTCTCGCCCGTGCGGGCCTGTTGAAAGCCTGTGCGGCAACCATTCACTGGCATTGTCATACAGCATTCAGGGAAATCTATCCGGAGACCGATCTGAAAGATGCCCTGTATGTGATTGACCGCAGACGTATGACCTGTGCGGGCGGAACCGCCGGCCTGGACATGATGCTGCAGGAGATTCGGCACCGGAATGGAAAAGAACTGGCCGTTGAAGTTGCGGACCAGTTACTTTATGCGCCGGTTCGCAAGGCGGATATGCCACAGAGAGAAGTCCAGTCCAGGCAGCTGTCATCGGTACCTACCGCTCTGCAAAAAGCCATCGATATCATGGAGAAAAATATTGAGAAACCGCTGATGATCCCTCAAATCTCCAAAATGCTGGGGTTCTCGCAGCGCAAGCTGGAGCGGCTGTTCAATCAGCGCTTTGGCTGTTCGGCCGTGGCTTTTTACCGGACTGTGCGGCTGCAGGAAGCTCGCGTCCTGCTGACTCACACGGATATGTCGGTACTGGACATTTGTATCGCTTGCGGATTTGCCAGCTCATCCTACTTCAGCAAATCCTACACCAACCAGTTTGGGGTACGGCCCCGCGACCATCGCTCATCATGGCCGGATAACGAACCCACTCCTTATTGGCCCGGTGTGAGCACCTTTACAACAGCGGCCATTTCGGAGCGGGCGCGGCAGGATTCATAAACTGATCGTTCCAGTTCGAACCCAGACCGCGGAGCACTAGCTTTTCAAAGACGCCAGGACGCGTTCGGCGTTCATGGGCAGACGGTACAGAGGCTTGCCGGTGGCATCCAGAATGGCATTCCGGATGGCTGGCGCGGTGGGAATAATGGGTGACTCGGCAATTCCTTTTGCGCCCAGCGGGGCGCCGATAGGCTCGGGTATCTCCAGCACATCCATTTCCATTTCGGGTATATCCAGCGCCATGGGTATCACATAGTTTTCCAGTGACGGATTCAGCGTGTGTCCTTCGCTGACCACAAGTTCTTCGGTCAGGGCATAGCCGATACCCTGTGCGCAGCCACCTTCGATTTGCCCGTAAACGCCACCCGGGTTGATCATTTTTCCGGCATCATGAACCGCAATCAGTCGTTCCACCGTCACCTGCCCCGTTTCAATATCCACCAGCACCTGGGCCACCTGCGTGCAAAACTGGAAGACCTCCTGGCTGAAGCGGTATTTTCCCGGCGGGACGTCTTCAGGATACTCAAAATGGTATTTACTTTCCGCATGCAGCGGATAACCCCAGAACAGGGCGCGCCTGGCCAGCTCCCTGATCGTGAGCTCATGCGGCTCACCATCTATCAGAAGCGACCCGTTGCGCAGGTCCAGCCGGTCTTTACTGATTTTGGTCTTTCCGGCCGCCACCGACAGCAGGGCGTCACGAATCGAATCGGCCGCAGCCAGCACGGCATTGCCCGAAACCATACACTGGCGGCTGGCGCATGAGGCCCCGGCGTCAGGAGCCCTGGACGTATCTGCCCGTACCGCCCGCACAGAGGACATGGGAACACCCAGGCGGTCGGCCGCCATTTGCGCCAGAATCGTGACGATGCCCTGGCCCATATCAGCCGCGCCGCTGAGCAACACAACCGACCCGTCCTGATGCATTTCCAACACCACACCCGCGTGATCACCCAGGCCGCGGCCCAGGCCCGAGCCTTTCAGAATAGTTGCCATGCCCCAGCCCCGGCGCAGGTGGGGTGCAGGTTCACGCTGCTGTTGATCGCGATTTTCCCATCCGATTTTCTGCGCAGCTTTTTGCAGGGAAGCCTTCATGGCCTGCCCTTCACGGACCACGACACCGGTGTACATTTTCGTTCCGGTCTCGACGCCGTTAAGCAGGCGCAACTCCAGCGGGTCCATTTCAAGCTTCCGTGCCAGATCGTCCATCTGCGATTCATACACAAAAGCAGCCTGCGGCGCCCCGAAGCCGCGAAAGGCTCCGCTGATGGGGTTGTTGGTGCGCACGCCGATCAGTTCCACTTCCAGATTCTGCACCGTGTAGGGTCCGCCGATAAATTCACCGAACTTGTTCAGTACTTCGTGCGTCGCATTGTGATAGGGGCCCGCATCTGCTATCGCGCGTGCTTTCACTGCCAGGAGTCGCCCTTCCCGGGTCGCAGCAGTGATGCAATGAACGCTCATGGGATGCCGTTTCACATGAGTCAGAATCGACTCTCTACGCCCCCTGATCAAGCGAACCGGGCGCCCGGCGGCGACAGCCAGCAAAGCGGCGTGCATTTGCACATGCGCCTCGTCCTTGCCTCCGAAGGCGCCACCGATATACGGTGTGATAACACGCACCATGCTCTCGGGCATGCCCAGCGAGCGGGCAATCTGCAAGCGGTCCCGGTGCGGCGCCTGGCAGGAAGAGTAAACCGTCAACACCCCCTCTTCGTCGACCAGGGCGACACTGCCCTCGGTTTCCAAAAAGGCGTGTTCAGCCCACTGTGTGTGGTAGGTATTTTCTACAATGACATCAGCCGAATCCAGGGCCGAGGCTACATCTCCGATTCGGTACAACTGACTCACAAGGACATTATCTTCCCCGCTTACAAGCTGCTCTGCGCCATCCTTCATGGCCTCCAAAGGATCAAAAATACCGTCCAGGACATCGTATTCGACTTCGATCGCCTGCAATGCTGCATCGGCGGTTGCCTCGTCCCGGGCGGCGACCGCGGCCACTGCATCGCCCTGGAAACGAACTTCATCGATTACCAGCAAGGGCTGGTCTGGCTGGGAGTACAGATAATTATTTTCACCAGGGACATCTTTATGAGTCAAAACGGCAAAGACACCCTCCATGTTCCTGGCCGCGGTGACATCCAGTTTCCTGATGCGGGCACGAGCATGCGGGCTGTACAACAACTTGCCAGTCAATATTCCCGGCAAGTCGATATCGGGGCAGTAGCGGGCTGCGCCGGTGACTATATCTTCAGCGCCGGTGGCCGGAATCCACTGGCCGACAGCCCCGGTATCCTTGTTAACTGCTTCTTTCATGGTCTGTCACCCCCGCCGCTCATTTCACGGAGTTCCGAAGCGGCTTGCTCAACCGCCTTGACCACAGCCTGGTAGCCGGTGCAACGACAGAAGTTGCCGGAAATCGCCGTCAGGATTTCTTCGCGGGAGGGCTCGCTGTTGGACACAAGCAAGGCATAACAGGACAACAGCATTCCCGGCGTGCAAAAGCCGCATTGAAAAGCCCAGGTTTCGCTGAATGCGCGCTGCAATGGATGAAAGTCGCCGTTTACAGCCAGGCCTTCAACGGTCAGCACCTCGCTCTCCCGCACCTGTGGCGCCAACACCATGCAGGAGTTCACGGGCTGCCCATCGACCAGCACGACGCAGGCGCCGCAGTCACCCTGGCTGCATCCGTCCTTGGTGCCGGTAAGACCGAGATCTTCGCGCAGCACACTGAGCAGGGTCCGGCTCGAATCAGAATCAAACTGCCGGGCCTGGCCATTCACAATCATTTGGATGCTGGTATCAGTCATCGGCATTCTCCTCTGCCAGCTCTTCCCATACGGACGTCAATGCACGGCGAACCAGCACCTCTGCCATTTGCCGCCGATAGCTGCCGGATGCACGCACATCACTGATGGGTGAGCTATCATCGCTGGCCAGTTTCGCGGCTCCCGCAATCTGATCGGCTGACAATTTCTTTCCGGCCAGAAACTCTTCGGCCGATACCGCATGCAGCGGAGTCGGAGCCACAGCCCCCAGGACGATTTTTGCGGCGGCGAGAGTCCCATCCGCGTCCCGGCTAAGACGGACACATAAATTGACGATGGAAATGGCCATGGAACGACGATGTCCCAGCTTGAGGAAACACGAAGCCGTCCTCGCCGGCATCAACGGCAATATGACTTCCGTCAGGATTTCATCGGACTCCATGACGGTGGCCCCTGGTCCGGTAAAGAAATCCGTGAGGGCAAGCTCACGCTGGCCGGAAAGGGAGCGCAGCACGATCCTTGCGTCATAAGCCAACAGGGGTGGAACGAGATCCGCGGCGGGAGAAGCATTAACGATATTGCCGCCGATCGTTCCCCGATTTCTTATGGGTGGTCCGGCGAAATGACGGCAGGACTCAGCCAGCGCCGGAAACAGGGCGGCGATCGCGGTATCGTTGAGTATCCGTGAGAGAGTGACATATGGGCCAATGCGCATTTCGCGTTCATCGCAGACTATGGAATCCAGCGAAACCCGCTGCAGATCGACCAGCACTTCCGGCTCAAAAACTCGATCCCTCATTCTCAGAATCAGATCCGTTCCACCCGCAATAACCTTCGCGCCTGCGCCAATCCTGCTCTTGATACTCAGGGCATCTTCGAGCGTTTCCGGTGCTATGTAGTCGGGTGTGAGCATACCGGATTATGCCATTTCCACGGGTTTCGTGTCTTTGGCAAAGCCGATCAGGGCGTCAGCGGCCACAACTCCACGGCCTTCGGGCAGGACCATCAGCGGATTCACATCCAGTTCCAGCAATGTGTCCCAGTGATGCCCGGCAAATTCAGCGATGCTGAGTATGGCATCGATAAGAGCTTCCATATCGCCCGCCTGGCTGCCACGAAAGCCTGTCAGCAGCTTCGAAATCACCAGGGATTCAATCGCAGCGGCAACCGTCTTCCGGTCCGTTGGCAACAGCAGACTCACACTGTCGGTCATCAATTCAACCAGCGTCCCACCTGCGCCAATCACCAGAGCCGGCCCAAACTGCTGGTCGCGATTGATGCCGACAATCAGCTCTGCAACGGCACCCATCACCATGCTTTCAACCAAAAACTCGTCCACGGTTCCGTGCTTTTCTGCAACGGATCGAGAAATTGTTTCGACTGCAGTGCTCACCTCCTCGGCACTGTGCAGCCTGAGCGTCACTGCACCCAGCTCCGATTTGTGCAGGAAGGACTCTCCGGCCGCTTTGACAACCACCGGGTAGCCGACCCGCTCTGCGGCAGCAGCGGCCTCAGCGGCAAATACCCGTTCGCCAGCTGGTATGGGCAATCCAAAACTCGCAAGATGGTTTTTGCTCTCCCACTCGTCCAGGAAAACAGTCTCACTATCGTTCGCAGCAGGACTTGTGTTGACCCAGGGAAGAGTCACCGTGGCATCATTGCCTGCGCGAAAAGCATAGTACCCGGCGGCAGCAGCATAGGCAGACAGACCATCTTCAAAACCCTGCAAAGGAATGACCCCATTGGCGGTCAAATGCACTCGCATGCTTTCGGGCAACAGCTCGCTAATGGTACTAACTACAAAAGCGGGCATTCCGGTTCGCTTATGTGCCGCGATAAAAGCATCCAGGGCTACCACCCATTCATTTACTTCGGCAGCAACTTCATAGGATTCAATGCTGGGATGGTCGTAAATCAGGAAAGCAGCATCGTGCTCGCCAGACATGGCGGATGTAAAACAACGCTCCTGGGCAGCCCCGTCACCCCAGATCGAGGTGTTGTAGTCAAATGGATTGGATACGGTGACGTAGTTTTCAAACTGGGCATTCAGATCAGTCATTTGTGCATTGGAAAACGGCGTCATTTCCAGGCCGAATCCATCCGCGAGATCCGCCATGATCGATGCCTCACCACCAGAACAGGACAGGCTCAGGACATTGCGGCCCGTGAGAGGACCAGCAAAATCCAACACCTTCAGGGTCTCCAGCATACGGTTGAGTGAATGTACACGGATAACCCCCAGGCGCTGGAATAACGCGTCATGCAGGGTATCAGAGCCCGTCAGGGAGCTGGTGTGAGAACTGGACTGGCGTGCGCTGGCCTCGGTTTTCCCCACTTTCATGACCACAATGGGAATTCCCTTCTCCAGCGCCCGTGCCGCCGCCTGTGAGAAATGCCCGATATCGTCTATACCCTCGATATACATTCCTATGGCCGTGACCCGATCGTCTTCGAGCAGTGCGTCAATATAATTACCCGCGCCAAGGACCGACTGGTTGCCGGTGCCAATGACATGAGTGAAATTGACTGAACGCAAGTTCATGGTCAGGTTCATGGCGATGTTGCCGCTTTGCGATATAAGAGCTACTCCACGTTCAACCGGTTCGCATCCGAACAAATAAGGCCACAGGGCGCACTTGTCCAGAAAATTCAAAAAACCGAAAGTGTTCGGACCGATCAGCGGCATCTCTCCGGCGGCCTCGATCAGCTCCTGCTCCAGCGCCCGGCCCTCCGTTCCCATTTCCGCGAAGCCGGCCGCATAACAGACACACCCACCGGCTGCGGCGCCGGACAGACTCCTGACGACTTCTATGGTCTGTTCGCGATTGACACCAATATGAGCCGCATCCGGCACCCCGGGCAGATCTTCAATACTGGGGTAACACGGAAAACCTTCCATGAATTTGCGCCTGGGGTGAACAGGCCAGATATCACCCTCAAAACCCATTTCGATGGAACGCCTGATCGCCATGGCCGCAATCGTGCCACCGACAAAGGCGATACTGCGTGGCGCGAAAAGCCGGGCCAGTTTTTGAGAACAGGCAGTCACCTGTATCTTCCCCTGTATTGAAGAAAATTCATGATTAGTGATCCGGGAAGATGTTTGTTGCTAGTATTCGACAGTAGTGAAAAATTTTCGATGTTCATGCATGACCGGCCGGAAGAAGGGGCATGATGGTCCAGGCCGGCACGGTGATGTCGAAATTGTGTCGTTTGTGTCGCATAAAGCACGTCTGATTTAGCCGCGATATCTCATCATATGGCTGTCTGCAAAATTCAATGGGCCGAAATGATTTTCCCCACCAATATGAAAGGAAAGCGCAATGTCTGAACATGTCAGGGTAAGCCGCAACGGCGGCGTTCTCGAGGTCGTTATCGACAAACCAAAGGCCAATGCCATCGATATCAAAGTCAGCCAGGCGCTGGGCGAGGCATTCGTGACTCTGCGCGATGACCCGGACTTGATGGTTGGCATCATCACCGGTGCGGGGGAACGTATTTTTTGCGCCGGCTGGGATCTGAAGGCGGTGGAATCCGGTGAAATGTCGATGGATAACTGGTGGGAAGACGATTACGGCCCCGGTGGCTTTGCAGGCCTGACCGAACTATGGGATTTGAACAAACCGGTCATTGCGGCTTTGAATGGGATAACGCTGGGCGGCGGTGTCGAAATCATGTTGGCCTGCGATCTGATCATTGCCGCGGATCACGTAGAGCTTGGGCTGCCGGAAATGCCGCTGGGTATTGTGCCTGATGCGGGTGCGATTCAGCGTCTGCCACGGCGCCTGCCCTACAACAAGGCCATGGAAATGCTGCTGCTCGGCAAGAGAATGGGAGCTGAGGAAGCCGCGCACTATGGACTGGTCAATGCCGTGGTGCCACTTGACCAACTCATGGCTACCGCCAGAGCCTGGGCAGAACAACTGGCCGGCGTTGCACCACTGGCCCTGCAATCGGTCAAGGAACTGTTACGAGGCATCGAAGGCGATACGATCCAACAGGCCTTTCAGACCATGCGTACCGCCGATCTACCCATTTATCGTCAACTTCTTAAATCGGATGACGCGCAGGAAGGCATTAGCGCATTCGTTGAAAAACGCCCGGCGGACTTCAAAGGGAAATAAGCCTCGCCGGTAGAGGACAAGAGCCACGATAAGCGACAGAGAATATGTCACAAAAACTCAAGTACATTGACCCACAGGATGTCGTCAACATCACCTGTATTGGTGGCGGCCCTATCGGTGCCGGCTGGTCTGCGTGGTTCCTTGCCAGGGGCTACAAGGTTACCTCCTATATTCACGAAATGTCCGAGGAAGCCTCTTTGCGCTCGCTGATCGACAACGCCTGGATCAGCCTGGAGTCTCTTGGCCTCGATGAAGGCGCATCTCGTGACAATCTCAGATGTACCAATGACCTTGCCGAAGCAGTCGCCGATACAGATTTTGTGCAGGAGTCCGCACCGGAGAGCCTCGAACTGAAACAATCGCTTTATGTCCGGCTGGATGAACTGGTGCCAGGCAATATCGTGATTTCATCCAGCACCTCAGGCCTGCCGATGACAGACATCCAGGCCACATGTTCCAACCCACAGCGCGCCGTGGTCGGACACCCTTTTAATCCACCTTACCTGCTTCCGCTGGTCGAGGTCGTCGGTGGCGAAAAGACAGATCCCGATGCCGTGCAATGGCTCGTTGATTTCTACCGCCTGGCCGGCAAGGCGCCACTGGCCCTGAACCGGGAAATCCCGGGGTTTATCGCCACACGATTGCAGGAAGCCATGTGGCGCGAGGTTCTGCACATGATTGATAATAACGAGGCCACGGTGGAACAAATCGATTTCGCCATCGTCAACGGACCGGGTCCGCGATGGGCCATGATGGGCCCTTGTCTGACTTACCACATCGGGGGCGGCGAAGGCGGAATGGCCTATTGCCTGGACCAGTTCGGCCCGGCGCTGAAACTCCCATGGACCAGGCTCAAAGCGCCTGAACTGGCCCAGGAATTACGGGAAAACCTGATCGCAGGCGCTGCTGCCATAGCCGGCGACCGGGATTACACAGCCCTGAACCGGGAGCGCGACCAGGGTCTTGTCGCCATCAGTAAGGCACTGAAGGAAATAGCGGCCTCGCTGAGAAAAAACTGGCCCGCACATCCCATAAAAGATTCGAGCTAAGACCCCCGGCGCTTTTTCTCCTCGCTGACTGCCCTTTGCCGTTCGGGTGAGGATAGAAGAGCACGCCGTTGTTCCTGCCACTCTTCATAATCGTACTTACTTAATTCGAACGCGTTGAGAAGATGTTTGGTCGATGCCATGGCCGATTTGAAGTTGTCAGCGCAGGCCTCTGCGGTTTTTTTAGCTGTTTCGTAACTGGCGCCCTGAACGACCCGGGATACGATGCCGGCCTGAAGTGCCGCAGTCGCATCCAGGCGTTCACCCAGCACCAGCAGGCGGAAAACGCCGTCGCGGCCTATCCGTTCACGCATTCTCAATACAGCGCTCGGACTGTAGAGTAAACCAAGACGGGAAGCCGGTACCTGGAAGAATGCAGACTCCGAGGCGATACGATGGTCACAGCTCAGGGCCAGATCAAATGAGCCACCCATGCAGGGGCCGTCAATGGCAGCGATCACCGGTATGGGCAGATTCAGAATCTTATGCGTCACTTCTTCTATGGCATCATCCATACGCAGGTCATCAACCGTGCCTGTCATATCGGCCAGATCAGCGCCTGCACTGAAAAAACCGGTGCTTCCACTGATAATGACGGCGAAGGTATCTTCAGAAATCTCGCTGGAGAGAGCCTCGCTCAGTCTGGCCAATAATGTGAACGATAAAGCATTCCTCCGTTCAGGCCGATTCAGAAAAAGTGAAACGATGCCCGCCTGGTTTTCCACTCGAATGGTTTCAGTCATATTTCCACCTTACCGATTTATTCCCTGCAATATACGGAGTGCTCTGGAATCAATCCAGTTTTTCATTTTGAGCGCTGAAAATGAAGAACCGCGGGCGTAACCGAAAATCTTCTACTTCTGTCGAATACCAGCAACAACCGTCAAACGTATTCACTAATCATGTACCAAATCGTTAGAGGAATACGTGAAATGAAAGTCGGAATGTCACTGGGAATCAGTCCCCGAGAGCCAATCTCACACACCGTGGAAGTTGTTCAAAATGCCGAGAGGCTGGGTTTTGATAGCGCCTGGATCGCCGATGTTCAATTGTCGATGAAGGACTGTTATATCGCGCTCGCTTTGTGTGCCGTGAATACTTCGACCATCATGCTGTCCACCGGCGTTACCAACCCTGTTACACGGCATCCCACAACCCTGGCCAACGGCTTCACGGCACTCAACGAAGTAAGCAACGGGCGCGCCATCATCGGCCTGGGCACCGGTTGGACCGGCGTTTACTCCATCGGGCTCAAACCAGCGAACATTGGCTTCCTTGAAGAGTCCATCAATAACATCAATACATTATGTGAGGGTGGTGAGGTTGCCGGCGTGGACGGTAAGCCCTATCACCTGGTCACGGCAAACGGGCGAATTCCGATCTACGTTGCCGCCAATCAGCCCCGCATTCTCGCCATGTGCGGCAGGGTGGCAGATGGAGTCATCCTGATGGGTGGAGCCAATGTTGAGTTCACCAGGTGGCAGATGGACCATGTGCGGCGTGGCGCGGAAGAAGCCGGCCGCGATTTCAACGAAATCAAATTTGACCTCTGGTCGACCATCGGCATTTCCGATGACCGCGACCAGGCCCGGGAGGATGTCAGCCACTGGGTCGCCTCGCAAGCCGAGACCTTCAGCAAATGGAAACACCTGCCGGAATTCCTGCATCCTTTCAAAGAAGATTTCCAGCGTGCAAGCGACGCCTATAACCGCCTGGAGCATATGTCCTCACACGCCGGCCACAAGGGTTCCGTTTCTCCGGAGTTCACAGATTACGTCGCCATTGTCGGCACGGCGCAAGAGTGCCTCGAACAGATTCGTGCACTCGATGAACTGGGCCTTGACGGGATCACCCTGGCATTTCGGGCTGGCAAAGGCGGCAGACTGGCCCGCATGGAAGAAATTTCCGACGGTATCATCAGGCACCTGAAATAGGGAAAGATTGCCGCAACGGGATCTCGCAATGACCGCATCAACCAGCAAC
>Ga0055584_100006772_pt1 | contig 11235 bp, 4 predicted proteins | sample OSDHelmetaG_FD_58716 | JGI IMG/M metagenome (GOLD analysis project Ga0055584, IMG submission 58716) | Pelagic marine sediment microbial communities from the LTER site Helgoland, North Sea, for post-phytoplankton bloom and carbon turnover... | ecosystem: Environmental > Aquatic > Marine >...
GCATTTACTGTTTTGCATTTTTGATCTATGCAGGCTCCGGAGTTAGAAATTGCATTTGTAGTCAAACAGACATTGTATAATCCACTTGCACTAAAAGTATGCGAGGGGTTTTGCAATGTAGAAGTATTATTTGCAGACCCACTTAATGGGTCTCCAAAATCCCAATACCAATCTATAATAGTTCCGGTTGACGTTGAATTATCATTAAAGTTTCTTGTTAATGAGCCTAAAGCACCTAAATGATTAAAGTTGGCGTTTACATTGCAAGGTTCAAAAGATGGGCATAAAACATGTACATCATCGCAAAATGTAGAATAACAAGTGTCTCCATTAACAACGTTACAAACTGTTAAGCAGGCAGTGTAAAGACCTGGCCCACTATATATATGTTGTGGATTTTGAACAACCGAAGAATTTGAAGTTCCACTGGCTAAGTCGCCAAAATCCCAATCCCAAGAAACAATAGTGCCAGATCCGGTAGAAATATCGCTAAAATTAACTGTACATTGGTTCACGTCATATGTGAATTCTGCTTCTGCAGCGCAACAAGCTGTAAACTCTATATCATCGATTCCAAAATCATTAGCCCCCGGAAAGGGAAAGGGAAAGCCACCAATAAAACCAGACCCAGTTTGCGAAATTTCGATATCAACCAAACCTGTTGAGGATGCAACCCACTGAGTACTATATTTAACCCAATCATCGTAATTGGTTGATGCAGTTGCTACAGAAGCTATTGTGGTACCATCTATCAAAAAACTTAAATCTTGATAATTCAATGCGCCAACCCCGCCAGTTATTGCTCGCACAGCCCAAAATGAAAAAGTATATGTTTCTCCAGCAATAACAGGCACATTAGATTGGCCCCAAATAGTGGAGCTTAAGGAAACAGCATTTTCTCCATCAACAATTAAGTAACTTCCCAAAGCATTTCCAATTGTGTGATCAAAAATATCATTACCCCATGGGGCACTAGAGCACTTTGCAGAAGGCTTATTTCCAACACAGTAGCTAGAATTGGCGCAAGCACAATTATTTGCCAAGGAGGAATAAAACCCTGTATTACCAGCACTAAAATTACAATTGGTAACCAAATTACAAGTTGGAATATCTGTAGCTAATGTAAAATAATTAGGTTCATTTGGGTCTAAGGTTGCAACAACACCATCACTCATAATCATACTATAGGCCGCAGGTATTATTGAACTTACTAAACTATTGCCTTCGTTTAGCCATTCATCAATAGGGGAGCCCGTAGATCTCAATGACGCAACATGATTAGCATATTGATAAAAATCTGAATTACAATTGTCATTTAAATTACTATACCAAGATAATGCAACATTACATGTAAAAGGATAAGGAGTAATCCCATGCCATGGTGAATAATATTCGTCAAGCGACCAATATTCACAATCCGACACTCTTAAAATTGATGATTCTAAATTAGTGCTAAGTGAATTTGGATTATCAAAATAATAGCGTGCAGTAAGAGCCGTATAAGCTCTTGGATCGTTATAGGACATTGCTGCGGGCAATACTATATTGTTTATTCTTATAGGCCGATATTTATTAGCACCACTTTCTAATCCAACCGGAAAATCAAAAAATTCATAAAGCGTTCTCTTTCCAAAATGCCTAAACGGCCCTTTAACGTAGCTATTATTATTTGCATTAAAAACATTGCCTCCTTCTTTTATTCCCAACATATGATTGGCTGGATCTATTATAGGATATGTAAAATGACCCTCAACAAAATTTATCTCCTTATCAACAATGTATAGTCCATTAATATCTACACCACTTGGGTTGTCAATTTCAAGATTGGGTAACATTCCTTTGAATTCTCTTAAATTGGTTGGTGTTCTATACATAGCTTGTTTTATTGTTCCAGAAAAGCGAAAAATACCTGCCCCAACTGGATCGCCAGTTGTGCTATAAGCAAAATAATTGTTGTGCTGCAAGTCGCCTTCTAGATTAACTACTCCAGATTTAAACTTCATTCTCCTATCATTTCTAGTTTCTAAAGTACTTTTAACGGTAAGGCTTCCTAATACTTCAAAACCACAATTCTGTCGAGGATTAATAACTAAATTATCAATTACTAATGGAGTTGCTAAACTAACTCGACAGTCAAATGATGGGTCAGGATATGCTGAAGCTGAAACCATAGCTAAAATTAAAGTTGCAGAAGTAGCATCCACTATAGAATTATTCGTGGAGGTAATTTTAAACTCACGCTTCACCGAAATAGCACCATTAATTAACATTGTAGAGTTAGGATTTGGTTTATCAATTACTATTCTTCCTATTAATCCTGAAAATAGTGCGGGATATCCATTTGGTGCATCAATATTTTCAATAAACTGATCACCTTCTCCAACAAACATTAAACCTCCATCCTGCATTGTTACGCTATTTGTTACATTTTTTATTATACAATCTCCTTTTAGCTTAAAAAGGCCTGTTCTAAAAAATATTCCAGTAGAAGGGTGACCACCAAGAGTTGTTAAACCATTTATTATAACATCTCCTGTATTTAAAACAAAAGTTGCATATTGACCAGAGGCTGCCCCTTTGGTAACTTGAACGTTATGTAACTCCCATGGATTTGAGGTTCCGGTATTTACAACAATATTGTGCAGCCCTCCATAAAAATTAAACTCTCCATTGTTGTGCTGAAAATTATTTCCAGTTTGCAGAGTAACATCCCCCCGAATTCCCATGTAATAAGATGAAGGGGCGATAATAGTTGCCGTAGAGCTTAACACATTTAAATCATCTCTAATAATAAAGATATTGTTTATCGAAATAGTACCATTATATGCTGATCCTATTTCAAATCGCAATACCTCAGTTAGCGCATTAACCTCACAATTTCCAGCAAGTGGATCGTTAAAATGTACTACATGATTGTTAATATTATTTGGATGTGTTGCAGGTATTATTGTTAGCCCCCCAATTGAAGGGTTTACTGTACTCCAATTTCCTGCAGTTGTCCAGTTATTGTTTAAAGTTGCATTAGTCCAATAGAAATCGATAATTTGGGCGTTCAATGAGGTCGCTAATCCCATATAGCATAACGTGATTAATATATAAGCTACTTTTTTCATTTTAATTTGTTTTATGTTGTCTTGGTATTTTATCACATCTATAAACGCAAATACATTTGGAAAAGTGACAACACAAATAAACCGCTCAAATTCCAATTTTGTGCAGCCTTAAATAGGTTTTGCGACGAATGCCCTGCATTTTTGCGACTAATATACGGGGGATTATAAATATCTTAGCTCTTTTTTTAAGACAAACAAATTACAGATTCAATTTAGAAAATTGTGTGCTGAGTTTTTTCAACTTTTCTTGATAGGTAACTCCAATGGGAATGGTTTTGTCCAATATGTTTAGCTTTTCTTTACCGATAGAATCTATTTTGTTAACATTCACCATGTAGGACCTATGAACCCTAACAATGTTAGAGTTTTTAAGCTTCTGTTCAATGTTTTTCATAGTTGATCGGCATAAAAAAACTTTTTTAATGGTATGTATTTCAATATAATCTTTATGTGCCTGAATATATAAAATGTTATTCTGGTCAATTCTTGTTTTTGTTTTATCCGCTTCAATTGTTAAGTATGATTTTTTTCCTAAATTTTTAAGTATTCGTTGAACTATCGCATGCTGTATATGCTTGTTATAAGCAATAATATTGACCTTAAAAGCTAGGTAGATGACTCCTACAATAAATAAGCCGATAGAAATAATAAACCACCATGTTTTATAGAAAGGGGGGTGTAAAATAAATTGTGTGATTATTGGCGATGTCCATTCACCTTGTGGAAGCTTTCTAGCTGAAATTTCTAGACTAACTTCTCCGCTTTCTGGCAATGAATGCAGAGAAATGGTGTGGTTTTTTGTATAATGCCATATTTCCGACAATCCATTAAACCTGTATTTGTATTGAATTTCCCCCAAAGATTTATAATTCAATCCCAAGAAATGGACGTCTAACTTTTTATTTCCTGGATATAAGTCAATGGTTTGGTTAAAATCAATTTTTTTTCCATTAAGCTCAACATTTAGCATTCTTAAGGAGATTTCTGAAGTATCTGCTTTGAATGTTGCAAGGTCTATAATTGAAAGTCCCTTTTTTGTACCGATGTAAATTTTATTTCTAATACTCTTTATATCTGTTATTTCATTAGAAATTAGACCATTACTCATTGAGAAATATTCAACATCGAAATAGTTGTTGGCATTTAACATATGTAGTCCCTGATTAGTTGCAACCCATATATTATCCTTTTCATCAACATGAAGGCATGTTAAATCATTAGTGATTAGCCCATTTTCAGCATTAATATTTATAAGATCATTATCTCCTTTGCGTATTAAAATGCCCGCCCCTCTAGTGGCAACTATAAGCTCTTTTTTACTATTGAATTCAATTTCAACTATTCGTTTTTTAAATAAAGAATCTTCATTAGCCATATCATAGCTAACACCATTATTTTGCCTAATTAAACCATCTCTTGTTCCTATCCAAAAAGAATTTTCATTAATAATTTCTACATCTTCAATTATGGTGTTTTTTGCGTTTAAAGAGATTTCTGAAAATTCATCATTTTTATATTTTATGCCGTAGCTTTTAGTGAAAATATAAATGATTTTATTTAGTGATATTATAGACGCTAATCCGGATTTAACAAGGTTTGGATAAATAAAATCATCACAGAAATTATATAGCTTTTTATTTCGGTGCAGTAAATCACATTTATCTTTTACTAAGTTGAAGTTATTGCTGTTAATATTTTGTTTGTTATTAATTAATAAATTAATAGGGTTCGACAACTTCGAACTTTCAAAAAATTGCATAGAGTCTCCATAACTTATCGCCAAACTGCTGTTATATATGTTAAGCTCGTTTATGTAATTGTTGATTAGCCCATGACTTTTGTCAAATGAAATAATATTAAAACTTGGAGTGTAGAAAACCCCTTCCTGGGTTGTTGTAATCCAATAGCCCCCTTCTAGGTCTTTTAAACAGCTAGATATTGTAAGGGTTTTGAGAACATGTTGTTTTTTAATAAACTCCTCATTTTTTATTTTGTAAATGTATAGGCCCGAATTCTCTGTTCCAACAAAAATATCTCCATCATTAGACCGGTCAAAACTCGTAATTCTATTATCAAAAAATATCTGGTTGCTTATTGTTGAGCTATTTATATTGTAAATTACAATTGACTTTGGCGTATTAAAACATAACAATGAATCAGCGTGCAAATATGCTTTAGTTCTAATTAAATTAAAGTGCTGTGTTGATTTTAAGATGGTCGAATCTTTGAAAAAATAATTAAGTACATCATTTGATGTTTGATTATCGCATTTATAAGTAATATAATTATCCTCAATATTTGCAATGGTTATATTATATGGGGTACTCTCATTATTTATTTTTTTTAGAATACCCTCTTTAGATATGGTAATAAGACCATTGCCAAGAGATCCGAAATGCACATTTTCATGATTATCGATAAATATAGAGTTGCTATATTTATATTTTGGAAGATTCTCTGTCAAGAGATCATTGTATGCATATTCTATAAAATTATTTTTTTCGAAATAACACAACGCCCCACCTATAGATAAAATCCAAATTCTGCCTTTAGCGTCTTTTATAATTTCAAAATTCACATTATCTATCAAGCCATCTTTAGTTGTGTAATTTATAAAATCATAACCGTTAAATTTTGAAACTCCTCTATCTGTCGTGAACCACATATATCCCTCTGAATCTTGAACAACACCATATACTTCAGAACTAGGCAATCCATTTTCTACATTATAATTTATTAATGAGTACTTAGCTTTAAGGTATAAATTCTTCGAAGGAATTTCTTGAGCATCAACTTTGCGTATCAATAAGCAAAATAGAATATGTAGAATTAGGATGATGCGTTTATTCATCTTTACTGAAAATTTCAGCTAAAGCAATATGATATTCTGGGAATTCAGGCAAGTTATTGTGCTTCCCTTCTTCTATTGTATATAACTTTATACCTAGATTCTGCTGGATGAGTTCTTCAGCATGATGATAACCAATAAGTTGGTCGTCTGTTCCGTGAAAAATATAAATTGGACAATCTACATCATTAACTATTTTGAAGGTCGACAGCTTGTATTTCATCAATTTGGTAATAAGCTTTGGGTAAATCTCTCCGCCTAAACGATTCAACGATGTATAAGGAGTCTCTAATACTAGTGCAATTGGATTATTCTCTTTTGCCAAGTAAGCTGCAATTCCAGATCCCAACGATCTGCCATAAACTCTAATTTTGCCTTCTCCGTATTCATCTACCGTTTTGTCATAAACATGTTGGGCATCTTTCAAAAGTTGTTTTTCAGAACTAATTCTACCACTGCTTTTACCATAGCCACGATAATCAAATACAATAACGTCTTGGTTCAATCTTGTGAAGTCTAAGCCAACGTATCCCCAAGATGCCAAACTACCAGCATTTCCATGGAAGTAAATTACAACCCCTTCTGGATTATCAACTTTAAAATGAACAGCATTTAATGTTGCTCCAGCAACCGCATAATTTCTTTCAGACCAATTACCACCAAATTCGTATTTGAAATTAAGAGGGGTTTTTTCCGGAACAAAAATCAATTTTTCCTGAAACATATATGCTGCACCCAAAACAAGCACAAAAAACAAAACTGATATAATCATTACCCAAACTAGCACTTTTTTCAATTATTATAATTTTTCAAATTCCTCTCTAATATAATGAGAGATGTCGTCTGTTTTAACCCGAAGCGAAATTTAACGTTTTTTCATAAAAGAACTCGCCAATCAGTTTGAGAAAAAATATCCAAAATTGGGCTATTCAACCCCAAACTAATTAACACGAATAACTCGAAAACAACTAATACTCTCATTCCAAAACCCCATCACATTTACTGTTCTTAACAAACTTACTCATTTCAACCTCAGCGTAAACGAAATGCTCGTATATTTAGCAAAAACGGAATATATGGCATCTGCATTTGGACATGCACTAGCAGCTTTTACAATTGGCAAAACAATGCCTTTTAGAAAGCAAACTTGGAAATTTTGGCTTGCTGGTATTATTTGCTCTATTTTGCCAGACGCTGACGTTCTCTCGTTTCATTTTGGCATAGCATATCTTGACATTTGGGGTCATCGTGGAATGACACATTCTATCTTTTTTGCAGTTATTACTGCGGCATTATTCACATTACTATTCTTTAAAAAAGATAATAATAAACTACTTATTTTCCTTTATCTGTTTCTTGCAACCGTTTCGCATAGTGTGTTAGACGCAATGACAACAGGTGGTGAGGGAGTTGCTTTCTTTTCCCCTTTCGAAAACAGTAGATACTTTTTCCCTTGGAGAGGAATTAGAGTTTCACCAATAGAAGCTTCTAGGTTCTTTAGTGAATGGGGATTAAGGGTAATTAAAAGTGAATTGATTTGGATAGGAATACCATCTATAGTTTTGCTGTCCTTTTCTCATGTGCTAAAAACATTTTTAACTAAAACCCCAACTAGCGGCGAGGAGAAGTAATTAATAGCTATTGATAGATTGCATACCTTTGCCTTATCGAAAATCTACGTCCATTATCAGATTGGTTGCCCATTACGCTTAAGGAAGCGAAGAAAAAAGGGTGGGAAGAATTAGACGTTGTTCTGATTTCAGGAGATGCATACGTTGACCATCCAGCTTTCGGCACGGCCGTAGTAGGCCGAATTATAGAAAGCGAAGGGTTCAAAATTGGTATTATACCCCAGCCCAATTGGAAAGATGATTTACACGAATTCAAGAAATTCGGTAAACCAAAGTATTTCTTTGGTATTACATCGGGTTGTATGGATACTATGGTAAATCATTATACCGCTTCTAAACGAAAACGATCTACTGATGCATATACCCCTGGCGGTGAATCTGGTTTTCGACCTGATTATGCTGTTTCGACCTATTCTAAAATATTAAAAAAGCTATATCCTGAAGTTCCTATTGTTATAGGCGGGATTGAGGCTTCTTTAAGACGTGTTACTCATTACGACTATTGGTCGGACAAATTAATGCCTTCAATTTTGGAATCAAGCCAGGCCGATTTATTAGTTTATGGGATGGGTGAGCAGCCTTTAAGAGAAATTTTACAATTATTGAAACGTGGTGTACCGTTTCATCAATTAACTATGGTTAAGCAGACCTCTTATCAGCGTGCAATAGACAATGGTGTGCCAAAAAACAAAAAGTGGGCAGATGTTGACTTAAACAGTCACGAAATTTGCCTAAAAGATAAAAAAGCCTTTGCCGCAAATTTTAAGCATGTTGAGCAAGAATCTAACAAAACATTTGCCGACAGAATTGTACAGAAAGTAGGCGATAAAAATACAGTTATCAACCCTCCATTTCCCACGATGACGGAAGGTGAAATTGATAATTCATTCGACTTGCCTTATACACGATTACCGCATCCAAAGTATAAAAATAGAGGGCCTATTCCTGCATATGAGATGATTAAGTTCTCTGTAAACATGCATCGTGGATGTTTTGGTGGTTGCAGCTTTTGCACAATATCTGCACACCAGGGTAAGTTCATTGCTAGCCGATCTCAAAAATCAATTTTAAAAGAGGTCGACCAAGTAACCGAAATGCCTGATTTTAAAGGCTATATTTCTGATTTAGGTGGTCCATCCGCTAACATGTACAAAATGAAAGGTAAGGACATGGCGATATGTGACAAATGTGTTAGCCCTTCATGCATACATCCCGTTGTCTGCAGCAATTTAGACACGAATCACGCTGCGATGACAGATATTTATCGTAAGGTAGATGCTAATCCTAAAGTTAAAAAGGCATTTGTAGGAAGTGGCATCCGTTATGATTTGCTTACCGAGGAGTATAATAAAAATGCTGATGATTCAATTGATGAATATCTTGAACAAGTGCTTACGAAACACGTTTCGGGAAGGTTAAAAGTAGCGCCCGAACATACTGCTGACGAAACGCTAAAAATAATGCGAAAGCCTTCATTCAAACATTTTAAGGCGTTTAAAAAGAAATTCGATCTTATCGATAAAAAATACAATCTCAAACAGCAACTTATCCCCTATTTTATTTCGAGCCACCCTGGTTGTGAAGAAGGTGATATGGCTAATCTTGCTGTTGAAACTAAAGAAATGGGGTTTCAATTGGAGCAAGTTCAAGATTTCACACCTACTCCTATGACAGTGGCAACTGTTATCTACTATTCGGGATATCATCCATATACGCTTAAGCCTTATCTAACGCCAAAAACAGAACAAGAAAAGAAAAAACAACACCGATTCTTCTTTTGGTATAAAAAAGAGAACCGAGATTGGATAAAACAGGAGCTAATTAAAGCCAAACAACCTGAATTAATTAAACGACTGTTAGGTGGAAAAAAAGAAGAAACGAAACTACCAAAATGGCTTGCCGAAAAGAGAAAAAACAAATCGGATAAGCTGAAGAACAAAAAATTCAAATGATCTAGTTCATTCTAAATCATTTGAAACACTTCCAACAGCATTCACTTTTTATGCAAAAAAACCTAAACCGACTATAAGTTGGTTTAACTCAATTACTTCGAAACAACAAACTGTTTTGTATTGCTATGCATGTCATCATTTAGCGTATATAGATATATACCTGAGCTAAGGTTAGTACCGTTTAACAAAATCTTGTTTGTACCTAGTTGAGCATTAATAATTTCTGAATAAACAAGTCTGCCGTCAATAGATTTTATAGTAAATGTTAGCTTTTTAGCCGATTTACTTTGATAAGTTATATTCGAAACATTACTAAATGGGTTGGGTGTATTTTGACTTAATTCAAATCCAATAATATCTAATTGGCTTATTCCAAGATATGGACCTGTTAGCGTCCATGATTCAGATACTGTAAATCCTGATGCATCTGTGACTAATATTGTATAAACACCAGGCTGAAGATTAAATCTATCTTCTGTTGTTGGGCCATCTGTCCATGAGATAGTATACGGGGCTGTTCCTCCTGAAATAGATACATCAATGTAGCCATAACTGTAATTATTTTGAGCATCATAAAAAGGGTTAAAAGGTAAACCAACTACATCCAACGTATTTGTTAATTCTGGATAGCAATCTGCATATGTTATTAAATAAGGTGTCCCAAATGCTTCACAATTAGTCTCTACTGTTGGAAATCCACTTGGTATAGGTGGAATATCAAATACTGCAGTAATTGAAGCGCCAGCAACAGCCGTAAGAGAAAATCCGGGTATTGTATATACTTCATCTTGGGCAATCAAATTACAACTATCAGCATAATTATAGACCAAAAAATCTGGAACATCAAAGTCAATATCAACTGTTCCCGTATTGGTAATACTTACCTCCCATTGACCATTAGGGTTACCACTAAAAATAGTTGTTAAATCTAGGCAAAGATTTCCCCCTACTATATCGAGCAAAGGCTGACTCAATGGCAATCCAAAAGCTAGTTCATCATTTACATTCATCTGCGATCCATCAGGAAAAGTAAAAATCATTGGGTAAATTAGCCAAGTACTGTCTTGCCCTATTAACGATGGACATATCTGACCATTCGGCGAACACCCCTGCAGAGTATCCCAAGTAAAAAGTGTGACATTAGGGTCTTGGGCAGTAAAGGGCGTAATATAATAGTTACCTAAAAAAATACTATCCTCATATGTAGGACAATTTCGAGTAAATTTTACCGAATCGCCCAAATTTAATAGTAGTTGATTATTTGTCTGTGCTATTGTTGCCTCTGCCTGATTTGTAACTGGCCCTGAAGCTTCAGGTGTTACAGCCCAAACAATATCTGATGTAGAGTTTAGGGTAAAACCTTCTGCAAGCAAGTTAATTGTATCGCCGCAACATATTGTATCATTCGGTAATAATAAAACATTTCCAGGTAAGCATACCGTGTAAGGGAAAGATGTCATAGAACATCCTAAAGCGTTACTAAGCTCCACCGTGAAAGGGCCTGAAACAGATAAATCATTATAAGAAACACCATTGGCCCCCGGAATAGCAACACCATCTAGATACCATTGAACCGCAAAGGTTGAACTATTAGTGACTTCCAACAAAGAATTAACAGCATCAAAAGCTATATTAGGTAATGGCGGATAATCTAATACAGTAATACCATAAGCACTCGAGAAACTTGAACA
>Ga0055584_100006773_pt1 | contig 11232 bp, 5 predicted proteins | sample OSDHelmetaG_FD_58716 | JGI IMG/M metagenome (GOLD analysis project Ga0055584, IMG submission 58716) | Pelagic marine sediment microbial communities from the LTER site Helgoland, North Sea, for post-phytoplankton bloom and carbon turnover... | ecosystem: Environmental > Aquatic > Marine >...
GGCGATTGTCTGCAATATCGGGCATTTCGATTCCGAAATCCAAGTCGCCGCCTTGCGGAACTACACATGGGATAACATCAAGCCGCAGGTAGATGAGATCGTGTTCCCTGACGGCAAGCGGATGATTCTGCTTGCTGAAGGCCGCTTGGTAAATCTGGGTTGTGCAACGGGACATCCAAGTTTCGTGATGAGCGCCTCGTTTACCAACCAGGTTCTGGCGCAGATCGAGCTTTGGCAGAACGCCTCCAATTACGAGCGAAAAGTCTATGTGCTCCCGAAGCATTTGGACGAGAAGGTTGCGGCGTTGCATTTGGAAAAGTTGGGTGCGCAACTGACCGCGCTTTCCGCGGAACAGGCGGCTTATATAGGCATCAGTGAAACTGGTCCGTTCAAGTCCGACACGTATCGCTATTAGGCAATCGCGGCACGGCGGGGCGATCAAATTTCTTGTCCGGGACCTATCGCGGTCCTAGACTTCCCGCCGTGACGCGCCTTTTGTTCCTGATATGGGTGGGACTGAGCATTCAGTGGCCATCCACGGCTTTTGCCGCAACTGCCGCGGAAATGAGCATCCCCTGGCCGCTAATCGCGGTGGCGATCTTGTTGACTGCGGTCGTTGGATTTCTGTGGTTGAAATTCCGCCGCGCCGAAAGAAACCTAGCCGTTGCCCACGAGACCATCGCCAAGCACGATACGGAAAAGCAGGATTTAGTCGATCACGAACAGCAACTCCGTGCCGTGATTGACGCGATACCTTTCCCTGTCTGGTGGCGTCGGCAGGATTTAACCCTTATCGGATGCAATACTGCCTATTGCGAAATCCTCGAATCTAACAGCGAGGCCGTCTTGGGGCAAAGCCTTGAACTTGGGGCGAGTGCCATTGACGACGACGGCCGCGGCCTTGCCGCCCGGGCGCTTCAAATGGGAATTGGACTTTCCGAAAGTCACTATATTGTCCACGAAGGCCGCCGCCGTTTATTGGAATTTACCGAAGCGCCGTTAGCAGAAACGAATGGTGGTGTTGGCCTTGCCGTGGACGTTTCCGCCCTTGAACACGTTCAATCGGAACTGTCCTCTCACATCTCCGCACATGGTGAAGTCTTGGAGAGTCTGGCGACTGCCATTGCGATTTTCGGACCCGATAGGCGGCTTAAATTTTTCAACGTTGCTTTCGTTCAGTTATGGGGTATCGGGCCGGATGATCTGAAAAACGAACCCTTGATCGGCGAAATGCTGGAGCTGTTGCGGGAACGCCGGGTGCTGCCGGAATATGTCGATTTTCCAGCCTTTAAACAGGAACAAGACCGTCTATTCATCTCGATTCTGGAGCGACAGGAAGAGTTGATGCATTTGCCGGATGGGCGCACGCTCCGGCGTGCCGTATCGCCACACCCGTTCGGTGGTCTGCTTTTCTTCTTTGAAGACGTCACGGACCGGCTGGCTCTCGAGCGTTCTTACAACACGCTGATAGAGGTTCAGCGAGAGACCATTAACAACCTGCATGAAGGGGTGGCGGTCTTCGCGCAGGATGGAAGTTTACGTCTTTGGAACCCGACGCTGTCGGAAATGTGGAATCTGGAACGAGGTTTTCTGGAAGCCGAACCACACGTATCGGACATTTTGGAAGCGACCCGGCAGTTTTTCCCCAATACCGACGATTGGGAAGATCGCAAGCGGCGTCTCGTCCTTCAAATCACTGAAGGTTCGGTGCGCAATGGACGCCTTGATCGATTGGACGAAAGCGTTCTTGATTTTGCCTGTGTGCCGTTGCCCGATGGCGGATGTTTGCTCAGTTATGTCGATGTCACGGATACGGTTCGTGTCCAGCGCGCTCTCGAGGAACGGAATATGGCGCTGGAAATGGCCGATCAGGTAAAGACAGAGTTTATTGCGAATGTAAGTTACGAATTGCGGACACCGCTCAATACTATTTCCGGGTTTACTGATGTGTTGGACGGCGAGTTGTTAGGCACATTGAATCCAAGGCAAAAGGAATATATTTCCGGAATTGTCATCGCTTCGCGGCAATTGACCGAATTGATTGACGACATTCTCGATCTGGCAACGATCGAAGCGGGCTACATGGCGCTCGATTTACAATCCATCCGGATCGAGCAAATTTTGGCAAATGTTCTCGACCGTGCGAAGGAAAAGATCGAAAGCGGACGTCTGACGCTGGAGATTGATTGCCCGTCTGATGTTGGTGTCGCACGCGTCGATGAAATGCGCATGACGAAGGCATTGTTCAATCTGCTTTGGAACTCAATCATGTTCCAATCCGATGAGGACGCGATTGTGTTGCAGGCTCGGCGGCGGCGGGGCGATATCACGATCGAGATAGTCGATTCCGTCGGCATCGTAACGTCCAGCGAATTGACCAATGTCTACGAGACGTTCGAACATGGCGACCCTTATGTACGAAGAACCGGGTCCGGCCTCGGCCTGGCACTGACGCGGAGTCTCGTGGAATTGCACGGGGGCGCTTTGGAGATACGGAGCGACGCGGAACGCGGGACCCACGCGGTCGCCCATTTCCCAATCGCCGGACCCGCGCCGATCGCCGCCAAGGCTCGGGTCGTGGAATGACACGAGCCGCGAGTTCACATTCGGCATCGACGACAGCCCTTGTCGTTGCGCGCACGGAAGCCGACACGGCGGCGCTCGGCGCGGCCTTGGCGCTATGCGTGAGAAGCGGTGATATCATCGCATTGGAAGGCCCGCTCGGTTCCGGGAAGACAGTGTTCGCGCGTGGATTTATTCGAGCCCTCTGCGGCGAAAACACCGTCGTGCCGAGCCCCACTTTTACCCTCGTGCAAATTTACGATGCGCCGGAATTTCCGGTCTGGCATTGCGATCTCTATCGGCTGGGGGACGAAGACGATGCCTTGGAAATCGGCTTGGAAGAAGCTTTCGCAGACGCGGTAACATTGATCGAATGGCCGGACCGCTTGGGAAGATGGTTGCCGAACAGGCGCCTGTCCGTCGCGTTCGCCGGAGAAGATCGGGACGAGTCGCGCCGGATCGTTTTGGATGGCGATTCAAGTTGGCGCGAACGTATCGAAGGATTGACGGCGTATGCGGCAACGTGAGGCGCGGATAGAAGGTTTTCTGACTGAAGCCGGATGGCGGGACGCCACCCGCGCACCATTACCGGGCGATGCGTCGTTTCGGCGATACGTGCGACTTATTGGGGACAACGGCGCGCGCGCCATGTTAATGGATGCCCCACCGCCGCAAGAGGATGTGCGGCCCTTCGTGACCATCGCAAATCATTTGTTGTCGTTGGGTCTCAGCGCGCCGCAAATTTTGGCCACGGATATCGAGGCGGGACTTTTGTTGCTCGAGGATTTCGGCGATGCGACCTATACCTGGATGCTTCGGAGCGATGGCGACGAAGCGGCGTTGTATCGGTTGGCCACGGATACGCTGATCGAACTGCATCGCCGGTTTTCCGATCCGGGGGATGCGCCACCCTATGACGATGCCCGGTTTATCGATGAAGCGGCCTTGTTGGTGGATTGGTATCTACCGGCGTTGCGGGGGCACGAGACGCCGAAGGTCTTGCGGGAAGAGTATTTGGATCTGTGGCGCGATGTCTTGGCGTTGGCTCGTGATGTACCGGAAACGCTGGTGCTGCGCGACTACCACGTCGACAATCTCATGCACCTCTCCGACCGCCCGGGTGTTTCCGCATGCGGCCTGCTCGATTTCCAGGATGCGGTAATTGGGCCGTCGAGTTACGATTTGGTCTCGCTATTGGAGGACGCGCGGCGCGATGTTCCCGCACCCTTGGCGGCAACCTGCCTAGCGCAATACTTATCGGCATTCCCGGAGCTCGACCCGGATGCCTTTCGCGCCTCCTACGCCATTCTCGGTGCTCAGCGCTGTGCGAAGATCGTCGGCATTTTCACACGGCTCGACAGGCGCGACGGCAAACCGGTCTATTTAGAGCATATTCCACGGGTCTTCCGCTGGCTCTCAGGCGATTTGGAACATCCGGCCCTGGCTGAATTAAGGGCATGGTTCGATCGGGAAATACCCCTCGTCCTCCGAACCGCGCCACCGCGGCAGGGCTGAGCGGATGGTCGAACGCGCGATGATCTTGGCGGCTGGGCTAGGTGTGCGAATGCGGCCGTTAACCGATAGCCGCCCGAAAGCGCTGGTCGAACTGCACGGGGTAACATTGCTGGATCGGGCATTTGCGAAATGCCGGGCGGCGGGCGTCTCGTCGATGGTCGTCAATTCCCACTACATGGCGGAGATGATCCATGCTCATGTCGGCGGCATGGACGATATCGTTCTCTCTCCTGAAGACGACTTGCTGGAAACCGGCGGCGGTGTTTGTAAGGCACTGCCGCATTTGGGACCGCAGCCGTTCTATGTCATCAATTGCGACTCCGTCTGGAATGATAAATCGCCACCGGCGCTGAATCGCCTTTCGGAGGCTTGGCGAGACAATGACATGGACGGGTTGTTGCTGCTGCAACCGACGGAAAATGCGGTCGGATATAATGGTGCCGGTGATTTCAGTATCGATGCGGCAGGGCGGATGCGGCGGCGCGCCGAGGGAGATACCGCACCTCTCGTCTTCATGGGCGTGCAATTACTCCATCCTCGCCTCTTCGAAGGGTGCGTGGTGGCGCGGTATTCCTTGAACCGGCTATACGACCAAGCGCTTGCCGCCGGACGGCTATTCGGATTGGTCCATGACGATGATTGGTTTCATGTCGGCACGCCGGTGGATCTCGCGGCGACGGAACGATTGATGCGCGCCGACGGGGCCGGCGAATGACGCGCGCCGCTTCCGCTCGGACCATCTCGCCTGGCGTGTCGTTCGTCGATGAATTGGCGCGCGGCCTTCTGGCCGAGGCCGGCGGCGATCCGTTTCAACTTGCCGATACGCTCGTCTTATTACCGAACCGGCGCAGTTGCCGGGCACTTCGCGAAGCCTTTCTCCGGGTCGGCGGCGGGCGGCCGATGTTGCTCCCGTCGATGCGCCCTATCGGCGATACGGATGAGGATGAACTCCTGATGGCGGAAGCGCCGCTCGGTGGCGGTGAGGAGATTCCGCCGGCGATCCCGTCGATGCGCCGTCTTTTACTGCTCGCGCGATTGATCCGCGATCACGCGCCGCAAGGAGAGCGAATCACGCTCGATCATGCGACGTATTTGGCGGGCGATCTCGCGCGGTTGTTGGATCAAGTCCAGACCGAGGGGTTGGATTTTGATCGTCTTGAAGATCTCGTGCCGGAGCGATACGCGACGCACTGGCAGAAGACACTCGAGTTGCTCGGTATTGTGACGACAATTTGGCCTGACACTTTGGCGGCCGAAGGATGCATCGATCCGGCGGATCGCCGAAACCGCCTGCTGGAGGCGCTGGCCGCCTTATGGCGGACGGAGCCACCGACGGGGCGTGTTATCGCCGCGGGTTCTACAGGCAGTATCCCGGTCGTTGCGCGATTGCTGCACTGCGTGGCGGAGTTGCCGCGCGGCACGGTCGTCCTGCCGGGCTTCGACGGTGGTCTCGATGCCGAGACGGCCGCCGCCGCCGTGGACGATCAAACCCACCCGCAATACGGCATGCTGCGGCTCGTGGCCCTGATGTCTCTCACGCCCGGCGACGTTACCGAATGGAACGAGACATGTCCGCCGACGCCTGCCGTGAACGCCCTGGGGCAGCGGCGTTTCCTCGTTAGCGAAGTCATGCGGCCCGCGGCGACGACCGAAGCGTGGCGGGAATTACCCCCACTCCCGGAAGCCGCGCTCACGGGGCTCGAACGGATTGATTGCCCGGGCGAAGCCGAAGAAGCGAAGGTTATCGCCCTGGCGCTCCGCCAAGCCCTGGAAGACAAGACGAAAACAGCGGCTCTCGTCACCCCGGACCGGGGCCTGGCTCGACGGGTTGCGGCAGCGCTTCGGCGTTGGGATCTGGAAGTTGACGATTCGGCTGGTGTTCCGCTGTCGCAAACGCCGCCCGGAATGTTTGCTCATCTTGTGGCGGAGATGGTGCGCGAGCGTTTCTCTCCGGTCGCGACCTTGGCGGCGTTGAAACATCCGTTAGCCGCGTGTGGACGAGCTCGCGACGTCTTTCGCGAGGAAGGCCGTCAATTGGAACGGTGGGCTCTGCGGGGACCTCGCCCGGAGCCGGGTATTGACGGTTTGAGGGCTGCCTTGGACCCGAGGACGCCGGTGGAATCCGCACAGGCCATCAACGGCATGCTGAGCGAACTGGAGACGATCCTCGCTCCCTTCGCCACGCTTATGGCGGCGTCGGAAGTCTCCTTGGTCGATATGCTTACCGTCCATTTCGCCGCCGTCGAAGCCTTGGCCGACAATGGCGAGGTCAGCGGCGCCGAGCGTCTCTGGGCGGGGGAGAACGGTGAAGCCTTGGCCGAATTTATCGACGAAGCGAGCGACGCCGCGCGGGTGATCGGGTCCATCGCACCGTCGGTCTACCCGGCGCTCTTATCCGCGCTGATGTCGGGACGGGTCGTGCGGCCGCGTTATGGCCGGCATCCTCGCTTGCATATTTGGGGGCCGCTCGAAGCTCGGTTACAGAATGCGGATTTGGTTATTTTGGGTGGATTGAACGAGGGCAATTGGCCGCGTAATCCTGATCCCGACCCGTGGCTGAGTCGCCCCATGCAGGATGCGTTCGGATTACCGTTGCCGGAACGCCGCATCGGCTTGTCGGCGCATGATTTCGCAATGGCCATCTGCGCGCCGAAAGTCTTGCTGACCCGCGCCGAAAAGGCTGGCGGTTCACCGACCGTGCCGTCGCGTTGGCTGGCGCGCCTGCATGCGGTTCTGATGGCGACGACGCCGAAGGGCGCATTCGCGCCGTCCGAATATTGGCTGCAATGGGAGCGCGCATTGGACCTGCCGGAAGCACCCCGGCGGATCAATCCTCCGATGCCCCGCCCGCCCGTGTCGGCCAGGCCGCGCCAATTGTCGGTGACCCGGATCGAAGCTTGGATGCGCGATCCGTATTCGATCTATGCCCGGCATATATTGAAACTCAGTCCATTGGACCCGTTGGAAGCGGACCCGGCGGCGGCGGATCGCGGCACCGTCATCCATGAAACCTTGGACCGGTTCGTACGCGACGTGCCCGGCACCTTGCCGGACGACGCGGAAGATATCCTATTGTCGATCGGACGTGAGGTCTTTCGGAGTATTGCCAATCACCCCGTCGTCCATGCCTTTTGGTGGCCCCGTTTCGAGCGGGTCGCCCGGTGGTTTATCGAGGTTGAACGGAATCGAAGAATCGGCATTGCGGAGACACAAACCGAAGTCCGCGGCGAACTCGTGATCGGCTCCGGTGAGAACGCTTTTAAGCTGACCGCGATCGCCGACCGGATCGACCGCCTCGCGAGGGGCGGTTATTCGATTCTCGACTATAAAACCGGCTCGCCACCGGCGACGGTCGATCTGATGAGTGGGTTTGCGCCGCAGCTGCCGCTTGAAGCCGCGATTGCAATCGCGGGCGGATTTCCGCCATTGCCCGGTGACGACGTTTCGAGCCTGGCGTTTTGGCGATTGTCGGGCGGTGCCCCGCCCGGCGAGATTAAGGAAGTGAAGGGCGATCTCGCGGAGATCGCGGCGGATGCTCACGCTGGATTGGCGGCGTTGATTGCCGCGTTCGACGACCCGGAGACACCTTATGCCGCCGTCCCCAACGCGGCCAAGGCGCCTCGATTTAACGACTATACCCATCTGGCCCGTGTCGCGGAATGGGCCAGCTTGCCGGACGACGAAGCGCCATGACCGATACGTCTCCAATCGATCCGGATGTCGCGCAACGGCAAGCCGCCGATCCGAATACCAGTGTTTGGGTATCCGCTTCCGCCGGAAGCGGCAAGACCAAGGTCCTGACCGACCGCGTTCTGACGTTGCTGCTCAACGGCACGGCTCCGCATCGAATTCTTTGCCTCACCTTTACCAAGGCGGCAGCGGCGGAAATGTCGAATCGGGTGAGCCGTGAATTGGCCTATTGGACGGTCGATAGCGATGCCGATCTCGCCGACCGCCTGATCCGCTTGCTCGGCAGGTCGCCCGACGTCGCGATGCTGATAGCCGCGCGACAATTGTTCGCACGCGTTCTGGACGCGCCCGGCGGATTGAAGATCCAAACCATCCACAGTTTTTGTGAATCGCTGCTGGCGCGCTTTCCGCTGGAATCCGGCGTCACGCCACAGACACAAGTCATGGATGAGCGCCGGGCGGCGGAACTGATGCGGACGGCCCGCGATGCGGTTTTGGTCGCCGCGCAGGATATTCCCGTCCTGGCCGAGGCGCTTGGCGAAGTGACGTCGCATATCCAAGAAGAACAGTTCACCCTTCTAATGGGCGCGATTGCCCGGGATCGGGGGCGTTTCTCTGAATTGTTGAGCGGTGCCGGTGGGTTGGCCGGGGCGGAGCAAATGGTCTTCGCGAAGATAGGGGTGTCCAGCGATCTGACGGTCGACGACGTCATTGGCGCGGCTTGCAGGGACGCGGAACTCGACCTGGATGGTCTGCGGAAAGCGGCGGCGGCGCTCCTCGATGGGACCGGCAAGACCGACAAGACCAGCGGGCAGGCGCTGGCCGATTGGCTGGCCGCTCCGCAAGCGCGCCGCATCGCGACATTCGATGATTATTTAGACATTTTCCTGCGCAAAGCGGATCGGTTGCCGCGGTCCCGGTTGGCGACCAAAAGCGTTCTGAATGCGATGCCGGAGGCCGACGATATTCTGCGTGAAGAAGCAGAGCGTCTTATGCGGTGTTGCGAGACCATTCGCGATATCGTGACGGCGCGCAGTACCGCCGCCTTGTTGCGCCTTGGCGCGGCGATGCTCGACGCCTACAACGCCGCCAAATCTTCCGAAATGCGCCTCGACTATGACGATCTGATATATCGCGCGCGCGATTTGTTGGCGGGTGAGGATATGACGCCGTGGGTGTTGTTCAAACTCGATGGCGGTTTGGATCATATCCTGATCGACGAATCGCAGGACACGAACCCCGAGCAATGGGAAATCGTCAGCGCGCTCGCGGAGGAATTCTTTTCCGGCGAAGGCGCCCGCGACGACATGACGCGAACGATATTCTCGGTGGGTGACAACAAACAATCGATCTTCAGCTTTCAGCGCGCGGACCCGTCCATTGGCGAGGGTGTGCGAGAGCATTTCGCCGCGCGCGCGGACGCGGCGGAACAGGCTTGGCGGACTATTCAGCTCGATACGTCCTTTCGGTCGACGGAAGCGGTTCTGGCCGTGGTCGATGCGGTATTCGAAGGCGCGGACGCGCGAAGCGGAGTGGTACGGGCGGATGCGCAACTGCGTCACAATGTACACCGCACAGGCGCTGAAGGCCGGGTCGAGCTTTGGCCCTTGGCGGAACCCGCGGAGGCGGAGGAGGTGACACCCTGGACACCGCCTTTGGCGCGGCATCGGACGGACGATCCGGAAAGTCGTCTCGCCGGCGTTATCGCGGAGCAGATCAAGGCCTGGATCGGACGAGAGACGCTGGCCGCAACCGGACAGTCGTTTCGCGCCGGTGATATCATGATCCTGGTACGCCGCCGCCGTCGCATCGTCGACCGATTGGTGCGCGCCTTGAAGGAGATCGGCGTGCCGGTGGCGGGTGTCGATCGTCTCGTTCTCACCGAGCAGCTGGCGGTCATGGATCTGATGGCGGTGGCGAATTTTCTGCTGTTGCCGGACGACGATTTGACCTTGGCGGTAGTGTTGAAGGGTCCGTTGATCGGCTTCGATGATGAGGACCTGTTCGCATTGTCCTATGATCGCGGCGCGCACAGCCTGTGGCGACGCCTTAGCGAGGCTGCGGCGGAAGATGCGCGTATGAGGACGGCTCGGGATTGGCTGGCTGCTTTGTTGGCCCGCGCCGATTTCATCCCGCCCTATGAGCTTTTCGCCGATATCTTAACGCGGCCTTCGGTCACCGATAAAAGCGGCCGGCAATCAATGATCGCCCGCCTCGGCGTGGAGGCCGAGGACCCGCTCGACGAATTTCTCAATCTTGCCCTCGCTTACGAACGAACCGCCGTGCCGTCGTTGCAAGGGTTTCTGCATTGGGTGGGCGCGGAAGAGACCGAGGTGAAGCGCGACCTGGAACAGAGCGACCGCGATGAGGTTCGGGTCATGACCGTCCACGGCGCGAAGGGGTTGCAGGCACCGATCGTCATTCTCGCCGATACGATCTCCGCGCCAGGCGGCGGCACTGGTGGCCGACCGGTGATATATTGGGCCGACGGCATTCCGCTCTGGGCCCCGCGCCGCGCCATGGAAGCGGCCGTGGCGCGAGCCGCGCGGGAGGCGGCGATGCAGGCGGAGATCGAGGAATATAACCGCTTATTGTATGTCGCGATGACGCGGGCGGAAGACCGTCTCTATATTTGCGGTGCTCGGCGCGGTAGCGAGCCGGCGGCCAATTGTTGGTATAATTTGGTGCTTGCCGGACTGGAGCGTATTAGTGAGCCGCATGAGTTTGATTTCTCGCATATCTCTCCCGAAGCTTGGATCGGCGACGGATACGCGATGGCGACAAATCATTCGGAAGCCCCCGATTCGTCAAAAACACCCGATGCGGCCCTGTCCGAACCCGTAAAACTGCTCGAATGGGCACACCAAATCGCTCCGGAAGAACCGACGCCGCCGCAGCCGCTGACCCCGACACGGCCTAGTGCGGAGGAGCCGTCGGTTCGCTCGCCGATTGATGTTTCCGGGACCAATCGATTTCGGCGTGGTTTACTGGTGCACCGTCTGCTTGAATTGTTGCCGACGACCACGCCGGGTCAGCGCGGTGAAATTTGCCGTAAATTTCTGGCCCGCCCCCTTCATGGGCTTGCCGATGACGATATCGAAGCCTTGACCGTTGAAGTGATGAACGTGGTGGAACACCCTGAATTTGAGGTGATATTCGGGCCTGATAGCCGAGCGGAAGTGGCGCTGACTGGTAATATTAGCTTCGGCGGGGCGATCGAAACGGTCAGTGGTCAGGTCGACCGATTGGTGGTCACCGACGAGGAAGTCTTCGTGATCGATTATAAAACGATGCGGCCCGTACCTCCTGCCCCCGATCAGGTTCCACAAATATATCTGCGCCAGATGGCAATATATCGTATGCTGCTGAGTGCGGTGTGGCCCGAGCGTAAATTCCGCGCCGCATTATTATGGACGGAAGGTCCGATATTGATGCCTATTTGCGACGGCCTCCTTGACCGGCACA
>Ga0055584_100006774_pt1 | contig 11232 bp, 6 predicted proteins | sample OSDHelmetaG_FD_58716 | JGI IMG/M metagenome (GOLD analysis project Ga0055584, IMG submission 58716) | Pelagic marine sediment microbial communities from the LTER site Helgoland, North Sea, for post-phytoplankton bloom and carbon turnover... | ecosystem: Environmental > Aquatic > Marine >...
CTCCCTTTATAGTTACATATGATATGAAACTATATCTTTATACTATATTTTAAATACGAATAGTTCACAAATAGATACAAGCTTTATTTTGTAACAATTACTTGTTACGTATTTGTAAAAATTAGAAAAATCTGTCTATCAAGGCCTCTGCTGCTCTTCTACCTTCGCCAGCTGCACCATTCCAATATTGATGACCCCTGAGCTCTGAGTGTCCAATTGCTATTCTTCCGTAAGGTTGACGTATCACGTCAGGAGCTGATAATTCATTATTATCACCAAACATAAACCCTAGATCAGGGTTTACATAAGCATGCCCCCATCGGTTCAATATTATACCTGCTATGTCTTTGACTGGATCAAAACCGCCTGCAGAAAACATAGCTGTCATTTGTTCACGAATTTGCCGCTCATAATCAGCGAACGATGTACCAAGTAACTCCGCTCTTCCTATTATACCCTGATTTTTCCTGCTAAGTCCGGATTTAAAGATAGGTGCGTAAAATGTCATTACGATGGGTTTATCAGGATCTAGTGGTTGTGATTGACCATCAATAATCATTGGTCTACGTATATTACAAGTAAAACCGAAGCCTCCATTCCATAATGCAGCAGCGACTCCAAGACGCTCTAAGAAGCGCCAATTAGTCAGAGCGACGTTTGCAACTAACACGGGAGAATGACCAAATTTAGCATAAGCACTATGGTAAGAATCAGGCATATCCTTAAGCACGTGCCTATTAACCCAACCACCAGAGGCCATTACCACTGCCTTGGCTTTTAATTTACTCAATACCTCGCCATTGGCATAAGTAATCTGTACGTGCTCCTTATTCGACATTTCACTAATATGCTCAACTCCTACAACTGTCGAATTCAATCGCATTCGAACCGTCTTATCAGCGTGATCTAATTTAGCAAAATTAATTTTTCCAAACAAAATCTCCTCGAATGATTTTCCTTCTATTACCTCTGGATTCAATTTTTTAACAAAATGTCTTGCAATACCAGCGTTACCACCGGGAAAGCTCTGCAAATAGCCTGCATCATAAAGGTCCGGCTTCTTAAAACCTGGCATATCAAAATACTTACCCCAATATGCACTTATTCCATCACAACCTAAACCAATTATACTGGCCATGATTGGGTCATAAAATGCAATTACTTCAGACGGTAACCCCAGATTTTTCTCATAATAAGACTTTAAAGTAACGGTATCGAGCCATTCATCTGTTTGCTTACTACCCTCGATAGAACGAACACGCTGAAATGCAGCTTGGACCTCTTTACTCCAAGGTGTTGATTGTAAACCAGATTCCCAAACATCTTTTACCCATGGAGTAGCGGCACCATCAAAAAAATGACCAACATCAAATGATCTTTCCTGCCAAGTCAGATAATCATAATTATCTATTGGTATTCGCATATCTACAGCTGATCCGGTCGGTTCAGTATAATTAAACTCTCGAGGCATATTCAATGCCGTAAAATAATCATCAGGTCCGCCATCCAATGATGGAAGACCGAAATCATTTGAGCCTTGTGGACCTGAAATATGCACGCCATTGACAATAAAATCATTGCGCTTTGCTTCACCACCAAAGATTGGATGGTTATCAAGAATAAGAACGCGACCTGATGGGTTTAGTCTATTAAAATGATAGGCAGCTGATAATCCTGAAAAACCGCCACCAACTACTACAAGATCAAATTCTTCATTAGTATCAATGGCCATTTTCTCTTGATTAGAAAACTTTCCTGAGCGAATTTGATGTGCAGTTTTTATTAACTCAGGCGTATTACCATGTGATTTAGCATAGTCTCCAATACCTCCTGGTCCATACCAATTTGCACTGACATCAAAAGAATAATCATTCAAGCTATTAACCGAGGCATTTAAACTTTCGTTACCACCTACTAACGTACCAGCGAGCATTAGGGATGAACCATAAACAAAATCACGTCGAGTGATACTCTTATCTAGCCCTAATTCTTTATCTATTTTACTAACCATTGCCTGAAGTGTAATCTATTTATAAGAATAACTTCAACATGCAACTTTGCAATTTTAAATCAAGAAATAAGGGCTAACCCAATGACCAATAAAATTAATCGTCGAAAATTTCTTATCAATAGCAGTGCTGCAGGCCTCACTGCCAGCTTGACACAGCCTCTTCAAGCGCAAATCCCACAAATAAATAAAAGCAATGTAAAGCCTGTTGTGATTGCTTCAGATAACGGTTACACCATGAAAAATGGAGGCACTACTAACTGTGTTGAAACTGCATTCAATAAAATAATCAGAGGTGATGATGTGCTCGACGCACTCATAGAAGGTGTGAATATTGTTGAGCTGGATCCACTTGATGCAAGTGTAGGTTATGGTGGAAGACCTAACGCTGATGGTATTGTTCAACTTGATTCATGCTGTATGCATGGTCCAAAAAAACAAGCAGGTGGTGTTGCTGCCCTGGAGGGAATTAAGACGCCATCACTGGTTGCGAAAGCAGTTATGCAGCATACTGATCATCATCTATTGGTAGGAAAAGGTGCGCAAGAATTCGCAAGAAATATGGGTTATACAATTGAGGCTGACCTCAATACCGAGAATTCTAGGGAAATGTGGTTAGATTGGAAGCGAAGAATAGATCCTGAGCATTATCTTGATCCAGTAAAAAGAGAGATTGCAGGTCGCAATGCAGCTATTGAGATGATTAGCGAGGGCCTAATCCCAAAAAAAGAATATTATGGCACTATAAATTGCAATGGAATAAATTCAAAAGGTGATCTATGTGGCGTGACCACTACTAGCGGTCTCGCATGGAAGATACCAAGTCGTGTTGGAGATTCACCGATTCTCGGTGCAGGTTTATACGTCGACGGTAATCATGGAGCTGCAGGCTCTACCGGCCGTGGCGAAGCTAATTTATTTAATTTGTGCTCGTATTTGATCGTAGAAGAAATGCGTAATGGTGCCCATCCATTAGATGCTGGAATGACTGCTTTAAAAAGAATTAAAGAAAACACGATTGAAAAACGACTACTCAATGCTCGTGGATTACCAAATTTTGACGTGATATTTTATATCATCGATAAACTAGGTCGTTATACCGGTGTATCGTTATACGCAGAATCTGATAGAGATACATCATTTCAATACGCAGTATGTACAGAGAATGGCTCAGAGCTTAAAGATGTTGAGCCACTTCTTAGCGGACAATCCTCATAATCTAATTAATAAATGGTGTCATCAATTATCGAATACTACATTAATAAGTTAATATAAATATATGAAATATATATATTTAATATATTTATGAAAATCTTTAGTGAATTTTATTAGTTGAGCAAAAACACTTATATCAATCTAGATATAAATGTAACAACTTGTGATAGTTTCATATTCAACCTTTATTTAAGAATGGGTCACAGTTAACATAGAGTTATTTGAGGGGGTTAATTATGTATATGAAAGTATCTATTCGACTTGCTGCTATTGTTTTTTTGCTATCTTTAATGCCGATCAAGTTTGGTTATACACAAGATGGTTCGATGCTGATAGAAGAAATCGTAGTTTCCGCACGTAAACGTTCTGAAAGCTTAAAAGATGTACCTATCTCAATTACAGCTTTCACTGAAGAAACAATTGAAAAAGCAGGTATTGAACGCCCTTCTGATTTCATATCTCTAATGCCGAACATCACAATAGTAGATTCAGCTAATGTGGGTGATACGCAAGTTGGAATTCGCGGTGTAGTTTCAACTAGAGATGCTGAATCAACCTTTGCCTACGTCGTAGATGGTATTCTCAGCACTAATCCAAATAGTTTTAATGAGGAGCTTGTAGATGTAAGGCAAATTGAAGTCTTAAAAGGTCCTCAAGGTGCATTGTACGGTCGAAATGCAGTATCTGGTGCTATTTTAGTTACAACCAAAGCACCTTCTGATGAATTTGATGCTCAAATCAAATTAGGCGCTGGAAATGCTGGTCTCGCCAAAGGATCATTAAGATTGAGTGGCCCAATTAACGATTCAATGAGCGGCAGTATTGCAGCAAGTTACAGAGAAATGGACGGTCATTATACAAACATTTATGAAAGTGGTGGCTCAGGCGTTGATTATTTACAAGATACTACCGTGCGTGCTAGGTTGATTGGTGAAACATCAAATAATATTAATTACGATTTTCGTGCTGGTCATTCCCAGGTGGAAGGTGGTGCTATTAACTTTAATGCTGTCTTTGCAATACCGGCGTTTGCGGCTGGCTTTGGTCCGACCTTCTTTGCAGATGTAAATGCTCATGATTTTAAATTTGCATTTAACGTACCAGGAGTAAATGAGCAAGAAACTAATGAACTGGCTCTGAAGATGGATATTGCTAATAGTTGGGGTGATATCACTATGATTGCTTCATATAATGACTTAGATGAGTACCTACTATCTGATGGCACAAGCGCTACTTTTTATGGTTATGAGCTAACGGCTAAATGTCAAGCTGACCGCAAAACCATAAACAGTGTAGCTCGTCCTGATTTATTTGGTGGTTTCTTCCAGCCGTTTGGTGTATTTCCTTCTAGCGACAGTCCGCCAAATGCAGAAGCAGATTTTACTGGTATCTATGGTCCATACACTCCTACAGCATGTGATGGCTATCAATACCAAGAACGTAATCAACAGGACACCAGTTTTGAGATAAAAATTACATCACCTGAAGATCAAGCAGCACGATGGATTGCAGGTGCCTATGCCTCAAAAATTGATCGTGAAGTTGTAGTCGCTTACGGTGCTGATCTTGGTTTAGGTTTTACTAGGCAGCCCTATGTAGCTAAAACAGGTAAAAATCCAACTGATCTATTATTTTGGGATGATTTTGATACTAATGTATTGGCACTTTTTGGTGAATTAACTTTTGATATCAGTGACGCCATGGAGCTTTCCTTGGCCTTACGTTGGGACCGTGAAAAACGTAAGGTTCATAACATGGTCCCTAACGTCAAAGCTTCTGGTTATAACATCAATAATGCAGTTGGTTCGATAAACCCCGGTTTTGCAAAAAATCCAAATGGAATACCAGATCGAAGTAGAACGTTTGATCAGTGGCAACCAAAACTCTCATGGAGATATTCCCTGTCAGAGGATATGAATGTTTATGCTAGTTATGGTGTTGGTTTTCGCAGTGGTGGCTTCAATTCACTCGGTAGCTCAGATTTAATTGAAACCTGGTTTAATACTGGACAACCAGCAGGTGTTTATTTAAACCCAATAAATGCAGGGTTAACCATAAATGATACATATGAGAAGGAAGTGTCAACAAGTTATGAATTTGGTGTTAAGTACGAGCTAATGGATAGGCGTTTAAGACTAAATGCAGCCATATTTAATAATGATGTAGAGGATAACCAATTCTTTGAATTTTTTGCAGGTCCTTTCGGATTAATGCGAGTGGTGACAACTATTGATGACATCAATATTAAAGGCTTCGAGTTTGACTTTAATGTTTATGCCAATGATAACCTTTCCTTCTTCGGTGGTATTGGCTTATTAGATTCAATAATCGAAAAAAATACCAATAGACCATTATCGGTTGGTAATGCAGTACCACAAGCTCCCGATAGAACTTTTAATCTTGGCTCACAACTAGATATCCCAGTGAGTGACAATACGGATTTTTATGCCAGATTAGATTTTCAGCACATTGGTGCAATGTGGTTCCATACAATGCAAGGTGAGGCATCTAATACTATCTGGGATGCCTTTAATGGCGGCGGTGGTACTATTACTCAAAATTTATCAAATGCGAGAAGAGATGCAGTTAATACGCTTAACTTTCGTATGGGATTAAATAGTGAACGCTGGTCAGCAACAGCCTGGGGTAAAAACATTACTGATGAAAAATATCTTGAAGAGATTATTCCAGCTGTTGAATTTGGTGGCTCATTTGTACATCCTGCCGCTAAAGCTGCATATGGAGTCGATCTAACATATCGATTTTAAATATTGATTAAATTATTGAGGGTAATATTCTTAACTCATCTAAACCTGTTAGTATAATTAGAAGTTAAAGATGTAGAGAATATTATGCCTCAAGATTTAGTAAGTAATTATAAAACAGCCTACAATACATCCTTAGGTTTTGGTGAACGGTCTGCGCTGATATTAGTAGATTTTGTTCAGGCTTACTTTGATAAATCATGCTCGCTGTATGCCGATGTTGAGCGTGCTTTAGAAAAAGCCATCAAAATCAGAAATCTAGCGAGAAAAAAAGACATCCCAATTATTTATACGAATGTTGTCTATGACCATAAAGGTCACAGTGGTGGTGTATTTTTTAAAAAAGCTCCTATTTTGAAAAACTTTATTGAGGGTAACCCGATGGGAGATTGGCCTGATAAGCTCCAGCCATTGAAATCTGAGATAATCATCTCAAAACAATATCCTAGTGCATTTTTCAATACCTCACTCACCTCGATACTTATGGAGCATAATATCGATACATTAATTATTACTGGAGTAACTACAAGTGGCTGTGTAAGGGCCACTTGTGTAGATGCAGTATCGCATGGATTTATTCCAATTATAGTGAATGATGCCTGTGGAGATCGCCATTTAGAGCCTCATCGTGCAAACCTTTTTGATATGAATGCAAAATACGGGGATGTTGTTTCTACAAAAACCGTTATCGATCATCTTAAAATACAATAATCGAGGAAAAATGAATGATTAATATTGTTGAAGTTGGACCTCGCGATGGGCTCCAGAGTGAACCTGAAATTTTATCTACTGATACTAAAAATAAATTGATAAATCTAGCTATTCAAGCTGGATTGAAGCGTATCGAAGTGGCCAGCTTTGTTCATCCGATTAAAGTTCCACAGATGGCTGGAGCTGAGGAGCTAATTGCGACGCTCCCTGATAATGACGGTGTATCGTATATCGGACTAATCATGAATGAACGTGGCTTAGATAGGGCATTAAGCACTAAAGTACATGAAATTGGTATGGTGGTAGTTTCCACAGATACCTATAATCAAAAGAATCAAGGAGCTACTACTTTAGAGTCTATCAAAACTTGGCTCAACATCTCTAAAAGAGCTAAACAACATGGAAAAGTTGCGAATGTGATGGTTTCATCTGCTTTTGGCTGCCCTTATGAAGGTGAAGTAAATTTAAAAAAAGTCATAGAAATCTGTTTGCGCGTCATGGATGGTGAGCCAGCAGAATTAGGTATTGCTGATAGCATTGGAGTTGCCGTACCAAACCAAGTTGAAGATTTCTTTGGCGCCTTAAAAAGCGCTATTGGTGGCAATATCCCCTTACGCTGTCACCTTCATAACACAAGAAATACTGGCTTAGCTAATGCCCAAGCTGCCATAAATGCTGGAGTTACTTATATTGATTCAAGTATTGGTGGTATTGGTGGGTGCCCCTTCGCTCCAGCCGCCACTGGCAATATTCCAACAGATGATCTTTTATATATGCTTTCTCGCTCGAAAATTGACACTGGAGTATCACTAAAAAAGATCATAGCGGCAAGTAATTGGTTAGAAGATAAACTAGGTAGAGAGGTCCCTGCCCTATTACCAAAAGCAGGTATGTTTCCTGCTCAAGGATGAAATGTTAATTGAAAAAATAATAAAAATATTGCCTTTATTGCCTTAATGAGCAATTGGAATGAAGTTTTAATGATTATTTATATGAATTTTAATTGAGTTTTTTATGAAACTGTATAAAAGAAATTACAGGCTTCTTTGGGTACTATCGGTAATTTATCCTAGCGTTGGGATGCCTGCTATATATATGCACTATCTATCAAATAATACATTATGGTTACTATACCCCTTTATAATTACCTATTTGATTACTCCTTTTATAGATATATTTGTTGGCGAGTATAATCAAAATTATCCAGAAGATTTTCAACGTGAACTCGAAGATGATCCCTATTATAAAATCTTGACATTTATTGCTGTTGCTATCCATTGCATTGTGTTTTTTGTTACAGCATTCTATGTCGGCCTCATGCCATTATCTATTATTGAGCTTATTTTAATTGCATTATTCGCCGGATTAGCAAGTGGCACAGCAATTAATACAGGTCATGAACTCGGGCACAAGAAAACAAAATTTGAAAGGAATTTAGCAAAAATCGTTCTATCTATTCCTGCATATGGACACTTTATGGTCGAACACAATCGAGGTCATCACTCTAAAGTTTCAACCCCTGAGGATGCCGCGAGTTCAATGATGGGAGAGAATATTTATGAATTTGCTGTTAGAGAAATGCCTCAATCAATCAAGAACGCTATCACCATTGAAAACACTAGATTGCAACGCATAAATAAATCATTCTGGTCTAATGATAATCAGTTATTACATTCTTTTGCCCTAACATTAGTTATTCAAGCTAGCCTGATATTCTATTTTGGCTTAGTTATACTACCTTTTTTATTGATTCATAATTTTATTGCATGGTGGCAATTAACTTCTGCAAATTATATTGAACATTATGGTTTGTTGAGAGCTAAGCTTCCAAATGGCAAGTATGAATCATGCAAACCTCATCATTCCTGGAACAGTAATCATCTGATAGGGAATCTTCACTTATTTAACCTACAGAGACACTCGGATCACCACACTAATCCGACGCGCCGTTACCAGGCATTGAAAAATTACAATAATCTACCAACACTACCTTGTGGTTATCTTGGATGCTATCTAATTGCTTATTTCCCGTGGCTTTGGTTTCATGTGATGGATAAAAAATTACTAGAATTAGAGCATATCAATCATGATCTCACAAAGATAAATATACATCCTAGGCGATTAATATAGAATTTATATGTAAGTGATTTGATTGTGATACAAAGTATTCTTGGTAGTTTAAGTACTATCAGATAAAGAGCATGCATATGTCTTTTTTAAATTTAAAATACCTATTATTATTGGTAACTTATTAATCTTAATTACCACAAATCATCCGACATTAACTTAACAAATTACTCTTCATTATAACTCTTTATAATTTCTCTAGGCCATGCCATTGGAACTTGTTGTTGAGGATTAAATACTCTTTTGTAGCCTTGAGCTGGATAGGCTGCAGCCGCAGCTGCAATTTCATCTTTACTGATATATTCACTAGGAATAAGTTTAAATACATCTAAACCACGCACAATTTCAGTAGCATAAATATAACCCTCATAATAGTAAACAGACCAATATCCACCAGTTACTAATTGCTCTTCGTCTATCGGGCCTCTATCAAAGTATGCAATTTCTTTTGGGTTTTCTGAATCAGTAAAATCTATTATCGAAATACCCCCTTGGTACCACGCTTGCACGAAAATATCTCTGCCAGGGATAGGGATAATTGATCCATTATGTGCGACACAATTTTCTGTTTCTAATTGCGGTGCTGGCATTTTATAATGACTTTTGTATTCGAGCTTACCATCAACAATGTCATAGATGGCATCAGCTCCCCAAGTTAAAGGATCCCAAGCTCTGCACCTGGGCCTTCCACCGCCACCCCACTCATCAGTGAACACTATTTTTGTTCCATCATTGTTAAATGTTGCTGAGTGCCAATAAGCAAAGCCCTCATCTGATACGGCATCCAATCTAACCGGGTCATAAGGATCTGTAATATCAAATAATATGCCATTACCAGAGCAAGCCCCAGCGGCAAGATTAGCTGATGGAAATACTGTAATATCGTGGCATTCCTCAGTTACTCGTGTTGTTTGAGTATCATCGCCATGATCGCCACCTCTCCACAACCCAGCTAATGCTCCAGTTTCAGGGTCAGCAAAAACTGTTGGGCTACTTACAATTTTTGATTTTGATGGATCATCTACTGGGATCTCGATTATATCTATTCTGAATAGAGCAGTTCTATTATCACCTGCTATATCATCTATACAGGTATCCATTTCATCGTTATCTCTGATACTAGAAGTACCAGAGTTATATACGATAATCTTACCTTCTTCATCTGGCCCTGAAACTACAGAATGAGTATGAGATCCACGACATGTTTGCACAATTCCAACTTGTTTTGGTCTTCTTAAATCCGAAATATCAAATATTCTAATACCGCGAAATCTATCTGGTGTTGGCTCACTACCAGCACCTTGGCGACCACAATCGACTCTACCCCTGGTTTCTTCGACTGACATTATTAAGAGATCACCAACGACAGAGACATCACCCTGCCCTCCAGGACAAATAATAGAAGAAATTAATGACGGAACACCACCTTCAAACATTCGATAAATATTAAATCCATGGTAACTGCCAGCTATCAATACATCGTCTCTAAATGCAATATCTGTATTAGAAAAACTTAACATGGGGCTTCTTCTATCACTTGCAGTCTTTTCAATCGACTTTACTTTCTTGTCATCTTCACTTTTAGCATCTTCTGCACTCTCCTCCTTATCATCATAAAGACCAGTGGGGTTATTTGGATCATAAAATCCAGCAGGTTTTGATAGTGAAGATATTAGCTCTAAATTTAATATGGCTTGCCCTGCATCATATAGCCCAGCATCTAAGCCAGCCCTCGGATCGTCTGACAACGAGACTAGCAAATAATTCATTCTTTCTATCTCTACTGTTTGATCATTAACAACATCAGATGCAAATTCATTTAAAATTGGATCATAGGCTGAGCCTTTTTGTTTTCTCAAATGATCAACCATTTTTATCGCACCATCATGATGGTTGATCATTAGTTTTAGGAAAAGTCTATCAAAGTCAGTACTATTACTGCTTTCTAGCTCTTCTAATTCCTCTAGAGTAGCCATACCCGCCATCTCATTCATGCCTGCCATATCATGATGCGCATGCTTTTGATTATATTGTGCCGGATCTATTGCTATTTCTCCTCGATCACGAAGCCAATTTTGCATAAAGTCGACCTCATCATCCTGAGTAACTAATATTTTTCCAGCTAACTCTAAGACAGAATTAGAATTTGTTCTATTTTCCGCCATCTCTGACATAATCATGGCCTGATAATGATGTAAGATCATACCCTGCATAAACTCAACATCATCAGCGGTAAAGCTAGTATCAGCAATATCAGAGGCTGATTTTACATCTAAATCCCTAGTTTCCTGACCTGGGGCTCCTGGCTGAACTATAGGTGGCGTAGTATCGTTGATATGTGCTGATACTAACGATGTAAAGCAAACTGAAATAAAAGCCAACAGGATATATCTTCTAATATAAGGT
>Ga0055584_100006775_pt1 | contig 11231 bp, 11 predicted proteins | sample OSDHelmetaG_FD_58716 | JGI IMG/M metagenome (GOLD analysis project Ga0055584, IMG submission 58716) | Pelagic marine sediment microbial communities from the LTER site Helgoland, North Sea, for post-phytoplankton bloom and carbon turnover... | ecosystem: Environmental > Aquatic > Marine >...
CACCACATCAATGTCATGCTTGAAGTTTTTCTCAAGCGTTGGGACTTCGTCGATCTCATACATTTCGCCATCGACTTTAACGCGTTGGAACCCACGCTTTTGCAAGTCCGCTAGTTCTTTACGGTATTCCCCTTTGCGCCCCCGGATCATTGGTGCGATCAGGAATAACCGAGTGCCTTCCTCCATATCCATAACAATGTCGACCATTTGCGAGACTGTTTGGCTGGTAATAGGTAGGCCAGTAGCGGGTGAATAGGGAATGCCAACGCGCGCATAGAGTAGGCGCATATAGTCGTGAATTTCTGTCACGGTGCCGACTGTAGAACGCGGGTTACGTGACGTCGTTTTCTGCTCGATGGAAATAGCCGGCGAAAGTCCTTCAATATGGTCCATATCGGGCTTTTGCATCAGTTCCAGGAACTGGCGTGCATAGGCCGACAAGCTTTCAACGTAGCGACGTTGACCTTCGGCATAGATGGTGTCGAATGCCAAGGAAGATTTGCCAGATCCCGATAACCCGGTAATGACAACGAGTTGATCCCGGGGGATCTCAACATCAATGCTCTTCAGGTTATGTTCGCGGGCACCACGTATGACGATAGATTTGTTCATGAATTCCAATTGCACCAATTATGCGATAGCGGGTTAGCAGGTATTCTGTATATCAGCTTTTGCAGAAGGGGCCGAATTTTGGTCTATCATTGCACAAAGGTTGCTGACAGACTGATGCCCAACGCGCATGGCAGCTTTTATCGTGTTGGTCTCGTTGGTGTAGCAGAATGTTACACCTTACTGAACGCTAAATATTAGCAGTCAATGGTATGGATGATTGTTAAAGGTGGTCCGGAGGAAATTATGAACTTCTTTCACTTCTTTTTGTTTTTGCTGATGTCGCTTATGGCGACATTGCCTGTGATTTTTGGTCGCCGGGGTGATTCGATTGAACGGCAAAACAAATTGGCGTTGTTCCAAGGCATTCTGGGGCCCATGGGGCTGACCTTTGGCCTGTTCTCTTTGATCGTTAGTGGCAATGTGGCGGGGCTGGTTGGCACGATCATCTATTCTGTGGAGGTTCTGATCGGCTTTTTGCTGACTTATGGCCTGATGTCTCGTTATGTGGTGCATCGCGGCGAAGTAGCAGTTGCCAACAGCACTCGGCTTCGCCTAGCGACTTATCAGGGACCCCTTGGCATCCTTGGGATTGCGTTATGTGCATTGTGGCTGAGCAAAGGCCTTTAAGCCGCACCGTCGGGCAGTCCACGCAAATAATTCCTAATTCGCAGAGAATATGAGTCGCGCCGCGAAGAGGGGTCGACTACCCTAAGCAAAATTTTTTAAGGCGGGAGCAAACAATGGCCGGTGTGAACAAAGTTATCCTGGTGGGCAATCTGGGGCGTGACCCTGAAGTGCGCAGCACACAGGACGGAAAAAAAATCGTTAATTTCAGTATCGCAACATCGGAAACCTGGAAGGATCGCCAGTCTGGCGAACGCCGGGAACGCACTGAGTGGCACCGGGTTGTAATCTTCAATGAAGGCTTGGGGCGCATTGCCGAACAATATTTGCGCAAGGGTTCCAAGGTTTATATCGAAGGCCAATTGCAAACCCGTAAATGGACCGACCAATCTGGTGTTGAGAAATATACCACTGAGGTTGTGCTACAAAACTTCCGCGGCGAAATGCAAATGCTAGACAGCCGTGGCGGTGGCCAGGGTGGCGGCATGGGCGGCGATGATGGCGGCTATTCATCCGGCGGTGGCCAAGGTGGCGGCGGTATGGGCGGCGGTGGAGGTGCCCCAGCTGGTGGCGGCTTCGACGATTTGGATGACGAAATTCCCTTCTAGGGCGCACGCTTTCAAACTATTCGAGTTTGTAAAAGGCTCTTCATGCATTACCTTAACTAGATAGGTAAAGCAGGAGAGCCTTTATGATTTTACGCGCATTGATTGCCACCCTTTGTTTGAGTTTTGCAGCCTCCGCATGTGCTGAAACAACTGTTTCGCCCGATGACCAGACCAATGTTTCGCTCGATGACCAGACCAATCTGGGTATCACCATATACAACGACAATCTGGCGCTGGTACGCGATAGCCGGTCGGTGATGGTCCCCAAGGGGCGCAGCACGCTTGCGATTGTTGATGTAAGCGCCCAGATTCAGGCTGAAACGGCCTTGCTCGAAGGCAATGGATTCGAGGTGCTTGAGCAAAACTTCGATTTCGACCTGCTAACGCCCCAGAAACTGCTGGAAAAGGCAGTTGGGCAAACAGTGCGTCTCTACCGAGAAAACCCCGCCACAGGGGCTGAAACGGTTGAAACGGCCACCATTCTGTCGACAAATGGTGGCACCGTGCTGCAAATCGGCGACCGCATCGAAGTCAAGGGGCCCATGGCCAGCCTTCCTGGCCGCCTGGTGTTTGACCAAATCCCCGCCAATTTGCGTGCGCGGCCAACTCTGTCCATGGACGTAGAGAGCGAGAATAAGGGCAGGCATGATGTCACGTTGAATTACCTGACCGGTGGCTTGGGCTGGAAGGCCGACTACGTGGCTTATCTGAATGAAGGCGATGACGAAATCGCCCTGCAGGGGTGGGTAACCCTGACCAACCATAGTGGCACGTCGTTCAACAATGCCCAGGTGCAGTTGGTGGCAGGGTCGGTAAATAGGGTGGTACAACGCGCGCCTCGCCAAATGGATAGGATCAGGCTTTCAGCTGCGCCAGAATCCAAAAGTGCCGGTGTTTCAGAAGAACAGCTTTCTGAATACCATCTGTATTCTCTTCCACTGAAGACAACTGTCGCCGACAAACAGACAAAGCAGTTAGTCTTCCTTGAAGCGCCGAAAATCAAATCTAGAAGCGTGCTCTAGATTCGTGGGTCGCAATGGTACTACCGCAGCAAATATGGTGACCGTGCAGCAGAAAAGGCAAAGTCATACCTGATAGTAGAGAACGAAGAGGCTGATGGCCTTGGAAAACCGCTGCCGAAGGGGATTATGCGTTTGTACAAGGCTGATTCAAAGGGCACAGCACAATTCATTGGCGAAGACAGTATTGATCACACCGCTAAAGGCGAAACCATGCGCCTGACATTGGGCGAATCTTTTGATGTTTCAGCCAAGAGGAAGCAAACGGCTTACAGAGTCTCAACGAGAGTTGTTGAGGGTGCCAAGCTAAGGGATTATCGCAGCAGCTTTGAGGTGATCTTGAAAAATGGCAAAGCCACGCCCGTTCAGGTCAGAATTGCCGAGCCTGTCTATGGCAATTGGAGCATCACAGCGGAAAGCCAGCCGCATACAAAAGAAGATGCCTTTACCGCAGTCTGGCTGGTTGATGTGCCTGCAGAGGGCGAAACAATCTTAACATACAGTGTGTTGACCAAAGAGGGCCAATAGGCGACCCTTGAGCATAGCCATTTCGCCTAGGGAGAGTTGATCATGTATGTCGCCGTTATTGTTGTTGCAATTGTCCTCGGGGCCTTCATCTTGGCGCCGCGATTTGTTGGCGATAAGGAAGATGCCAAAGAACTGCTGGAGAAAATTGGCACGTTTCAGGGCATCATCGGGCTGGTCGTGGTTGTGTTTGCTCTATTGGCCCTGGGCTCACTGATTGGGGCGTTTTCAATCTATGATTTGTTTCGTATCAGCCTGCTTCTAACCATTGCAGACCTGGCCGCTCTGGGCTTCGTTTTGGGTTATGGATTGATCTCTGAACAGGTGCTGTCCAAGAGCGAAAATGCCACCGCAAAAGGGGAAGATTTGCGCGAACGCCTGCAGCCACGACAGGAAATATTGGGTGCGGCTGCTATTGCATTGGCAGTGCTGACAGTAGTGCTGCGCGCATCAATATAAATACTTCAATAATAACAAGGTATTACAGATACCTTCGGGGGCGCTGATTTAGGGTTGTTCTATGCCTTGTAGGGGGCTGATTCCCCCTGTATAAACAGGGTTCAGCACCCATTAATCTGTAGTGCAGGACAGCCATAAACGCCCTGTTGGAAGTATAGAAAACCGTTGACCGAAGAGAACGATTTACCCACGGATTCTGGTTCAGAAAATGGCAGCAACCTGCCGCCTGAACAACCCCCTGTAGGCCCCAATGGCGGCTCTGGTGAAGGCGAGGGCGGCACGCCGTTTGAAGCCATCACCATTGAAGACGAAATGCGGGCATCCTATCTCGATTACGCCATGAGCGTGATTGTGTCTCGTGCGCTACCTGATGTGCGCGATGGGTTGAAGCCTGTGCACAGGCGTATTCTGTTTTCCATGCATGAAAGCGGCTATACCAGCGACAAACCTTATAAGAAATCTGCCCGTATCGTTGGTAACGTTATTGGTAAATACCATCCGCATGGTGACCAGTCCGTTTATGACGCCATGGTGCGTATGGCGCAGACGTTCTCATTGCGCCTGCCGTTGGTCGATGGCCAGGGCAATTTCGGCTCTATGGATGGCGATCCGGCCGCTGCCATGCGGTATACCGAAGCCCGCATGGCCAAGTCTGCCGAAGCGCTGATTGGGGATATCGACAAAGATACCGTTGATTTTGCCGAAAACTATGATGGCTCGGAATCCGAACCAGTGGTGTTGCCTGCGCGCTATCCCAACCTGCTGGTAAATGGGGCAGGGGGTATTGCTGTTGGTATGGCCACCAACATTCCGCCACACAATTTGGGCGAGGTGCTCGACGCGTGTTGTGCCATGGTCGACAACCCCGAGACAACGGATGACGAATTAATCGAGATCGTTCCCGGGCCAGACTTCCCCACCGGCGGTATTATCCTGGGAACCACGGGCAGCCATTCTGCTGCACGCACGGGGCGCGGCTCCGTCATCATGCGCGCCAAGGTCAACATTGAAGAGGTCCGCAAGGACCGTATGGCCATTGTCGTCACCGAGATTCCGTATCAGGTGAACAAGTCCACGATGATCGAGCGTATCGCCGACATGGTGCGGAACAAGAAAATCGAAGGCATTGGCGACCTGCGCGACGAATCTGATCGCCAAGGCGTTCGCGTTGTTATCGAAATTAAACGCGATGCAGTGCCCGAAGTGGTGCTGAACCAGCTTTATAAATATTCCTCCCTGCAAACCTCATATGGCGTGAATGCGCTGGCCCTGAATGGTGGCCGCCCCATGCAGATGACCCTGCGGGAAATGATCGCAGCCTTTATCGACTTCCGGGTCGAGGTTATCCGCCGTCGTACGCAGTTCTTGCTGACCAAGGCGCGTGATCGGGCCCATGTGTTGGTTGGCTTGGTCATCGCGGTTGCTAACATTGATGAAGTCATCAAGTTGATCAGGGCGGCACCAAACACGGCCACCGCCCGCGAACAATTGATGGAACGCGACTGGCCCGCCCACGATGTAGAACCACTGATTGCTTTGATTGCTGAGCCAGGCCATGAAGTTGTTGATGGCATCTATAAGCTGTCAGAACGCCAAGCCCGTGCAATTCTGGACCTGCGCCTGAACCGCCTAACAGCCCTGGGCCGCGATGAAATTGGTGATGAGCTCAAAGAATTGGGCGAGAAGATCGTCGATTATCTCGACCTGCTGCGCAACCACCCTCGTTTGATGCGGGTGCTGCGTGAAGAACTCGTTGAAATTAGAGAAGAGTTCGCGACACCTCGGCGCACGGTATTTGAACCCATGGATGCCGAGTTTGATGATGAAGATCTCATCGCTCGTGAAGATATGGTCGTGACTGTTTCTAACGCTGGCTATGTGAAACGCGTGCCGTTGGCGACTTATCGTGCGCAAGCGCGGGGTGGTAAAGGCCGCACCGGCATGTCGACACGTGATGAGGATTTCGTATCCGAATTGTTCGTCGCCAGCACCCATACGCCGCTGCTGATTTTCACAAATGCAGGCCGGGTGTTTAAAATTAAGGTCTGGCGTTTGCCGATTGGGTCTCCACAGGCAAAGGGCCGACCACTGATTAATTTGGTGCCGCTGGAAAAAGATGAAGGCATTGCCACCATCATGGCCCTGCCAGAGGATGAAGACAGCTGGTCCAACCTCAATGTGATGCTGGCAACATCTGCAGGCTCGGTCCGTCGCAATACGCTCGACGACTTCTCGAACGTGAGGGCGAACGGCAAAATTGCCATGAAGCTGGACGAAGGCAATAAGCTGATTGCTGTAGCATCGTGCACCGAAGACCAAGATGTGTTGTTGGCTGCACAATCAGGCAAGTGCATTCGCTTCAAGGTTTCTGACGTGCGGGTGTTTAAAAGCCGCGACTCTGAAGGCGTGCGCGGGATCAAGCTTGCGGACAAAGACGATGTTATGTCGATGACTATCCTCGACCACCATGACATAGACATTGAAGAACGCGACGCCTATCTGCGCTATATGAGCGCCGTACGCCGTGGTGATGAAGATGCTTCTGCCGACGGGCTGAATGATGAACGCTTGGCTGCATTGCGGGCTGGTGAGCAGTTCATATTGTCGATGACAGAAAACGGCTTTGGCAAGCGTACCAGTGCTTATGAATATCGCTGTGCTGGTCGTGGCGGGCAGGGCATCATCAATATCGAGACATCAGACCGTAATGGCGCTGTTGTGGCCAGTTTCCCGGTTGATGAAACAGACCAGGTGATGATGACCAGTGATGGCGGGCAATTGATCCGCATGGGCGTGCATGATATCCGCATTGCCGGGCGCTCAACCCAAGGGGTTACGTTGTTCCGTCTCGATAGGAAAGAAACCGTTGTTTCTGTGGCCCGTGTCGTTGAAGAAGAAGGCGATGAGGCTGGTGAAGAGACAGCAGGCGAGCAGAGCGACGACCAAGCTTAGGAAAGACTTTCTGCTCGGTACTTAGGTTAATTACAGAGGTTACATTCATTCATGTCTACGAAACGCACTGGTTTGTATCCGGGGACATTCGACCCCATCACCAATGGCCATCTTGATATTATCGAACGAGCAACGACGCTCGTCGATCATCTTGTTATCGGTGTTGCTATTAACCCAGGTAAAGGCCCAGCTTTCACCCTTGATGAACGCGTGGCCATGGTTGAAGAGGAAGTTGCGAGAGTAGCTGGAGACACGACAATAGAAGTGCGGCCTTTTCAGGCGCTGTTGGTAGATTTTGCCGCCGAAGTGGGGGCAAGCATTCTTATCCGAGGGCTGCGCGCCGTTGCCGATTTCGAATATGAATTTCAGATGGTTGGCATGAACCGGCGCCTGAACCCCGAGATTGAAACCGTGTTCTTGATGGCTGAAGCAAAACATCAGGCGATATCATCCAAACTGGTAAAAGAAATTGCCATGTTTGATGGCGATATTACCCATTTTGTGCCTGAAGAAATTGCTCGGGAAACCAGCGAGCGCATGGCTGATCGGCTCAAATAAAATAGGTTAGAAAGGGCGTATAACATGATGAAATTAGAAAAGTTATTGGTTGTCATGACCCTCGTCCTGCTACCAAGCTATGCAGGGGCTGTTGACCTGTCATTGCTGGACCAAGAAAACCTGATGAAGCTGCGCCTGCACTCTGGCACTGTTGTTATTGAAATGCGCCCAGACAAGGCCCCCAACACCGTTGCAAGGCTGAAAGAACTGGTGCGCGAAGGCTTCTACGATGGCCTAACTTTTCATCGAGTTGTTGAAGACTTCATGGCCCAAACAGGTGATCCACTTGGCGATGGCACGGGTGGGTCGGGCCAACCTTTGGCTGCAGAGTTCAATAACATGCGCCTGATCAGGGGCCGCACAGCGATGGCCCGGCAACCTGACGACGAAAACAGTGCTGATAGCCAGTTCTTTATCATGCTGAGTACCAAGCGATTGCCAGCCAAATATACGGCATGGGGTCGTGTCGTAGATGGCATGAATTATGTCGACGGCATTACCGTTGGTAACCCACGAAACAATGGCAGCGTTGAATTTCCAGATCGAATTCTTCGGGCCTGGATCGCCGCTGACGAATAGAAAACAACACAGTTACACCCCCCCAGGAGAATATTATGAGCACCGAAAACACACTTTACCTCGACCTCAAAGACGGTCGGGTTACGATCGAAATGTTTGCTGACAAGGCCCCCAAACATGTTGCGCGCATTCAGGAACTCGTTCGTGAAGGTTATTATGACGGCCTTAAGTTCCACCGCGTTATCGCAGGCTTTATGGCTCAAACAGGCTGCCCGCATGGCACTGGTACGGGCGGTTCAGGCCAGAACCTTGAAGCAGAATTTAATGACACGCCGCATTGCCGCGGCACCGTTTCCATGGCGCGCGCTGGGCATCCAGACAGTGCTGACAGCCAGTTTTTCATCTGCTTTGACGATGCACCGCATCTTGATGGGCAGTATACTGCATGGGGCCAGGTAACATCTGGCATGGAACATGTCGATGCGATCAAGATGGGCGCCGGCGGTAATGGTGCCGTTGATGCACCAGACAATATTGTCGCCATGAAAATGGCTGCTGACGCCACCGATTGAGCCTAGTCGCTCTTTAACATCAAGAGGCCATCATGGAAGTTTCGGCATTTGACTTTGATCTGCCGGAAGACCGGATCGCGTTGCGCCCGGTCGTACCCCGTGATGCCTCGAAGATGTTGATCGTTAAAGATGACACGCTAAGCGATACAATTGCCAACACCTTGCCAGACTGGTTGCAGCCTGGCGACGTGTTGGTGTTTAACGACACCAAAGTTATTCCGGCACGCCTTAAGGGCATTCGCCCCGGAGAACCAGATGGCCCGCGTCAGGACGTTTCGGTAGAAATAACCCTGCATTTGCGAGAGGCCATTGATCAGTGGCGCGCCTTCGCCAAGCCATCTAAACGGTTGCGGGTTGGTGATACGATAAACTTTGCCAATGAACTGACGGCACAGGTGGCTGAAAAGCACGAGGGCGGCGAAGTCGTACTCGACTTTCAGGTGCAAGGTGCTGAACTCGACCAACACATTGCCATGGCTGGCACCATGCCATTGCCGCCCTACATTGCCAGCAAACGCCCAACAGATGCGCAGGACTTGGCAGACTACCAAACAGTATATGCTGCTAATGATGGGGCAGTCGCTGCGCCAACCGCAGGCCTACACTTTACAGATGAATTGATCGCAGGCCTTGATGCAAGGGGCGTGCAGCGCGTTACGCTGACGTTGCATGTGGGGGCAGGGACGTTTCTGCCGGTGAAGGTTGATGATACAGACGACCATCAAATGCATGCGGAATATGGTGAAATCACGACTGAGGCTGCTGCGGCCATCAATGCGGCGCGCCAAGCAGGCGGGCGCATTGTCTCTGTGGGTACGACGGCGTTGCGCTTATTGGAAAGCGCGACGACGGACGAGGGCATTGTGCAGCCCTTCGCCCAGCAAACAGACATCTTCATCACACCAGGCTATCGCTTCAAGGCGGTCGATATTCTGATGACGAACTTCCATCTACCCAAAAGCACGTTGTTTATGCTGGTCAGCGCATTTGCGGGCTTTGAGACCATGAAGCAGGCCTATAGCCACGCCATAGAGCATAAGTACCGCTTTTATTCCTATGGCGATACGTCGCTTCTATTCCGGCAATAGTTTATGCGTGGGCGGCTTCCACCATGGCGGCCAAAGCTGCGGGCTGTTCTTCCCAACGATCATCCGTTGGCGTTAGGCCAAAGCTGTTGGTATCAATGATCAACTCATCTACGCCGCCTTCTTTGGCCTCGATTACTCGTTCCACCAATTGATCAATAGAGCCGTGCCAAAACGGGACGACGCGGTCGCCTTTTTGTTCAGGTGGTTTGCGGTCAGAGAAGGGCGGGATCACCCAGCATCGCCAAATAAGCTTTAAGGGCGGCTTGCCGAACTCTTCTTGTGCCACGCGATTATTCTCACGGTGGGCCTCAAGTGCCGTTTCCAGGTCTTTTCCGGCAGATTGCCATGCATCACACAGCTCTGCCGTGCGGCGTTGGCCTGGCTTAGAACTAAACCCGCCAATAATGGGAATGCAGGGGTTGCCATCCGCATCGCGCTGAACGGGTTTTGGGCTGGTGGAGGCTTCGGGAATATTGAAGAAGTCGCCTTCAAACGAAATGGGGTTGTCTTTCCAACAAGCGCGCAAAGCGTGGATGAACTCTGCACTGCGTTTGCCGCGTGTGTGGAAGTCGACCTTGCTCTGGATGTATTCTTCTTTCGACAGGCCAAGGCCAATGCCCAAATTTAGCCGGCCGCCAGACAGTACATCCAGCGTAGCTGCCTTTTTGGCAAGCATCAGGGGCTGATAATAGCCAATGATAATGACGGATGACCCAATGCGGATTTTCTCGGTGGCCGAGGCAGCAAACGACATCAGCTCCCACGGTGAAAGATCATTGGCCGCGCCGCCCATACGATTTTCATAGACGGGGTTAAAAAGCCGTTCATGCACCCACAGGCAATCGAAATTGTGGGCTTCGGCTTCGCGAGCAAAAGTTCGGATGGCATTGGGATCGACGGTGTTCCCATGCTGGGGTAGTGCTAGTCCTATTTTCATGGCGCTGATTGTGGTCAAGCACGCGGTACGATGCAAGTGCTTTACAGGCGAATGTGGGCATCGTATTGGGTGCGCAACATAAAGGACGATAAATGCTCGGTTTTTCATACAGTTTGCAAAATTCAGATGGCGCCGCCCGCAGAGGCACGGTTCACACGGTTCGCGGGGATATTCAAACTCCAGCGTTCATGCCAGTAGGTACCGCCGCCACCGTCAAGGCCATGATGCCCCAGAGTGTCGCCAGTACAGGTGCCGAGATTATTCTGGGCAATACGTATCATTTGATGCTGCGGCCTACCGCAGAGCGCATTGCGGCGCTGGGTGGCCTGCATAAATTTATGAATTGGGAAAAGCCTATCCTGACCGATTCGGGTGGCTTTCAGGTCATGTCGCTATCGAAACTGCGGACCATGAGCGAAGAAGGTGTGGCCTTTCAGTCGCACCTTGATGGTAAGAAGTTCATGCTGTCGCCAGAACGGTCCATGGAAATCCAGCGCTTGTTGGGCAGTAATGTCGTGATGGCGTTTGATGAATGCACGCCTTATCCAGTTAAAAAATCCGAAGCCGAGAAAAGCATGCAGCTTTCCATGCGCTGGGCGCAACGATCGCGCGATGGCTTTGATATTGGTGGCCAGCATGCTGCCGACAACGCCCTGTTCGGTATCGTGCAGGGTAGCACGTTTGAAAATCTGCGGGCTGAATCTGCCGCCAAGCTTATTGATATTGGCTTTGAAGGCTATGCTGTCGGTGGCTTGGCT